>Ga0105251_10000827_pt1 | contig 27696 bp, 26 predicted proteins | sample KBSS64metaG_FD_80424 | JGI IMG/M metagenome (GOLD analysis project Ga0105251, IMG submission 80424) | Switchgrass rhizosphere microbial communities from Kellogg Biological Station, Michigan, USA - KBS S6-4 metaG | ecosystem: Host-associated > Plants > Roots > Rhizosphere > Soil | place...
CAAAGGCTTGATTGCGTCGAAAACCTCGCTGGTATACGACACCTTGTTGGGTATTGCTGGCTTCATGCTGCTGTGGTTTGGTGCTAACCCGCTGGCTATGTGGTTAGGCGTAATGGGCTTTGTGGTTTATGTCGGCGTTTATAGCCTGTACATGAAACGTAAATCCGTTTACGGCACGCTGATCGGCAGCCTGTCAGGGGCCGCACCTCCGGTTATTGGTTACTGCGCTGTAACCAATGAATTTGATGCCGGGGCGTTAATCCTGCTGGCTATCTTTAGTCTGTGGCAGATGCCGCACTCGTACGCGATTGCTATCTTCCGCTTTAAAGATTACCAGGCTGCTAACATTCCGGTGTTGCCAGTAGTTAAAGGGATTTCGGTCGCGAAAAACCACATCACGGTTTATATCATCGCTTTTGCTGTCGCAACGTTGATGCTGTCGCTGGGTGGTTATGCCGGATGGAAATATCTGGTTGTTGCTGCCGCCGTCAGTGTCTGGTGGTTGGGCATGGCATTGCGTGGTTATAAAGTGGAAGACGATAAAGTCTGGGCGCGCAAATTGTTCGTCTTTTCAATCGTTGCTATCACCTCTTTAAGCGTGATGATGTCGGTCGATTTCATGGTGCCAGATTCACAAAATCTTATGACTTACGTCTGGTAAGTCATGAACCTCATAAAAGGGCGCAATTGCGCCCTTTTTTATTAATGCCATCAAGCATCCCACATTGTAATATTTATTAAACAACCAGCCATTTACCCTCCCCTGCCCACGCACTACACTAAGGCCTGCTTTTTATCTGAGGTGGTAATGAACGATTACAAAATGACGCCCGTCGAGTTACGTGCGACGTGGGGTTTAGGCACGGTATTTTCACTACGCATGCTCGGCATGTTTATGGTGCTACCGGTTCTTACTACTTACGGAATGGCGCTACAGGGTGCCAGTGAAGCGCTAATAGGTATTGCCATCGGCATCTATGGCCTTGCTCAAGCTGTCTTCCAGATCCCTTTTGGACTGCTTTCAGACCGTATTGGCCGCAAACCGCTAATTATCGGCGGCTTGCTGATTTTCGTGCTTGGTAGCGTAATAGCAGCGCTGTCTGACTCTATCTGGGGCGTTATTCTTGGCCGAGCATTGCAAGGCTCAGGCGCAATTGCTGCGGCTGTAATGGCGCTGCTTTCGGATTTAACCCGCGAACAGAATCGTACCAAAGCCATGGCCTTTATCGGCGTGAGCTTCGGCGTCACCTTTGCCATCGCCATGGTACTTGGCCCAATCATCACCCATAGCCTCGGCTTGAACGCACTCTTCTGGATGATTGCCGTATTGGCAAGTTGCGGCATTTTAATCACCCTGTGGGTGGTACCAAACACCAAAAGCCATGTGTTGAACCGCGAGTCCGGCATGGTGAAAGGCTGCTTTAGCAAAGTGCTGGCCGAGCCGAAACTACTGAAGCTGAACTTCGGCATCATGTGCCTGCACATCATGCTGATGTCGACGTTTGTCGCACTCCCAGGCCAACTCGAGCAGGCGGGTTTCCCGGCGTCTGAGCACTGGAAAGTTTACCTTTGCACTATGTTGATTGCTTTTGCTTCGGTTGTGCCATTTATCATTTATGCGGAAGTAAAACGCCGTATGAAACGTGTTTTTGTGGGCTGTGTTGCATTACTGCTTATCGCTGAAATTGTTCTGTGGGGTTCCGGCCCACACTTCTGGGAACTGGTGTTGGGTGTCCAATTGTTCTTCCTCGCCTTTAACCTAATGGAAGCTATTTTACCGTCGCTTATCAGCAAGGAATCTCCGGCAGGCTACAAAGGCACAGCGATGGGGATTTATTCCACCAGCCAGTTTTTAGGCGTAGCCATTGGCGGTTCACTGGGCGGATGGATTGACGGGTTATTTGATTCGCAGACGGTATTCTTGATGGGCGCATTGCTGGCAATGGTGTGGCTACTGGTGAGTAGCACTATGACTGAGCCGCCCTATGTGGCAAGCCTGCGAATTGAACTACCGGAAGATGTGACCGCAGATGAGTCACTAAAACAGCGTTTGCTGGCTCAACATGGCGTGAGTGATGTGAATATTATCGCGCAGGAACGCAGCGCTTACGTGAAGATAGACAGTAAGCTAACGAATCGATTTGAGATTGAACAGTTGGTGAAAGGGGCATAAAGCCCCTTTAAAAATCAGTCGCGGAAGTTTTTAAACTGGAACGGTTGCCCCAAATCACCACCACGAACCAGCGCCATTGCGGCCTGTAAATCGTCGCGAGATTTGCCGGTTACACGCAGCTCTTCGCCCTGAATCTGCACCTGAACTTTGGTCTTGCTGTCTTTAATCAGCTTCACAATTTTCTTGGCGATAGTCGATTCAATGCCCTGCTTGAGCTTCGCTTCAACGCTCCAGGTTTTACCGCTGTGCACGAACTCTTCCGGCACATCAATTGAAGCCCCTTCGATACCGCGCTTAAGCAGCTTGGCACGAAGAATATCCAACAGTTGGTTGACCTGGAAGTCAGACTCGCTGGCAACTTTGATGGACTGATTTTTCTCATTCAGTTCAAATGTTGCCGGCACATTACGGAAGTCAAAACGAGTAGCAACCTCACGCTCCGCGTTTTCAATCGCGTTACGCACTTCCTGGATATCAATTTCAGACACAATGTCAAAAGATGGCATGCTTTCTTCTCCCTCTCTTTTTGTTGCGTTGCATAATACCTGCTGGGCCGCGCAAAACAACCCGTTAAAGCAGGAGAGAGCCCTGTATAATATAGATTAAGCAAAACATCTGCTGCCAGGAGGCAAAATGAAAATCACCGTGCTAGGTTGCGGTGCGCTCGGCCAACTCTGGCTGGCATCGCTTTTTAAGCAAGGACATGAAGTCCAGGGATGGTTGCGCGTGCCGCAACCTTTTTGCCATGTCAATCTGGTCGAAACCGATGGTAGCGTGTTCAACCAAACTCTTATCGCCAACGATCCTGATTTTCTCGCAAGTAGTGATTTGTTGCTGGTAACACTTAAAGCATGGCAGGTTTCTGGCGCTGTAAAAGTCCTGGTGGGAAGACTACCGGCAAACAGCCCAATTCTGCTACTCCACAACGGTATGGGGACGCTCGAAGAGTTACGCAGCATACATCAACCCATTTTACTGGGCGTCACCACGCACGCGGCACGCCGCGACGGTAACGTGATTATCCACGTCGCCAATGGCATAACGCATATTGGGCCAGGAAACGCGGCGGGCCATAATTTCAGCTATCTCGCCGATACCCTGCACAATGTGTTGCCCGAAATAGCCTGGCACGACAACATCCTGCCTGCCAGTTGGAAGAAGCTGGCGGTAAATTGCGTGATTAACCCTCTCACCGCACTCTACAATTGCTCGAATGGTGATTTACGCCAGCATCAAAATGAAGTCAGCGATATTTGCCATGAAGTCGCTATGGTAATGGAACGCGAAGGCCACCATACAACGCCTGAAGACTTGATTTATTATGTCGGCGAAGTTATCGAAAGCACAGCGGAAAACATCTCGTCGATGCTTCAGGATGTGCGGGTCGAACGCCACACCGAGATTGATTACATTACTGGTTATTTACTGCAACGCGCGCGCGCCCATGGCCTTTCAGTGCCGGTGAACAGCCGCTTGTATGAGCAAATAAAGCGTAAGGAGAATGAATATGAGCGCTCGAGCACTGGTTTGTCTGGCTCCTGGGACTGAAGAGACTGAAGCCGTCACCACCATCGATCTTCTGGTCCGTGGTGGTATTAGTGTTACCACCGCAAGCGTTGCCAGCGATGGGGATCTGACGATTACCTGTTCGCGTGGGGTAAAACTGCTGGCTGACGCGCCGCTGGTTGAAGTGGCGGACGGTGAGTTCGATATCATCGTGTTGCCGGGCGGCTTAAAAGGTGCGGAATGTTTCCGCGACAGCCCACTACTGGTTGAAACCGTGCGCCAATTCCATCTTTCGGGGCGCATCGTTGCCGCTATATGTGCTGCAGCCGGTACGGTATTGGTTCCGCATGAACTGTTCCCAATCGCCAATATGACTGGCTTTCCGGGGCTGAAAGAGACAATTCCAGAAGAACAATGGCAGGATAAACGCATTGTGTGGGACCCGCGAGTCAACCTGCTGACCAGCCAGGGACCGGGAACGGCGATTGATTTTGCACTGAAGATTATCGACTTGCTGGTGAGCCGTGAAAAAGCCCATGAAGTTTCGCAGCAATTGGTATTAGCTGCGGGAATTTATAGTTATAGGGATTATCAGTAAACGTATTGTCGGATGTCGCTTACGCTAATCCGACCTACGAAAAGCAGTTATTGAGCGGGTATGCAGAACGCAACCCGCCAACTAATTAAGCGCGATAAACCTTCACGTTTTCAAAACCTTGCTCACGCAGATACAGCGCCTGCAAACGGCTCATCACACCACGGTCGCACCACAGCAAATAGTTTTTGCTCTGGTCCAAATCGCCGAATGCGGTGCTCAGTTTATAGAATGGCAGTGATGCCACTTCCACGCCTTCTGGCTTAAATGGCTTATCGTCTTGTTCGTCGATAGAACGAATATCCAGCAGCACGTCATTCGGGCCAAATGCATCAACGGTTTCAACTTCCGTAACGACTTCTTTGCTCTGATTGGCGATTTCACGGATATCGATGTTGCTGGCTTCTTCAATTACGCGATCGAGGATGGAGAAGTCAAAGTTGGCTTCTTCTGCTTCAATCTTCGCCTTCACCGCTTTAACGGTTGGGCTCTTCGAGATAACACCACAGTATTCCGGCATGGTACGAGCAAAATCAGCAGTACCAATTTCACGTGCCAGATCGATGATGTGCTCTTTATCATGAGAGATAAGCGGGCGCAAAATCAGCGTATCGGAAACGTTGTCGATTAAACGCAGGTTGGTCAGCGTCTGGCTGGAAACCTGGCCCAATGCCTCGCCGGTCACCAGCGCCTGCACACCATAGCGTTCAGCAACACGGGAAGCCGCACGAACGAACATACGTTTGAGCACCACGCCCATTTGGCCGTCTTCGACTTTCTCGAGGATTTCGCCAACCACAGGTTCGAAGTTGATAGCCACGAAACGCACGCGGTGGGAGCTACCAAAGCGGTTCCACAGATAGTGAGCAACTTGTTTAACACCGATTTCGTGCGCAGCACCACCGAGGTTAAAGAAGCAATAGTGCACGCGGCAGCCGCGACGCATCAGCATGTAGCTGGAAACACCGGAGTCGAAACCGCCGGAGATCAAAGACAGCACATCTTCTTGCGTACCAATCGGGAAACCGCCGATGCCTTCATAGCGGCCTTTAACCAGCAGCAGACGATCGTTTTCTATTTCCAGATTAACGGTAACTTCTGGTTTAGTCAGTTTTACACGAGCTGATTCAATGTGTTGATTCAGGCCGCCACCAACATAACGTTCAACTTCAATTGAGCTGAACTCATGTTTACCACGACGTTTTACACGCACACAGAAGGTTTTGCCTTCCAGTTGATCGCGATAAAGCTCCAGCGCCTGTTCGAAGATATTGTGCAAGTCGGTAAACGGCACATCTTCAACTTCCAGAATGTGGTGAATACCGGGAATGCGGGTCAACGCTTCACGAATGGCGATACGCTGATTTTCATCTTTAGCGCGAACTTCAATGTTGTCCCAGTGGCGAACAACCGCCAGATCTTCATCGTAGTGTTTTAAAACGTTGCGAATGTTCCCGGTGAGCATCTTAATAAAGCGTATGCGCACAGATTGACTCTTGATGGTGATTTCCGGGAACAATTTAATGATAAACTTCATGGCGGCTTAGATTCGTTGATGAGCCAGGCATAATATGAATCATGCGGGCTGGAAGACTTAAAGAACTGCAACGACGAGTTGCCGCTGCATCCGAGGCGCGCAAGTATATCACTAACCTCTGCTAACCAACATGCTCATGGTTACTTGCTTGTCAGTTTCCGCTACCATTGCAGAGTCGCGAAAATTATTAGAGTCAGACATTCACTATGCCGAAAAAAACCGAAGTCCCGGCCAGTTTTGAAACTGCGCTTGTGGAGCTTGAGCAGATTGTTACTCGTCTGGAGAGCGGAGATTTAGCGCTCGAAGAGGCGTTAAATGAATTTGAGCGTGGGGTGCAGCTTGCACGCCAGGGTCAGGTGAAACTGCAACAAGCAGAACAACGTGTGCAAATCCTGCTAAACGATAGCGAAGACGCCCCACTCAAGCCTTTTACCCCGGATAACGAGTAAATGGATTTTAACCATCAGTTGCAGGCCCACGCAGAGCGGGCCAACGATGCGCTGCTGCGTTTTCTGGCACCGCTACCGTTTCAGAACACTCCTCTGGTTGAGGCTATGCACTATGGCGCACTATTTGGTGGCAAGAGACTGCGCCCTTTCCTGGTTTACGCGACCGGGGAAATGTTCGGCATAGCGCAAGAGACGCTGGATGCACCTGCAGCGGCAATCGAATGTATCCATGCTTATTCATTGATTCATGATGATTTACCCGCCATGGATGACGACGATTTGCGTCGTGGGCAACCGACTTGTCATATCAAATTCGGTGAAGCCAGCGCGATATTAGCTGGAGACGCGCTACAAACGTTGGCGTTTTCTATACTCAGTGATGCACCAATGACTGGCGTGGCGATTGCCGACCGGCTGGCAATGGTAAAAGAGTTGGCAACAGCCAGTGGCGTTGCCGGAATGTGCGGTGGCCAGGCGCTGGATCTGGAAGCCGAAGGTAAGCATGTTGACCTGCAAAGCCTTGAGCGCATTCATCGCCATAAAACAGGGGCGTTAATTCGTGCCGCTGTTCGTCTGGGCGCATTGAGCGCAGGTGATGCAGGCCGTAACGCCCTGCCGTTGCTCGACCGTTACGCTGAAAGCATCGGGCTGGCATTCCAGGTTCAGGACGATATCCTCGACGTTATTGGTGATACCGCTACACTGGGTAAACGCCAGGGCGCCGACCAGCAGTTGGGTAAAAGTACCTATCCGGCCTTGTTGGGGCTTGAAAACGCCAAAGCTAAAGCTTGGGATCTCTATCAGGATTCTCTCAGGGCGTTGGAAGGCTTGGCTCGCCAGTCGTTAGACACTACCGCACTGGAAGCGTTAGCGAGCTATATAATCCAACGTGATAAATAATTAATAACACCACGATGAGTTTCTAATGAGTTTTGATATTGCCAAATACCCGACCCTCGCACTGGTGGAATCAGCCCCTGAGCTACGCCTGCTGCCAAAAGAGAGCTTACCGAAACTGTGTGACGAGCTGCGTCGTTACCTGCTCGATAGCGTAAGCCGTTCCAGCGGGCACTTTGCCTCTGGCCTTGGCACGGTAGAACTGACCGTGGCGCTTCACTATGTGTATAACACCCCATTCGACCAGTTAATCTGGGATGTCGGTCATCAGGCTTATCCGCATAAAATCATTACGGGCCGTCGTGACAAAATTGGCACTATCCGCCAGAAAGGTGGTTTGCATCCCTTCCCGTGGCGCGCCGAGAGCGAATATGACGTATTGAGCGTGGGCCACTCGTCCACCTCAATCAGTGCGGGAATTGGTATCGCAGTAGCCGCAGGAAAAGAAGGCAAAAACCGCCGCACAGTTTGTGTGATTGGCGATGGCGCAATCACCGCGGGTATGGCGTTTGAAGCGATGAACCATGCCGGTGACATTCGCCCAAATATGCTCGTCATTCTCAACGACAACGAAATGTCGATTTCCGAGAATGTCGGTGCACTGAACAATCACCTCGCGCAACTGCTTTCAGGGAAACTCTATTCTTCGCTGCGTGAAGGCGGGAAAAAAGTGTTCTCTGGCGTACCGCCGATTAAAGAGCTGCTCAAACGTACCGAAGAGCACCTGAAAGGTATGGTGGTGCCGGGCACGTTGTTTGAAGAATTGGGCTTTAACTATATTGGCCCAGTTGACGGGCACGATGTTATCGGCCTGGTGAATACGCTCAAAAACATGCGTGACCTGAACGGACCGCAGTTCCTGCACATCATGACCAAAAAAGGTCGTGGCTACGCGCCAGCTGAAAAAGACCCGATTAGCTTCCATGCGGTGCCTAAATTTGACCCGCAAAGCGGCACGCTGCCCAAAGCAGCGGGTGGCCTGCCGAGCTATTCGAAAATCTTCGGTAACTGGCTATGCGAAACCGCAGCCAAAGACGACAAGCTTATGGCTGTAACACCTGCGATGCGTGAAGGCTCGGGCATGGTGGAGTTTTCACGCCAGTATCCGTCGCAATATTTTGATGTCGCGATTGCCGAACAGCACGCAGTAACATTTGCGGCTGGCCTCGCCATTGGCGGTTACAAACCGGTTGTCGCCATTTACTCGACCTTCCTGCAACGCGCGTACGATCAGGTGATTCACGACGTCGCCATCCAGAAGTTGCCGGTGTTGTTTGCCATCGACCGTGCGGGCATTGTTGGTGCTGACGGGCAAACCCACCAGGGCGCATTCGACATCTCCTTCCTGCGCTGCATTCCGGAAATGGTCATCATGACCCCAAGTGATGAAAACGAATGCCGCCAGATGCTGCACACCGGTTATCACTACAACGCAGGCCCATCGGCGGTGCGTTATCCGCGTGGTCATGGTACTGGCGCTGAATTACAGCCGCTGGAGTCGCTGCCAATCGGTAAAGGTGTGAAGAAACGCGCTGGTGAGAAAGTCGCGCTGCTGAACTTCGGCACTCTGCTGCCAGAAGCTGAAGCCGTTGCGCAATCACTGAACGCCACTCTGGTCGATATGCGTTTTGTTAAGCCGCTCGATGAAGCGCTGATTCTGGAACTGGCAGCGAGCCATGAATCGCTGGTGACTATTGAAGAAAATGCGGTCATTGGTGGTGCTGGCAGCGGCGTCAACGAAGTGCTGATGGCAAACCGTAAAGTGGTTCCGGTTCTTAATATCGGCCTGCCGGATTACTTTATTCCGCAAGGCACTCAGGAAGAAGCGCGCGCCGCCATCGGCCTTGATGCTCAAGGCATGGAAACGAAGATCCGCGACTGGCTTAAATAATCCCCTGCTCCACTCCTGCTATGCTTAAAGGAACCTGAATAGTTGGAGTGGAAGTATGCAATACAACACGTTAGGAAAAACAGACCTCAAAGTTTCCCGCCTTTGCCTGGGCTGCATGACCTTTGGTGAGCCTGACCGTGGCAAACACGCCTGGACACTTCCCGAAGAGAGCAGCCGCCTCATCATCAAACACGCCATCGATAACGGCATTAATTTCTTTGATACCGCCAATAGTTATTCCGACGGTAGCAGCGAAGAGATTGTCGGCCGCGCCCTTAAAGACTTCATGCGCCGCGAAGATGCCGTACTGGCTACCAAGGTTTACCATCAGGTTGGAGATTTGGCTGAAGGCTTGTCACGAGCACAGATTTTGCGCTCGATTGATGACAGCTTGCGCCGCCTGGGAACCGATTATGTCGATCTGCTGCAAATCCACCGCTGGGACTACAACACGCCTATTGAAGAAACGCTTGAAGCGCTAAACGATGTGGTGAAAGCGGGTAAAGCACGTTATATCGGCGCATCGTCCATGCACAGTTCCCAGTTTGCACAAGCGCTGGCATTGCAGGATCAACATGGCTGGGCACGTTTTGTCACCATGCAGGATCACTACAATCTGATCTATCGTGAAGAAGAGCTCGATATGCTGCCGCTGTGCTACGAACAAGGGATCGCCGTGATCCCCTGGAGCCCGCTGGCGCGCGGCAAGTTGACTCGCCCATGGGGTGATACCACAGCGCGATCGGTGTCTGATGAGTTCGGTAAAACGCTGTACGAAGGAAGCCGGAATAACGATGCTATGATTGCTGAACGCCTGGCGAATGTTGCCGATGATAAAGGCGTGTCACGTGCTCAAGTCGCGCTGGCATGGCTATTGAGTAAGCCGGGTATTGCCGCGCCGATTATTGGCACATCACGTGAGCACCAACTGGATGATTTACTGGGTGCGGTGGATTTAACGCTGAAACCTGAAGAGATTGCAGAGCTGGAAACGGTATACGAACCGCATGAAAAAGTAGGATTTAAGTAACTGTTCAATGCCCTCACACTCTCCATCAGGAGAGTGTGAGGGTTGTTTTAAATCAGAACAAGCCAATCGGCCAGTGGTGACCAATCACATAGATTATTCCCGCAGAGAACACCCCGGCGACAATGTCATCCACCATGATCCCCATGCCACCATGCACATTGCGGTCAAACCAACGGATTGGCCACGGCTTCCAGATATCGAGAATTCGGAATACCAAAAACCCTGCGGCCACCCAGCGCCAGTCGTTGATTGGCAGTGCCATCAGGGTAATCCACATACCAATGAATTCATCCCACACAATGCTGCCGTGGTCATGAACGCCCATGTCGCGTGCGGTCTGGTGGCAAAGATAAACACCGATACAAATACCAAGCATGATGACCATGGAATAGAGCTGCCATGGCAAAAATGTCATCAGATACCAGAATGGGATCGCTGCAAGCGACCCCACGGTACCCGGCATTATTGGGCTTAAGCCACTGCCAAAACCGGTGGCAAGCAAATGCCATGGATTGCTGAGTTTGAGACGGCTTTTAGCCACATCTTTAGTGCGAGGCAAAGTGATCGTATCCTTTTAAATCCAGCGTAACCGGTTTGCCATTTTGCAAGAACTGCAGCCCTTCAGAATCAGGCGCAACCTGGCCAATGCAAGTAAATGGAATCCCAAGATTGCCAATAGCCACATCCAGAGCACCACGATTGAGTTCCGGCACGGTAAAGCACAGCTCGTAATCTTCTCCGCCAGAAAGCGCCCATTGCAACGCGAGTTCAGCGCTGACGTTAGTTTTCAAGGCGGTCGAATATGGCAGAGCATCGAGATCAATGCGTGCTCCACATCCGCTTGCTTTAAGGATATGACCTAAATCAGATATTAGCCCGTCAGAGAGGTCGATTGCGCTGCTGGCGAGATCACGCAGGGCCTGCCCGTGCAGCACGCGAGGAGTTGGGCGCAAATGGCGTTGAGTAAGATATGCAGCCTGTGCCGAATCTTTAACGACTAAACGATCTTGCAATATGGCAAGGCCTGCGGCGCTATCACCTGGCGTACCCGTGACATAAATCCAGTCGCCAGGGCGCGCTCCGCTACGTTTAAGCGCACGCCCCACCGGCACCAGGCCGTGGATACCCAGCGTCATCGCGAGCGGACCACGGGTGGTATCACCGCCGATGAGCTGCATATCGTAGTATTCGAGTTGTTCAAACAGACTATCGCTGAAGGCTTCAAGCCAGCTTTCATCGACTTCAGGAAGGGTAATAGCCAGCGTCAGCCAGGCCGGATCGGCGCCCATAGCAGCCAAATCGCTTAGATTAACTGCCAGAGCTTTGTAGCCCAAATCGCGAGGATCGATATCCGGCAGGAAGTGGATGCCTGAGACTAGCGTATCGGTGCTTATCGCTAAAAGTTGCTTCTCGGCTACCGTCAGCAATGCACAATCATCGCCAATTCCGGTTTCCACATCGCGACGGGAACTGCTTACTCGATCAAAATAACGGGCAATTAAGGAAAACTCACCGCATGCCATTCGTTACGCCTCTAAATATACCCGTCATTCTGCAAGCTGCAGGGGTGTTCGCTGCAAATCGAATGTTAACGGATATAGAATAAAAAAAGGCCGGGTATTCAGTATTCTTTAGGCTACAGCGTTGTTAGCTGTAGCTCAAAAACTCATGAATAATCACCGGCCAGAAGATTACTTTTTGCGGGGACGAATCTGTGGAGCAGCTTTATCAAGCACACCATTTACGAACTTGTGGCTGTCTTCGGCACCGAAGGTTTTCGCAAGATCAATGGCTTCGTTGATTGCCACTTTGTATGGCACGTCATCACGTTTAGCTAATTCAAACAGTGCAATACGCAGAACCGCTTTTTCTACCTGACCCAACTCTTCGAGCTGGCGAGACAGGTAAGGCTTCATTAGCCCATCCAGATACGCGCTGTTAGTAGCCACCCCGACCAACAGTTCGCGGAAGTAGTTAACGTCAACGTCTTTGACGTCCTGTTCAGCCAGGAACTGGTATTCGACATCAGCGATGTCATTTCGAGATAACTGCCAGGAGTATAGCGCCTGAACGGCACACTCACGGGCACGGCGACGAGCAGCAGGTTTCACAGATTTCCCCTTACAAAAAATCAGGCCTTGATGGCTTTCAATACATTAATCATTTCAAGCGCGGTCAGTGCAGCTTCTGCACCTTTGTTACCGGCTTTTGTGCCAGCGCGTTCGATGGCTTGTTCAATACTTTCGGTGGTCAGCACGCCAAAGGCGACTGGAATACCACTTTCCTGCGCAACATGTGCCAGGCCATTGCTGGCACCACCAGCAACATATTCAAAGTGAGCTGTGCCGCCACGGATAACCGTACCCAGCGCAATCACCGCGTCATAATTACCGGTTTTCGCCAGTGCATCTGCAGCCAGTGGCAACTCGTAAGCACCCGGAACCCAGACCACGGTGATATTTTCATCTTTAACCTGGCCGATACGTTTCAGGGCGTCAAGCGCACCATCCAGCAGGCTGTCATTGATGAAGTTGTTAAAACGCGCGATGGTGATGGCGACGCGAGCGTCTGGAGTAGCAACGGCTGCTTCAATGATGTTCATATTCTTCCTTTACGGTTCTGTTTAGCCCCGTTAGGGGGGCGGATTTTATCATAAACTTTTCGTGCCCGCTTACGTTTTACTAGCGACTGTATCGCGGCGTCAAATGCAGGCACAAATCAGGGCCGACCTGACGGACTTCACTAAAGCTAAATTCTGGCGCATCGGCTAATTTTTCAAGCCCTGGCAGGTTACACAAGCCACGTGCGTCGTTACCTAATAATTTCGGTGCTACATACACAATCAACTCATCAACCAGACCGGCTTGCAGTAGCGCCCCACCAAGTGTTGCGCCCGCTTCCACCCAAATGGAATTGACCTGGCGTTTGCCCAGTAACATCATCATGACGACCAAATCGAGATGACCGTTATGCTCTGGCACGATAAATTGCTCAACACCATCAGGCCATATTTGCTCATCCGCTTTACAACGTGCAAGCCAGGTTTCACCTGCCTGAGCGATAATTTTGTGTTGCGGCGTCACGCGATTTTCACGATCGAGAATAATGCGCGTTGGCTGGCGTAAATTTTCTTCGGCGTAAACTGCCTGAGTCGCGCTGTCTAATTCATTCCAACGCACAGTTAATGACGGATCGTCAGCCAACACCGTTGCACTGCTGCTTAGAATAGCTGCACTTTGCGCACGCAGGCGCTGCACATCACGGCGTGACTCAGGCGACGTGATCCACTGACTTTCACCACTTGCCATCGCGGTGCGCCCGTCCAGCGACGCGCCAAGTTTAAGTTGGATATATGGGAAGCCAGTGCGCATACGTTTCAGGAACCCCCGGTTAATGACCTCAGCTTCGTTCATCATCAAACCGTGGCTCACATCAATGCCAGCCTGTTGCAAGCGGTATAAACCACGCCCGGCAACTTGTGGATTCGGGTCTTGCATCGCGGCAACTACACGCGAAACACCAGCCGCAATTAACGCATCGCAGCACGGAGGTGTGCGACCGTGATGACTGCATGGCTCTAGCGTGACATACGCCGTAGCACCTTGTGCTTTGTCACCCGCCATACGCAACGCGTGAACTTCTGCATGAGGTTCGCCCGCACGAAAGTGGAAACCTTCACCAATAATTTCGCCATCTTTAGCAATCACGCAGCCAACATTGGGGTTTGGCATAGTAGTAAAACGGCCACGCTTTGCCAATTGCAGCGCGCGAGCCATAAACTTTTCATCAAGCGACATCAGCATTAATCCTGTAAACGGGCAATTTCTTCGCCAAACTCGCGGATATCTTCAAAGCTGCGATAAACCGAGGCAAAGCGGATATACGCCACTTTATCGAGTTTCTTAAGCTGTTCCATAACCAGATTGCCGATCATTTTGCTTGGTACTTCACGTTCGCCCGTGCCACGCAATTGGGATTTGATGTGGTTTACTGCCATTTCAACGTCGTCAGAGCTCACTGGGCGTTTTTCCAGTGCTTTTAGAAAACCGCTACGTAGCTTGTCTTCATTAAACGGTTCGCGAACATCATTACTTTTCACGACGCGCGGCATCACTAGTTCCGCCACTTCAAAAGTTGTGAAGCGTTCATGACAAACCAGGCACTGGCGGCGACGACGCACTGATGACCCTTCGCCGACAAGCCGGGAATCAATCACTTTTGTGTCTACTGCGAAACAGAATGGGCAATGCATGGCGCGTCCTGAAGGATTATTCAAATGAACAATAGTTTACCGCGAAGTAGCGGGAGTACAAAGGTAACGCCACATCCTCCCAACAAATATGACTTTTCATTAGCGACAAGCTACGCTTAAATCAGGACAAAACTTCAAGGAAAAATCAGAGATGACAAAGAGTTACCTAAGAATACTCCTGGTCTGCAGCCTGGTGAGTCTCAGTGCCTGCGCCCAACAAACTGAAGTGCGCCAAATGAAGAGTGAAGTAGGCTCATTGAATAAAGAAATGACAAACCTCACTGACCAGACAATCAAGCTGACGCAACAAAATGCGCTGAATGCGAAATCAACTACTGGCGTCTACCTGTTACCAGGTTCTAAAACTCCGGCACGCCTGAATAGTCAGTTAGGCAATTTGCAAATGTCGCTGAGCAGCATGACTCCAGAAGCAAATGGCACCCGTGTGATGCTCGTTATCAAAGGTGAGTCCAACGATCCTCTGCCCGCATTTACCGGCAAAGTAGAATGGGGACAAATTCAGGGCACCACGGATAACTACCAGGAAGTGAACGTCCAGTCACAGCAATTCAATGCGCCTGCGAGCGTGTTAGCACCGAGTGATGTCAGTATCCCGTTGTTGCTTTCAGGACTTTCGCCTGAACAATTAGGTTTTGTGAGAATTCACGATATACAACCAATCGATCCTTCTCAGGCACTACCAGCCCAATAATAGATAATTGCCCTCGCGCTTGCGGGGGTAACCCTCAGTAACATCTGCGTTTTTTGTTACAACTAAACAAATGAAACACGATCAGCACCTTTCACTTCAGTGAATAAATCTAGTGATCTTAATCACATATACCTGTAACAGCGGACCAGCTATTTGCTTAAATTTCAGAAGCAGGTAGAATCTCGCCCGTTTTTAATGTGCGCAATTGAGAACGCAATCGATTACGTACTTAACGATAATGTGAAATGAAACATATTTTTGTGAGCAGGGATTTCTATAATAGGCGCGTCAATAAAAAGCCAAGTTAATGGTTGATGACCTTAGGTGATAAAACACCTCCTGCCCTCACGGGATCCATGTAAAAAAACAGTGGCATATAAAATGAAAAAAATTATTTTGGCGGCTAGCACCGTCCTGGCGCTTTCAAGCTCTTTCACGGCTCAGGCTGAAGAAACAAAAAATACCGAATACCTTTCTGATTGGTGGCACCAAAGCGTTAACGTTGTGGGCAGCTACCACACCCGTTTCGGACCACAAATCCGTAACGATACCTACCTGGAATATGAAGCTTTCGCTAAGAAAGACTGGTTCGACTTCTATGGTTACATGGATGCGCCAGTATTCTTCGGTGGTAACACTGATGCGAAAGGTATCTGGAACCACGGTTCCCCACTGTTTATGGAAATCGAACCGCGTTTCTCTATCGATAAACTGACTGGCGCTGACCTGAGCTTCGGTCCGTTCAAAGAGTGGTATGTTGCAAACAACTATATCTACGATATGGGTCGCAACAAAGATGGCCGCCAGAGCACCTGGTACATGGGTCTGGGTACCGACATCGATACTGGCCTGCCAATGAGCCTGTCCATGAACGTGTACGCGAAATACCAATGGCAGAACTATGGCGCATCCAACGAAAACGAGTGGGATGGCTACCGCTTCAAAGTGAAATACTTTGTGCCGATTACTTCCCTGTGGGGCGGTAACCTGAGCTACATCGGTTTCACCAACTTCGACTGGGGCTCCGATCTGGGCGATGACAACTTCATGGATAACAACGGCAAACATGCTCGTACCAGTGACTCCATCGCATCCAGCCACATCCTGTCTCTGAACTACGATCACTTCCACTATGCAGTTGTTGCCCGTTACTGGCACAACGGCGGCCAGTGGAATGACGACGCGAGCCTGAACTTCGGTAACGGTGATTTCAGCGTTCGCTCTACTGGTTGGGGTGGTTACTTAGTGGTTGGTTACAACTTCTAATAGCTGTCTGAATCTTTAAAAAGCCGATCCGCTATTTGCCGGTCGGCTTTTTTGTTTCTGGAAGACAGCCTTCATTTTGCTGCAACTGAATAAAATGATTTAAAGAACGGTCGGGACGCTCTGAAAAGTGCAATTCTGTGGGTTTGTACTGTTAGGAGTCTTTTATCCAGGCGAAAAAAACCGCAGCACAATGGCTGCGGTTTTAGCTTTCAGCGAAACCTTAAAGGTTAAGGCAGAATCGACGGTTGATCCGCGCCTTCTTTCTCTACTTTCTGCTGCAACATGTGCTCACGCTTCATGCCCAGTTTCAACGCCAGTGCAGACGCCACGTAGATAGAAGAAACAGTACCGATAGAAACACCGATAAGCATGGTCAGTGAGAAGCCTTTCAGCATCGCACCGCCAAACAGATACAGCATCAGAATCACAACCAACGTAGTACCGGATGTAATCAACGTACGATGCAGAGTCTGCGTTAAAGAAACGTTGAAGATTTCGTAAGGCGTTCCGCGACGAATCTTACGGAAGTTTTCACGAATACGGTCAGATACTACGATACTGTCATTCAGTGAGTAGCCGATAACCGACATCAACGACGCGACGATGGTTAGGTCTATCTCAATATGGAATAGCGACAGTACGCCTAAAGTAATGATCACGTCGTGCATCAGTGCGATAACCACACCAGCCGCCAGACGCCACTCAAAGCGGAATCCAACATATACCAGGATGGAAAGCAGCGCGGCAAGCAGTGCCAGAGCACCGTTTTGAGCAAGATCGGCGCCCACACTCGGGCCAACAAACTCAATACGCTTTATTCCGGCATTTTGGCTGGTTGCTTCGTTAATTACGCTAACGACTTTGCTACCCAACACCTGCCCACCGGTTTCCCCTTTGGCAGGTGGCATACGTACCATAATGTCACGGCTGCTACCGAAGTTCTGCACCAGCGGATCAGCAAAGCCCGCTTTCTGCAACGCTTCACGCATCTGGTCTAAATCCGCTGGTTTTTCCAGTGAGATTTCGATAACCGTGCCGCCGGTGAAATCCAGTCCCCAGTTAAAACCTTTCACGCCGATAATCACGACAGAAAGGATTAGCAGGAACCCGGAGATACCGAAAGCCCAGAAATCCCAGCGCATAAAGTCATGGACTCTACGGCCGTAGTTCAATTGTTCAACAGTATATTCCTGTGCCACAACGCACTCCTCAGATAGACAGCTTGTTGATGCGTTTGCCGCCGTACAACAGGTTTACGATGGCACGGGTACCGACGATTGCGGTAAACATGGACGTCGCCACACCAATACCGGTTGTGATCGCAAAGCCTTTAATTGCCCCGGTGCCTACGGCATACAGGATGATGACCTTGATAAGCGTCGTAATGTTGGCATCGAAAATAGAGCTGAACGCGCCCTGGTAGCCCTCGTGGATAGCCTGTTGTACCGAACGTCCGTTACTAAGTTCTTCCTTAATACGTTCGTTTATCAGTACGTTGGCATCGACGGCGACGGCAAGGGTTAACACGATCCCCGCAATCCCTGGCATGGTGAGCGTTGCCCCCGGCAGCAGGGACATAATCCCGACGATCATTACCAGGTTAACCAGCAGTGCAGAGGTCGCAATCAGGCCAAACTTCTTATAGAAGAACAGCATAAAGATGATTGAAACGGCCAGACCTGCCAGACACGCTTCCAGACCTTGCTTGATGTTTTCCATGCCCAAAGTTGGGCCGATGGTACGTTCTTCAACAATCTGAATTGGCGCAATCAATGCACCCGCACGCAACAGCAGAGAAAGCTGGCGAGCTTCATTTGGATTGCTAATACCGGTGATACGGAAGCTGTTACCCAGACGCGACTGAATGTTCGCCACGTTAATAACTTCTTCTTGTTTCGCCAGAATTGCACGACCTGTGGAATCTTTCTTACCGCTGTCTTTGTACTCCACAAACAGGGTTGCCATCGGTTTACCGATGTTGTCCTTGGTGAAGTTAGACATGATGTTACCGCCAGCGCTATCAAGTGAAATATTCACCTGCGCCTGGTTGTATTCATCGGTACTGGAAGTGGAGTCGGTAATATGGTCACCGGTCAGAATCACACGTTTGTACAGGACAACCGGTTGACCTTCACGGGTCTGTTTCACTTCGGAATCACCCGGTACACGGCCAGAAGCCGCAGCGGAAGCATCCACGTTAGTGTTGACCAGACGGAATTCAAGCGTTGCAGTCGCGCCAAGAATCTCTTTCGCACGCGCAGTATCCTGAATACCTGGCAGTTCAACAACAATACGATCCGCACCCTGACGCTGTACCAATGGTTCAGCAACACCCAGTTGGTTTACACGGTTACGCAGGATATTGATGTTCTGTTGAACGGCATACTCACGCGCTTCACTCAGGCGAGCATCTGTCATTACAGCACGCATTGCGTTGCTGCCTTGAGCAGAAATCACCAGATCACGATGGCGTGGAGTTAAATAGGAGATAGCTTGATCACGCGTTTGGCTGTCACGGAAAACAACATTGACGCCATAGTTATCGGCTTTACGCACGTTGGTGTACGCAATGCTCTTATCGCGAAGATCGCTACGCAGGTTATCAATGGTCTGTTCCTGCAACTTGCTCAGCGCGGTATCCATGTCCACTTCCATCAGGAAGTGCACGCCACCACGTAGATCCAGACCGAGTTTCATCGGTTCTGCGGAAATAGCGGATAACCAGCGAGGAGTCGCCGCAGCTAAGTTAAGTGCCACAACGTATTTATCGCCAAGGACGCTCATCAGAGCCTCACGAGCACGAAGCTGCGTATCAGTGGTGTCAAAGCGTGCAAGAATCGCACCCTCTTCCAGGGCCACAGACTTAGCGGGGATTTTTTCTGCGTTTAAGGTGTTCTGGACCTGGATCAGCGTTTGCTCACTGGCGGCGACGCCGCGCGCGCCAGTGATCTGAACTGCCGGATCCTCACCATATAGGTTGGGAAGTGCGTATAGCAGACCGACGATAAACACGACGATCAGCATGATGTACTTCCACAAAGGATAGCGGTTTAGCACGGTAGTTCCCTTAGGGAAAAACGAATATTACAGCGCCTTCATAGTGCCTTTCGGCAGAACGGCAGCTACGAAATCACGCTTGATAACCACTTCAGTGGTGTCGTTTAACGCGATAGAGATATAGCCAGTTTCAGCTACTTTCACTACGCGACCAACCAGACCACCAGTAGTCAGCACTTCATCCCCTTTAGAGATGGAGTCCATCAGCTTTTTATGCTCTTTGGTACGTTTTTGCTGTGGGCGCAAGATCATGAAATAGAAGATCAGACCAAATACCACCAGCATAAGAATCAAAGAGTACGGGCTACCCTGCGCCGGAGCACCTGTTGCAGCAACCGCATCAGAAATGATAAAGCTCATTAAAAATCCCTCATTATTAAATTAATCAACATTCAAAGGTGGAACTGGTTTACCGATTCGCTCGTAAAAATCACTCACGAACTGCTCTAATTTACCCTCTTCAATGGCCTTGCGTAAACCTGCCATTAAACGCTGGTAATAGCGCAAGTTATGAATCGTGTTGAGGCGTGCACCGAGTATTTCGTTGCAACGGTCAAGATGATACAAGTAGGCACGTGAATAATTGCGACACGTATAGCAATCACACTCAGAATCCAGCGTCGAAGTGTCATCTTTATGCTTCGCATTACGGATTTTCACCACGCCATCAGTGACGAAGAGATGACCATTACGTGCGTTACGGGTTGGCATCACGCAGTCGAACATATCAATACCGCGACGAACACCTTCAACCAAGTCTTCCGGTTTCCCTACGCCCATCAGGTAACGTGGCTTGTCAGCAGGGATTTGCGGGCAAACATGTTCCAGAATACGGTGCATGTCTTCCTTCGGTTCACCTACAGCCAGGCCGCCGACAGCGTAGCCATCAAAGCCAATCTCTACCAGACCTTTTACCGAGATATCTCGTAAATCTTCGTAAACACTGCCCTGAATAATACCGAACAGCGCATTTTTATTCTCAAGAGAATCAAAGCGATCGCGACTACGCTGTGCCCAACGCAGAGACATCTCCATTGAACGCTTAGCGTAATCCCAGTCAGCTGGATAAGGCGTACATTCATCGAAGATCATTACGATATCGGAACCGAGATCGTATTGAATTTCCATTGATTTTTCTGGATCGAGGAAAATTGCATCGCCGTTGATTGGATTGCGGAAATGCACGCCAGCTTCGGTGATCTTACGAATGTCACCAAGGCTGAACACCTGGAAACCGCCAGAGTCAGTCAGGATTGGGCCCTTCCACTGCATAAAGTCATGTAAGTCGCCGTGCAACTTCATGATTTCCTGGCCAGGACGCAGCCACAGGTGGAAGGTGTTACCCAGAATAATTTGCGCGCCAGTGGCTTCAACTTCTTCCGGCGTCATCCCTTTTACGGTGCCGTAAGTGCCAACAGGCATGAACGCAGGCGTTTCTACAACGCCACGGTCAAACACCAGGCGGCCACGACGAGCGCGTCCGTCGGTAGTATCTAATTCAAATTTCACATTTCCTCCAGCATCAGAGAAACAGTCTGATGGTTAAGACAAAACGCCGTCGGAGTAACCGGCGGCGTAGAATTTAGTGATTACGCGCCTGGGCGCTCATCAATAGCCTGCGGATTGTACGTGATGAACATGGCATCCCCGTAACTAAAAAAGCGATATTCGGAACTTACGGCTTCTTTATAGGCGTTCATGGTGTTTTTATAACCAGCAAACGCGGAAACCAGCATGATCAGAGTCGATTCCGGCAGGTGGAAATTGGTCACCAGTGCATCAATCACTTTGTATTGATAACCTGGATAGATGAAAATTTGTGTGTCGCCAAAGAAAGGTTCGATCAGGTCATTTTTTGCTGCCTGAGCCGCGCTTTCCAGCGAACGAACTGATGTAGTGCCTACCGCGATAACACGATTTCCACGCGCCTTACAGGCTAGAACGGCGTTAACCACGTCTTGCGGCACTTCCGCATATTCGGAATGCATGATGTGGTCTTCAATGCTGTCAACGCGCACTGGCTGGAATGTCCCGGCTCCTACGTGCAGCGTGACAAACGCTTGCTCAATGCCTTTATTACGCAGCGCTTCGAGCAACGGTTCATCAAAGTGCAGGCCAGCGGTCGGTGCGGCTACAGCGCCCGGTTTCTGGCTGTACACGGTTTGATAAAGTTCGCGGTCGGACTCTTCATCCGGGCGATCAATATACGGTGGCAACGGCATATGGCCGATACTGTTTAAAATATCGAGCACGCTGCGTTCGTCTTCAAACTGCACTTCGAACAGCGCATCGTGGCGCGCAACCATAGTGGCATGTACGCTTTCATCATCGCCCAACAACAACTCAGCGCCCGGTTTCGGTGCTTTAGAGGCACGGATATGCGCCAGAATACGTTTGTCATCAAGCATGCGCTCGACCAGCACTTCAATCTTACCGCCGCTCGCTTTACGGCCAAAAAGGCGCGCCGGGATTACGCGGGTATTGTTAAAGACCAGCAAATCTCCAGGGTTGAGCTTGTCGAGCAAATCGGTGAAAGTGCCATGCGTTAAATTACCCGTCGGCCCTTCCAGCGACAGCAAACGACACCCACTACGCTGTGCTTGTGGATAATGAGCAATCAAGGAATCAGGTAATTCAAAGGAAAAATCGGCAACGCGCATGGTTTAGAACTCAAGACTTAAAAAGTGGCGCTACAGTCTAGTGCCAGGGGACTTTCCCTGCAAGGAATAAGCCGCCCTTACGCTATTTACGAATAAGGTTACTATGAATTTTCTCGCCCATTTACATCTTGCAAGCCTTGCTGACAGCTCACTCTTGGGTAATTTGCTGGCTGATTTCGTACGTGGCAACCCGGATGAAAGTTTTCCCGGCGATGTGGTGGCAGGCATCCGAATGCACCGCCGTGTGGATGTTCTGACCGACGGTTTACCGGAAGTGGCGATTGCACGTCAATGGTTCCGCCCTGAAACGCGCCGGGTCGCACCGATTACGCTGGATGTTATGTGGGATCATTTCGTTTCACGCCATTGGCAAACGCTAAGCCCGGATATCTCGCTACCAGAGTTTATCTCCAGCGCCCGCGCCAATATTGAACCGTTCTTATCGGATACCCCACCGCGCTTTATCAATCTGAACCAATATCTGTGGGAAGAGCGCTGGATGGAGCGTTATAGCGATATAGCATTTATTGCTAATGTTCTCAATGGCATGGCCAGCCGTAGACCAAAACTCGATGCTTTGCGAGCTTCCTGGCAAGATCTTGATGCTCACTATGATGAGCTTGAAGAGCTGTTCTGGCAGTTCTACCCACGCATGATGAATCTAGCCGAACAAAAGAATTTGTAAGCGATCCCAGCCTTGCGATTAAATTCTTGCCCTTTTATAAAAAAGGGCTATTTTGGATCGCTGCTGTGCAAATATTCATTTTTTGATAGGTAAATCCTATCTGATTAATTGGCGTAGCATGCTTGAGTTAGAGGGATTGCCACCCCTATACTCCCCCCCGTTGCGTTAACACTCACTTTAACAAAATTAACAGGAGTACATATGGTCCTGGTTACTCGTCCAGCCCCTGACTTTACAGCTGCAGCCGTTCTCGGTAGTGGCGAAATCGTTGAGAACTTCAACTTCAAAGCACACACCAATGGTAAAACCACCGTTGTGTTCTTCTGGCCAATGGACTTCACTTTCGTTTGTCCGTCTGAACTGATTGCGTTCGACAAGCGTTACGAAGAATTCCAGAAACGTGGCGTAGAAGTCGTTGGTGTATCTTTTGACTCCGAATTCGTTCACAACGCATGGCGTAAAACCCCTGTTGAAAATGGCGGCATCGGCGAAGTGAAATACGCGATGGTTGCTGACATTAAGCGTGAAATTCAGAAAGCTTATGGCATCGAACATCCAGACGCAGGCGTTGCTCTGCGTGGTTCTTTCCTGATCGACAAAAACGGTATCGTGCGTCACCAGGTTGTTAACGACCTGCCGCTGGGCCGTAACGTTGATGAAATGCTGCGTATGGTTGATGCGCTGCAATTCCACGAAGAGCACGGCGAAGTGTGCCCAGCTCAGTGGGAAAAAGGTAAAGAAGGCATGAACGCGTCTCCAGACGGCGTTGCTAAATACCTGAGCGAAAACGTTTCTAGCCTGTAATAGCTAAACGTTTTTGACGAGAAAGGCCGCGCAAGCGGCCTTTTTTATTGGCTTGAGTAGTTAAAACGCAAAGCAAGAACATCCCATCACACCCCAGAATGCCCCTTCATCCGCAATCGGGATTGCCGATTTACGCGCAGTATCATGCTGGTGACCATGTACATTGCAGCTCCCACAACACTGATGCACCTGCGCCATCATGCCAACTTTCGCGGCTTCTGGCGGTGCTGAGCGGTAATGCCCCGGCACGTTGGTAACAGGCGACCATTCGGGCACCACAGGAATTGGCGGCGGTGCCAGCGGCGTAAATGCCCCAGCGGCATACACCACTTTGCCATCCACCAGCGTAAGCACCGATTCAATACCTTTAATTTCCTCTTCTGCTACCCGGAAGAAATCCTTTGAGAGCACGACCAAATCAGCTAACTGCCCGGCCTGAATCCGCCCTTTCTTGCCTTGTTCATTCGAGAACCACGCGCTGCCCGCCGTCCATAGCTCCAGTGCGACGTCACGCAAAAGACGATTATTATCGTCGTACATTTGCATCCCGCCCACCGTGCGACCGGACACCAGCCAGTAAAGAGCCGTCCATGGGTTGTAGCTGGCAACTCGTGTCGCATCAGTACCTAACCCAACCGGCAATTCAGCGGAGAGCATTTTCGCGACAGGTGGCGTCTGCTTAACAGACTCTGCTCCGTAACGTGCGGCATAATATTCCCCTTGAAACGCCATACGGTGCTGCACAGCAATCCCACCGCCCAACGCTTTAACGCGCTCGATATTTTTCTCGGTAATCGTTTCTGCATGGTCGAAAAACCAATGCAAACCATTAAATGGGATATCACGATTCACTTTCTCGAACACATCCAACATGCGGCTGATGGATTCGTTATAGGTCGCGTGCAAACGGAATGGCCAACGATGCTCTACTAAATGGCGTACCACGCGTTCCAGCTCTTGCTCCATGCCTTCTGGCAAATCCGGGCGTGGTTGCAAAAAGTCTTCAAAATCGGCAGCAGAAAAGACCAACATTTCCCCGGCACCGTTTGCACGATAGAAATCCGTACCCTGTCCTGGAGCCAACATATCGGTCCATTTTTCAAAATCCTCCAACTCGTGCTGCGGGCGCTGGGTAAACAGGTTGTAAGCGATACGCACCGTCATCTGCTTTTGTGCATGAAGCTGGTCGATTATCTGGTAATCCTCCGGGTAATTCTGGAAGCCACCACCCGCATCAATAGCGCTGGTAACTCCTAAGCGGTTGAGTTCTCGCATAAACTGACGCGTCGAGTTCACCTGCATATCAAGTGGCAATTTCGGCCCTTTCGCCAGTGTTGAATAGAGGATCATTGCATTCGGTTTGGCGATTAGCATCCCGGTTGGATTACCATTGCGGTCACGCATGATTTCACCGCCCGGCGGGTTGGTAGTCTCTTTGGTGTAACCCACCGCTCTAAGCGCCGCCTGGTTTAGCAGTGCACGGTCGTAAAGATGCAGCACAAAAACGGGCGTATCCGGAGCCGCCTCGTTGAGTTCTTCAAGCGTTGGCATACGGCGCTCAGCAAACTGAAACTCCGTCCACCCTCCAACCACACGCACCCACTGCGGCGAAGGGGTACGCAAAGCCTGCTCTTTTAGCATCCGCAGTGCATCCGCAAGCGATGGCACACCTTCCCAACGCAGTTCCAGGTTGTAATTGAGCCCACCACGAATAAGGTGCAAATGTGAGTCATTAAGGCCGGGTATTACCGTGTGGCCTTTAAGATCAACTCGCTGTGTTTCCCCACTCGCAAAGCTCATCACCCACGACTCATTTCCTGTTGCGATAATTTTGCCGTCTTTGATTGCCACCGCTTCGGCCAGCGGTGCTTCACTATCAAGGGTATGAAATTGACCGTTAGTGAGAATTAATGAAGCAGATTGCGACATAACCTGTTCTCCTCAGTGGAACGTTATTTTTTCAGCCAGCCTGCAAGCAGGCGCGTCATGATTGGCATCCATAGCCACACCACCAACGCCACCACTAACGCGTCATTGATGAGATGTAACAAAAGCGAACCATGCAGCGAAGGGAAAACCATGGCAGTAATACGTGGCACCACATTAGTGCTTGGGAAAATCACGGCCAGCGTTATCAGGAATTGCTTCCACTGTGCCGGACGTTTGATCGTTGGTGTTTCCGGGGTGAACCAAAATGCGTTTTCGGTGCGCACTTCCAGATGATCGTCCTGGCTGAGGATCGGTTTGATCTCATCGACCAACGCTTCACGCTCAGCCGATTTCGTCCAGGTAGTCAGATTTTCCAGCGTATCGAAGCGGATAACGATGTTGTAAACATCATTCCCGGTCGTTGGGCGAATAACGTGCACCCCACGATGCCCTGGATAACGAGCAGCAGTAGGCATGATTTTCTCAAGCCATTGCTCATAACGTGCAGCCTGGCCCGCTTTAAGGGCGTGGGTAATAACCAACGTAACCGTATTGTTGTCAGCCATGAACTATTCCTTTGAATCAGGCTTTTCGCTCAGGTGCGCCATGAACCATGGTATAGGCGTAATCGACCCCTATCCCATATGCGCCGCTGTGCTCGCGCACCAGATCCATAACCGCGTCGTAAGTGTCACGCCGTGCCCAGTCACGTTGATACTCAAGCAGCACTTGCTGCCAGGTTACCGGAACCGCCCCTGCCTGCACCATGCGGTCAATCGAACGCTCATGCGCATCCACAGAGGTGCCGCCCGAGGTATCGGTCACCACGTACACTTCAAAGCCTTCTCTCAATGCCATTAATGTGGGGAATGTCAGGCAGACTTCCGTCCACAACGCAGAAATCACCAGCTTCTTGCGACCGGTGGCTTTCACCGCTGCAACAAAAGCTGCGTCTTCCCAGGAATTCATTGAGGATCGTTCGATTGGAGTTATTTCAGGATGTACAGCCAGCAGTTCCGGCCAGATGTAACCGCTAAAACTTTTGGTTTCGACTGAGGTAAAAATGGTAGGAACGTTAAAAATCTTGCCTGCTTTTGCGAGCGCTACCGTATTGTTTTTCAATGTTTGTCTGTCAATATTCGCGACACCAAAAGCCATCTGCGGCTGATGGTCGATAAAAATGAGTGTGGAGTTAGTCGGGTCGAGAAGTTCATGTATAGACATAAAGTTTCCTTAAATTTCATCGAGATAATTAAGGAGAATGCACACAGTGCTTCCTCCCAATTGGCATGAGATCTGGAAATGTCTAACTTAAGCGGGTCTTAACTGTGGGGGACGAAGAATAAGAATAGCACCGGTTTTCCCCTTCGCCTGGCAAAAAGGAAACCGGTTACAGAATTACAGGCAACGCCAAACGGAAACCGAAACAGCAGGCAACGCCAGTTGTTGGTTTTCAAACCTGGCTTCTCCTTCAAGCCGAGTCCAGGTTTTGTCGTTTAACAGGGGTTGCCTTGGCAGCGTAACAGCCACATGTTCTCCCCTGTTGATTGCCACCAGCACCCGCTCGCTTTGGTAAACGCGCACAAATACCACTACGTCGCCGTCAGCGTGAATGACCTGGCAACCTCCCTGGCGCAAAGCCCGGCTCTTGTGACGCAACTTACCAAGCCGTTGGTAAAGCGCCAGCAGTTCGAGATCCTGATGATCCGGGCTCCACGGAAACGGCTTACGGCAGAACGGGTCGTTATTGCCATCCAGACCGACTTCATCGCCATAGTAAACGCAAGGCACACCAGGCCAGCAATAAAGCCACACTACAGCCAGCGGCAATCGCGCAACATCCTTACCGAGGATCGACTTGAAACGCGCGGTATCATGGCTATCAAGCTGGTTAAACATACGCAATTGCTGCTGCTGAGAAAGCCCCGCACGATATTCATCCATCCAGGCCATACATGTTTGTGCGTCGATATGCTGTGGATCGTAGGAAATATCGGTGTTAGCGAGGAATCCCCACAGCGGGAAGGTGAAGCCACGGTAGTTCATTGCCGCATCTTCAGTGTCATTCTGTAGCCACTGTCGCGCATCCCCAAAATGCTCGCCCAACACATAAGCATCGGGATTAGTCTCTTTTGCAGCTTTGGTAATGCCCGTGACATGCAGGAAGTTATTCCTCGCCCCACCAGCCTCACCGAGCATATGCACAACATCAAGCCGCCAGCCGTCGATGCCCCACGGCTCACGTAACCAATG
>Ga0105251_10000835_pt1 | contig 27629 bp, 24 predicted proteins | sample KBSS64metaG_FD_80424 | JGI IMG/M metagenome (GOLD analysis project Ga0105251, IMG submission 80424) | Switchgrass rhizosphere microbial communities from Kellogg Biological Station, Michigan, USA - KBS S6-4 metaG | ecosystem: Host-associated > Plants > Roots > Rhizosphere > Soil | place...
GTTCGCTTGCGATCGCGTCGAGCCTCGGCAAGCGCGCGCTGGATGTCGTCAAGCGCTCGCTCGGCGTGGGCGAGCATCTGCGGCGTGCAATGGGCGCGCTCGTCGTATTGACCGTGGCCGCGATAGCAACGGGCTTCGACACGCGCTTGCTCGCGCATATCCCCGGCGCGCCGACGACCGGCATCGAGAGCAAGCTCGTCGGCATGCTGAAGGCGAAGCAGACTTCGCGCGATGCACAGCAAGGTGCGCGCGTCATGCGCGTATCGATGCCGGCCGCGCTGCCGGTTCAGGGCAGACTGCCATCGCTCGACGGCGCGACGACCTGGCTCAACGCCAAGCCGCTTTCCACCGACGCATTGCGCGGCAAGGTCGTCGTGGTCAACTTCTGGACGTACTCGTGCATCAACTGCCTGCGCACCTTGCCGTATCTCAAGACGTGGGCGCAACGTTATGGCGATGACGGGCTCGTCGTCGTCGGCGTGCATACGCCCGAGTTCGGCTTCGAGCGCGACACCGGCAACGTGAAGCGCGCGCTCGCGAACCTGAACATCACGTACCCGGTTGCTATCGACAACGATTACGCTATCTGGCGCGCGTTCGGCAATCAGTACTGGCCGGCGTTCTATATCGTCGATGCGCAAGGGCGCGTGCGCTTTCATCATTTCGGCGAAGGCGGATACCGCGAGGCCGAGAACGCGATTCGCGAGTTGCTCGCCGATAGCGGCGCGACGATGAACGTGCGCGATGTACACACCGTGCAGGCCAACGGGGCGCAGGCCGCGGCCGATCCGGCGAACATCGGCTCAGGCGAGACCTATGTGGGCTACAAACAGGCGCAAGGCTTCGCATCGCCGCAACGCGTGATGCCCGATGGCATCGAGACCTACACGCTGCCCGCGCGACTATCGCTTAACGACTGGGCGCTCGAAGGACAGTGGAACGTGGGAGAAGAGGCTGCGGCGCCGGCCGCGCCGCACGCGCGCATCGCGTATCGCTTTCATGCGCGCGATCTGCATCTCGTGCTCGGACCGTCGCCGGATGGCAAGCCAGTCCGATTTCGCGTGACGATCGATGGCGCGGCGCCGGGCGCATCGCATGGCGCGGACATCGCCGCCGATGGCAGCGGCGTCGTGACGAGCGCGCGTCTTTATCAGCTCGTGCGTCAGACGGGTCCGATCGTTGATCGCACTTTCGAAATCGAGTTTCTCGACCCGGGTGCGCAGGCGTATAGCTTTACCTTCGGGTAATTCGCTTGCTGACTTTCTCCTTCGACGCCGCGCCCGATGCGCGGCGTTATCGCCTTTACCAGCAGAAAAAGTTATCCAGACGACCCAGGCTAGGGACATTCCCTAGCGTCTTTTGCGAACGGCCGCGTGGCGCTCATTGTCCACGCGTAGGGCTTTCGCCCGCAAAGCCGCGTCCGCCATGGCGCTGCGATATTCGCGCAACGCTGCACCATTCTCGGGCACCTTGTGCGATGCGCCGATGCATTACCAGAAGTATCGGAAAGTGCTCACAAAATGTCGGTGGGTGATCGAAATTGGCCATGTACGCTTCATTCAACGCAAAGAGCGCCGGGAAGTTCCGGCAGCGACATATCCCTTTTTCGAACTTGCTAGGTGGAATGACCCGATGATTCCCAACCTGACGCTCGCACCGAACGACGTCACGAATCCGATTTCCTCGCAGCCGGGAATCGCTTCACCGACCCGAACGGTTGCGGCATCCCAGACCGAGATCCTCACGGTCAAGAATCTTTCGAAGATCTTCGGCGCGAAGCCGGAGCGCGCTCAGGCGCTGTTGAAGCAAGGCCTCGGCCGCAACGAAATCTTCGCGCAAACAGGCAACATGGTCGCCGTCGATGATGTCAGCCTCGCCGTCAACGCGGGCGAGATCTTTGTCATCATGGGCTTGTCGGGCTCGGGCAAGTCGACGCTCGTGCGTCTGCTCAACCGCCTGATCGAGCCGACGTCGGGACAAGTGATCCTCGAAGGCCGCGACATCGCGCCGATGAGCACGCCCGAACTGCGCGCCGTGCGCCGCGAAAAAATGGCGATGGTGTTCCAGTCTTTCGCGCTGCTGCCGAATCGCTCCGTCATCGACAACATTGCCTACGGCCTCGAAGTCGCGGGCAGGAAGAAGGCGGATCGTTATGACATCGCACGCGCGGCACTGACGCGCGTCGGCCTCGCTTCCTACGAAAAGCTGTTGCCGAGCGAACTGTCCGGCGGCATGCAGCAGCGCGTCGGCCTTGCTCGCGCGCTCGCGGTGAACCCTTCGGTACTGTTGATGGACGAGGCATTCTCTGCGCTCGATCCGCTCATCCGCTTCGAAATGCAGAACGAACTGCTGCGCTTGCAGAAGGAAGAACAGCGCACGATTGTCTTCATCTCGCACGATATCGAAGAAGCGGTGAAGATCGGCGGGCGCATCGGCATCATGAAGGACGGCCGCCTGATTCAGGTTGGCACGCCGGCCGAGCTCATCCAGTCGCCCGCCGACGATTACGTGCGCGACTTCTTCCGCAATGTCGATGTATCGCGCTTCCTCGAAGCATCGAGTCTGATGACGAAGGTCGAACGCGGTCTCATCGCGTGCAGCACGAGCGCGCCGTCGGAGCGCTATCTGAACAGCCTGATCGACAGCGGCGCCGAGTGCGGATACGTCTGCGACGAGGCGGGGCGCTATCAGGGCTGCGTGACGCCTGCATCGCTGCACAAGAGCGGCAAGCGGCCCATCGCCGACGCCTTGCTCCGCGACGTCGCGGCGGTCCCGCTGACAGCCGATTTGCATCAACTCGCGACCATCGCGCTCGGTCAGGAGCACGACGTGCCGGTCACCGATGAACAGGGCAGACTCGCGGGCGTGGTGTCGTGCCGCACGATTCTCAAGCAGGTCATGGAGCGGAGGGCAGCATGAATTCCTCGATCTTTGGAAAGTTCGCCGACGACGCAGTCAACTTTCTCTTCTCGCACTTTCGCGGCGGCTTCGACGCGTTCTCGGCCGCGCTCGGCGCGGTCATCAAGCTGCTCGAAGATGGCCTGGGCGCGGTGCCGTTCATCGCGATGCTCGTGATTCTCATGGGACTTGCGCTGTGGAGAAGGGGTGTCGTATTCGCGGTGTTCGTCGGCGCGGCGCTCTACGTGATCAATTACATGGGCCTCTGGGCGCAGACGGTTTCGACGCTCGCGCTCGTCGTCGCGGCGACGTTCTTCAGCCTCGTGATCGGCGTGCCGCTCGGCATCTGGGGCGCACGCAACAGACGTGTGGAAGTCGTGCTGCGTTCCTTGCTCGATTTCATGCAGACGATGCCCGCGTTCGTCTATCTGATTCCCGCGGTCATTCTGTTCGGTCTCGGGCGCGTGCCCGCGGTGATCGCGACGATCGTGTTCGCAATGCCGCCGGTCGTGCGTCTGACCACGCTCGGCATTCGCCAGGTGCGGGAGGAACTGCTCGAAGCGGGCCGGTCCTTCGGCAGCACGGATGCGCAACTGCTTTGGAAGATCCAGTTGCCGAATGCATTGCCTTCGATCATGGCGGGCGTGAACCAGACGATCATGATGGCGTTGTCGATGGTGGTGGTCGCTTCGATGATCGGCGCGGGCGGCCTCGGCGAATACGTCCTGAGCGGGATTCAGCGGCTCGATATCGGCATCGGCTTCGAAGGCGGGCTCGGCGTAGTTCTGCTCGCAATCATTCTGGACCGTTTGACGGAGAGTTTCGGCGTGAAGTCGAAGAAGTCGAAGAAGAAAGTCATCTCCACGCCGGCCAAGCCCGCCGCGGCCGGAAGCACCGCTCAGACCTGAGCATCACAGCGTCGACTACACATTAATACTGCATTGTCAGTTACGGAGTCCGAAATGAAAAACAGCTTCATCAAATCCCTCATCGTCAAGATCGTGACGCCGGCCATCGTGGCGTTCGGGGCCGGCTCGAGCCCGGCGATCTCGGCCGAGCCGATCAAGATCGCCGTCACGAACTGGGCCGATGTGCTCGCGGTCGCGAATGTCGCGAAGTACGTGCTCGAAACGAAGCTCCAGCAGCCGGTGCAGTTCGTCCAGGCGGATATCGGCATCCAGTATCAGGGCGTGTCGCGCGGCGATCTCGACATCATGGTCGGCGGATGGCTGCCGGTGACGCACGGTCAGTACGTGGCGCGCTACAAGGACACGCTCGATGATGTCGGCATCATCTACACGGGCGGCAAGAACGGCTGGGCGGTGCCCGCGTATGTACCCGAGTCGCAGCTTTCGTCGATCGAAGACCTGAAGAAGCCCGAGGTGCAGAAGCAACTCAACGGCGTGATCCAGGGCATCGAACCGGGCGGCGGTCTCATGCAGGCGTCGGAGCGGACAATCAAGGCTTATGACCTGTCCGGCTACAAGCTGCAATCGTCGAGCGAGGCGGGCATGCTCGCATCGGTGCAGCGTGCGTATGGATCGAAGCAATGGATCGTCGCGACCGTATGGAGCCCGCACTGGCTGTTTCAGAAGTGGCAGATGCGCTATCTGAAGGACCCGAAGGGCACGCTCGGCGGCGAGGAACAGATTCACGCCTTCGCATCGAAGCAGTTCGCGACCAAGTTTCCACGCGCGGATGTATTCTTCAAACACTACAAGCTGACGCTCGCGGATGTCGAGGCGATCGAGTTCGAAGGCAATTCGACCAACGATTACGCAACCGCCGCGAAGAAGTTCGTCGACGCGCATCCGGACAAGGTAAAGGCGTGGCTCGCGCAGTGACGCCTGACGCGCACCGCGCATGAGCACACACCCTCCATTCATCGAGAGACAAACATGAGCTTCGAAGGCGTACACACTCCGCTCGTCACCCCGTTCAAGGACGACGGCGAAATCGATCATGAAATGCTCGGTCAGCACGCCGCCAGTCTTGTGGGCCGCGTATCGGGCATGGGCGTCGGCGGCACTACCGGCGAGTACTACGCGCTCAGCTTCGACGAGCGCGTAAAGACGTTCGATACGGTGGCCTCCGCCGTCGGCGGAAAGACGTATCTCACGGCGGGCATCAACGCGACCACGACGAAAGAAGTCCTGCGTATCGGACAGGAGGCGAAACGCGCGGGCTATGACGCGTTGCTCATCGCAGCGCCGTATTACGTGCAGCCGACGCAGGAAGAGTTGCTCGATCATCTGCTGAAGGTCGATGACGCGCTCGACATGCCGATCATGCTCTACAACTTCCCGGCACGCACCGGCACGGCTATCGGCGATGAAGTCCTCGACAAGCTGCTCGCGCGCCCCAACTTCGCGGCGATGAAGGAGAGCACGGGCGATATTGCGCATCTGCATCATCTCGCCACGCATCTGCCCGAGCGCTTCGTTCTCAGTTGCGGCATGGACGATCAGGCGCTCGAGTTCTTCGCATGGGGCGCGCGAAGCTGGGTCGCGGGGGCATCGAACTTTCTGCCTGAAGCGCATGGCGAGTTGCTCGAAGCATGCGTGAAGCGCGGTGATTTCAATGCTGGCCGCAAGCTGATGGCGCAATTGCTCCCCGTGCTCGAACTGCTCGAGCGCAGCGGCAAATTCATCCAGTATGTGCGTTACGGATGCGAACTCGCGGGCACGCGCGTCGGCAACGCACGTGCGCCGCTCGGCACGCTCAACGACGAAGAGCGCAGTGCCTTCGCCAAGATCGTTCAACCCTTGCTGCGCAACGCTCAGTAACGTGAATGGCCTCGAAACTGGACTTCATGCGGTTTCCCGCGCCTGACGGCGTGAACGGCTGGTGGGAGAGCCTGCCACCCGTCGCGCCCGCCAGAAGTGTGACGGGCGAAGCGCGCTTCGACTTCGTCGTGGTCGGCGGGGGTATCACCGGTTTGTGTGCGGCGCGCCGGCTTGCCGAACTTGCACCGGATGCCTCGATCGCGCTCGTGGAGGCTGATCGCATCGGGCGTTCGACAGCGGGGCGCAATTCCGGCTTTTTCGTCGATTTGCCGCATGACATCAGCAGCGAGAGTTATTCGCGCAGTGTCGAGGCCGACAAGGCGGACGTGCGCCTGCAACGGCATGGCATCGGCTATGTGCGCAGCACGGTCAAGGCGAACGGTATCGATTGCGACTGGCGCGACGACGGAAAGTATCACGCCTCGGTGAACAAGAAGGGCCATGCGGCGCTGACTCATTTCGCGGATGGGCTCGCGCGTATCGACGAGCCATGCGAGTGGCTCGACGAGGCCGCGATCGCCGGCGTGACGGGCACGCGCTTCTATCAGAGCGCGCTCTTCACGCCGGGATGCAGCACGGTTCAGCCGGCGGCGCTTATGCGCGGCCTCGCTGCGACGCAACCGTCGAACGTAACCGTGTTCGAAATGAGCGCGGTAAAGGGCATGGACACGCGCGGCCAGACGAAGCTGCTGAGCTTCGCGAACGGCAGTATCGAGGCGAAGCGCGTCGTGCTGTGCACCAATGCGTATGCAGCCACCTTTGGCGGCCATCCGAACGGCTTGCTGCCGGTCTATACGTTCGCGTCGATGTCGCGTGTCATGACCGACGACGAGATCGCAAAACTCGGCGGCACGAATTCCTGGGCGCTCATTCCGGCCGATCCGATGGGCACCACCGTGCGCCGTCTCGCCACGAACCGTATTTGCGTGCGCAACCATTTCGCGTTCCGGCCCAATCTTTCGGTGTCGGAAGGCGACCTCGCGAAAGCGAAACATCTGCATCAACGCTCGTTCGACCGGCGCTTTCCGATGCTCGCGGATGTCGAGCTGCAATACACATGGGGCGGCGCGTTGTGCCTTTCGGCAAATAACGGCGCGCTATTCGGGCAACGCGACGACGGCGTGCACGAGGCCGTCGGCTGCAACGGGCTCGGCCTGAGTCGCGGATCGGCGGCGGGCAAGCTCATCGCCGAACACGCGCTCGGGCAATCGAACGAACTGATCGATCAACTGCTGAAACAGCCGCATCCGCGTTCGCTGCCGATGCGGCCGATCGCGGACGTCGCGGTATCGGCGGCGATCTGGATGAAGGAATTCTCGGCGGGCGCCGAGCTTTGAATCTCTGAGGACATGACATGACGACGTATCAGGAATGGAAACGTCAGGCGGAACACCTGTCGCTCGACGGCCGCGCATTCATCGCGGGAGCACGCTGCAATGCCGCATCGAATGAAACGTTCGGCACGCTGAATCCTTCGACCGGCAAGGTGCTCGCGGAGGTCGCGAAGTGCGACGCCAAGGACATCGACCGCGCGGTCGTCGCGGCGCGTGAGGCGTTCGAATCGGGCGTGTGGTCGAAGGCCGCGCCATCGCAGAGAAAGGCGGTCCTGCGGCGCCTTGCGCAACTGATCGATGAAAACGCCGAAGAGCTCGCGCTCCTCGAAGCGCTCGAAGCCGGCAAGCCGATCAGCGAATGCATGGGGCTCGACATTCCCGAGTCGGCGGCGTGCATCCGCTGGCATGCCGAGGTGACGGACAAGCGTTACGACGCGCTGTCGCCGTCCGGTCCGAACGTCGTGAGCATGATCACGCGTGAGCCGATCGGTGTCGTCGGCGCAGTGCTGCCGTGGAATTTTCCGGCGCTGATGCTGGCGTGGAAGATCGGGCCGGCGCTGTCCGTGGGCAACAGCGTCATCGTGAAGCCTGCGGAGCAGACCTCGCTCTCGACGCTGCGCATCGCCGATCTCGCACTGGAAGCGGGCGTGCCGCCCGGCGTGTTCAGCGTCGTGACGGGCTTCGGCGAAAGCGCGGGTCAGGCGCTCGGCACGCACGCGGATGTCGATCTCATCGCCTTCACGGGCTCGACCGAAACGGGCAAGCGCTTCCTGCGCTATTCCGCCGATACGAACCTGAAGCGCGTCGTGCTCGAATGCGGCGGAAAGAATCCGCAAGTCGTATTGCCCGACGTCGCGAATCTCGATGCCGTCGCGGAGCAGGCTGTCGCCGCCGCGTTCTGGAACATGGGCGAGAACTGCAGCGCGGGCTCGCGCATTCTTGTTCACACGAGCCAGAAGGCCGAACTGCTGCAAAAGGTGCAGGCCGTGCTCGAAGGCTGGAAAACCGGCGATCCGCTCGATCCCGATGTCAAGCTCGGCTCGCTCATCGAGGAGGCGCATTATCGCAAGGTGCTTGGCCACATTGAGAAGGCGAAGGCCGAGGGTGCGCGTGTCGCGAGCGGCGGAAACGCGACGCTGATTGAAACGGGCGGCTGGTTCGTCGAGCCGACGATCTTCGACAACGTCACGCCGGAAATGAGCATCGCGCGCGACGAGGTCTTCGGCCCGGTCGTCTGCTTTATCGAATATGCTGACGTCGACGAGGCCGTGCGCATCGCGAACGATACGTGCTACGGACTCGCGGCATCGCTATGGACCGACAACGTGAACCAGGCGCATAAAGTCGCGGCGCGCATCCGCGCGGGCACCGTGACCGTGAACTGCTTCGGCGAGGGCGATCTCTCGACACCCTTCGGCGGCTTCAAGCAGTCCGGTTTCGGCGGACGCGACAAGTCGGTCTACGCGCACGACCAATATTGCGAGCTGAAGACGACCTGGCTGAAGCTCGACTGATCATCGGACGAGGCAACATGCGCATTGGCTTCATCGGCACCGGCACGATCACGGCGGCGGTCGTGACCGGCATGATCCGCTTCGGCGTTTCTTTCGAGCGCGTGGCGCTGTCGCCACGCAATGCGAAAACTGCGGCGCGCTTGGCCGCGCTCGACGCGCGTATCGAAGTCTGCGAAAGCAATCAGCGCGTGCTCGATACGTCGGACGTCGTCTGTCTTGCGGTCGTGCCGCAGATCGCACAGGACGTTTTGAGCGAGCTTACATTCGATGCGCGGCATCACGTCATCAGCTTTATCGCGGGGAAATCCCTCGATCAGATCCGGGCTTTGGTGCGCCGTTCGGCGAGAATCGTGCGCGCGGTGCCGCTGCCCGCCGTAGCGGCGGGCAAGGGCAGCACGGCGATCTGCCCGCACGACGACATCGCACGGTCGCTGTTCGCGCCGCTCGGCGAAGCGGTCGAAGTCGACGACGAGCATCAGTTCGATGCCCTGTCCGCCGCGACCGCGACGATGGCCGCCTTCTTCGCGCTGCTCGAGGAACAGGCGTCGTGGCTCGTGGCGCAAGGCGTGCCGTATGCGTCGGCCCGTTCGTTTTTGTCGGGCTATCATGTGGGGCTTGCACATGAAGCGACCTCTGGCACCGAGCCTTTCTCCGCGATGATCGGGCACGCGAGCACGCCCGGCGGCCTCAACGAGCAGTTCAACCGTGAGTTGTCGGAGCGGGGCACGTACGCGCATTATGCGGAGGCGCTCGACAACATCATGCGCCGCGTGAAAGGGCGTGGATAACGAGGTCAGGCGATCATCGCGCCCCTCGAAGGTGATTCACATGCAGAAGAAACAGCAGTTCGCGGACCGGCTACTCGCCCAGATGCCGTCGCTGCGCGCGCTCCGGTGTTTCGTCACCGCGGCGCGCTACGAAAGCTTCACGCAAGCCGCGGAAGTGCTGTGCGTCACGCAGGCGGCGGTAAGCCGGCAGATCAAGGAACTCGAAGACACGCTCGAAGTGGCGCTTTTCGAGCGCACTGGCCGGCACATCGCGCTGACCGACGCGGGCCGCATTCTCTACAACGCGTCGTATCTCTCGATCATGAACATCGCGGAGGCGGCGCAGGCGGTGCGGCGCGTCGATCGCCACGCGTTGACGCTCTGCATCTCTCATACCTTTTCGGCGCTCTGGCTTTCGTTCAGGCTGCCCGCGTTTCGCCAGCGCTTTCCGGACATCCGCCTGCATGTGATGGTGACCGAGCACTTCATGGAGCTCGACGAGCTCATGCAGCCCGATGTCATCATCACGAAGAATCCGCCGCGCGAGGCGGAGTATGAAGTCGAACCGCTCTTTCACGACATCGTGTATCCGGTGTGCAGCGCGCCTTTTCATGAGCGCTATTTCCGTGGGCGCACGCTCAAGCCGCTCGATCTGCTCGCGCATCCCACGCTGAGCCTTTCGCTGCTCGGTCGCGCGCAAGTGTGCGAGCACGTCGACTGGCGCGTGTGGAAGAACTGGTATCAGCAAGGCGACGGTTCCGAACGCCTCGATCAGCACGACAATTTCGAAAGCAACGACTATCGGCTGCTCGTCGCGCAGGCCGAAGCAGGCGAAGGGACGTTGCTCGGCTGGCATCATCTCGTGCATCGTCAGGTCGAACAAAAGAAGCTGGTCCGTCCCGTCGACGACGCGCTCGTGTTCCATGACCGTCATCACTATCTGATCACGCATCGCAACGCGAAATCGCGCCCGGAATACATGCAGTTTCGCGAATGGCTCGACGAGGAAATCGGCACGATGATGCAGCAATGGCCCGCGGCCGAATCGAAGGCCGTTCTCTGAGCGACGCATGAAACCGGCAACCGAAAAAACGAAAGGGTATCGACGGCTCATTCCGTCGGTGACTGCGCTGGTCGAGTTCGAAGCTGTCGCGCGGCTCGGCAGCTTCACACTCGCGGCGCACGAACTGGGCGTCACGCAGGCCGCCGTGAGCCGGCAGGTGCGGTTCCTCGAAGAAACCCTGGGCACGCGGCTGTTTCGCCGCCTGCATCGCGCGATCGAACTGACCGGCGAAGGCGAGGCGCTGTATCGCGTCGTCGCCGAATCCATGCAGAAGATCGCGAGCGTGTTCGACCGCATCGCGCGCGGCCCCGTGCAGCAGGAGCTCGTGCTGGCCGCTACTTCCGCGTTCTCGCACTTCCGTCTCTTGCCGCGGCTCGCGTCGCTCAAGGCCGCGCAGCCCGATCTGCAACTGCGCCTGTCCACGCAAATGTTCACGGCGGATCTGCGGCACAAGGAGATCGATGTCGCGGTGCGCTTCGGCAACGGCGTCTGGCCGGACGGCACGGCGACGCTGCTCTTCGACGAGGAGGTATTTCCGGTCTGTTCGCCATCATGGCTCGAGGCGCAGGCAGAGCCGATGTCGCTGGAAGCGCTCGCGGGCACCGTGCTCGTCGAATCGGATTCGACTTCGGAAGGCTGGATGGGCTGGGAAGAGTGGTTCCACGCGGTCGGCTTCAGGCCGATGCGCCTGAATTTCGCGCTGCGTTGCAGCCTCTACACGGACGCGATCCAGGCCGCGCGTTACGGCCAGGGCGTCGCGCTCGGATGGGGCCGGCTCGTTCACGATTTCCTCGAAAGCGGCGAACTGGTCAGGCTGCAAGTGGCGTCGTTCAAGCCGGACGATTGCTACTTCGCCGTGGTGCCGCACGGCCGCGCCATCACGCCCGCTATCGACGCTCTGATCAAGTGGCTGCGCGGCGATGCGCACGCATAACCCAAAGTCATCTGTCACGGAAAATAAAGCGTATTGACGCTATTTTTCAGCGATCCAATACTCGGGTTATCGCGGGACCACTCGAAGTCCCGATCCCTGAACGATGGAGAGCGACGATGTCCGAAGTGCAATGCAAGACTCTTGGCGAACTGATCCGCAGCCGCGAGCCCGGCCACGGATTGCCCGGCGAGCTGTTCGGGCGGCAGGACGTGTTCGAGAAGGATGTCGAGGTCTTTTTCCATAAGCACTGGATTCTGGTCGGCGTGACGGCGGACGTGCCGGAACCGGGCGATGTCTCCACGGTGGATATCGGCCGGGCTTCGATCATCATCGTTCGCGACGACGACGAGAACATCCGCACTTATCGCAACGTCTGCCGTCATCGCGGCGCGCGCCTGAAGGAGGCCGGGAAATCGACGGTCGGCATGCTGGTGTGCCCGTATCACCAGTGGACCTACGATCTCGACGGCAGCCTGCGCCACGCCGCGCACATGGGCCGAGATTTCGATCCGAAGTGCCGCAGCCTGCTGCCGGTGCATACGCGCATCGTCGGCACGCATATCTTCGTGTGCCTTGCCGACGAACCGCCGACGGACATCGCGAAGCTCGAAGACACGATGGCGCCGCGGTTCGCGCCGTTCGACCTGCGCAACACGAAGATCGCGTTCGAATCTGAGATCATCGAGAACGGCAACTGGAAGCTCGTGATCGAGAACAACCGCGAGTGCTATCACTGCGCGGCGACGCATCCGGAACTGACCGCTTCGTTTCTGCCCGAGGATTTCGGCTTCAGCACGGAAAATCTCACGGAGGAAGCGCTCGGGGAAATCGAGGCCTACAAGGCCCGGAACGCGGCATGTCAGGCAAGCTGGGAGCGCGACGGCTTCACGAGCGCGACCGTCGAATGGCTGGACGAGGATGCCATCACGCAGTTCAGAACGCAGCAACTCGTCATCGCGGGACACGGCGAATCGCAGACCATCAGCACGAAGGTCGCGAGTCAAAAGCTGCTCGGCAATCTGCGGCGGCGCGATCTGGGCGACACGCATCTCTGGACGCACAACGCATGGACGCACGTGATGAGCGACCACGCGGTCATCTCGTACATCATCCCGCTCGCGCCGGATAAAACGCTCGTGCGCTCGAAATGGCTCGTGCACGCGGATGCGGTCGAGGGCGTCGATTATCAGATTCAGGATCTGACGGAAGTGTGGGTCGCGACCAACGCGCAGGACAAGCATCTGGTCGAGATCACGCATGAAGGCACGCAGGATCCCGCCTATCGGCCCGCTGTGTTCTCGCCGTTCACGGAGAGCTATGTGGAGCAGTTTTCGCGCTGGTACTCGGCTCGCCTGCGCGCCCACGGCGTCTGAATGACGCCCCCGCTCAGTGGTCGGTCACGAAAGTCGGGTGGCGTGTGCGAATCTCGTCCACCTGACTGAGCGTGCCGGATAAATGCCTGCGCAGCGCGGCATCGGCTGCGTCGGCATCGCCTTTTTCAATGGCATCGACGATTTCCGTGTGATCTCGCACCACGGCCATCGTCTTGCCCTCGACCGGCAAATGCAGACGGCGCAGGCGGTCGATATGGCCGCTCAGTCTGCGCACGAGGTCCCAGAGTTGCGGTACGCCCGCGGCCTCATACATTTGCCGATGGAAAGCCTGGTCGAGCGCTGAAAACTGCTCGACGTCCTTCGGATCGAGCCACTCCGTCTGTTCCGCGATCGTCGCGCGCAGCCGCGCGACCAGCGACGCCCTGTGGTCCCGCGCCAGCGTGCGCACGACTTCGAGTTCGATCGAGCGGCGCAGAAAATGCGCCTGCATCGCCGACGCCACGCTGATCTGGCTTACGACCGTCGCGTGTTGCGGAAAGATGTCGACGAGTCCTTCTTCGCCGAGCTTCATCAGCGCATCGCGCACAGGCGTCTGGCTGAGGCCGTAGCGCGTTGCGAGTTCTGTGCGCGACAGCACCGTACCGGGCTCCAGTTCGAGCGAAAGGATCATTTCGCGCAGCCGCTCGAAAACCTGCGGCGCGGCATGGCGGGAGCGGTCGAGGCGATGGACCGTGGCGGAAGCGGCGTTTTTCATGTCAGAGGGAAAGCGGTTCGCGACTGAAACATTAGTACTATAGCCGCGCTCGGCGGCATGTGACGGGGCAACTTCGAAAAGGAAGGTGAGCGTATACCCGACTGACACACTAATGTATTAGTGCTTTACGATGCCGGAACTCCTGCAACTTTCGAAGATGCCCGACATGACCCGCGATATCGCCATCACCCAGGTTCGAATCACGCCGATCGCCTTTCGCGACGGCCCGTTGCTTAACGCCGCGGGCATCCATGAGCCTTGGGCGTTGCGCGCTATCGTCGAGCTGGAGACGAGCGACGGGCGTGTCGGCATCTCCGAAACGTATGGCGACGAGCCGATGCTGCGCGTGCTCGATCAGGCCAGAGAGCTTGTGATCGGCCTGTCGCCGTTCGACCTGAACCGGATGGAAGAGCGTGTGCGCGCGACGATCAAGGCGACGCCCGGCGCCGTCGAGTTCGAACTCGCCCCCGGCTCGCATGCCGCGAAAAATGCGCCGAAGGTCATCAGCACGTTCGAAGTGGCGATGCTCGATCTGCAAGGGCAGATCGTCGGTGCGCCGGTCGTCGATCTCCTCGGCGGCAAGGTCCGCGACGCCGTGCCGTACAGCGCATATCTGTTTTTCAAGTACGCGGAACATATCGGCGAGCCCTATGCACCCGACGCGTGGGGCGAGGGCATCAGCCCGGAGCAGATCGTCGCGCAGGCGCAGCGCATGATCGACCTGTACGGTTTCCAGAGCATCAAGCTAAAGGGCGGCGTGTTCGAGCCCGCGCATGAAATCGCCTGCATGCAGGCGCTCGCGAAGGCGTTTCCCGGCGTGCCGCTGCGCCTCGATCCGAACGCGAACTGGACACTCGAGACGAGCATCGCGGCCGCGCCCGAGCTCGACGAGATTCTCGAATACTACGAGGATCCATGCCCCGGCCTCGAAGGCATGGCCGAACTGCAAAAGCACACGAAGCTGCCGCTCGCGACCAACATGGTCATCACCACGATGGACGACTTCCGTCGCGGCTGCAACATGGGCTCGATCAAGGTGCTGCTCTCCGATCACCACTACTGGGGCGGGCTGCGCGCAACGCAGACCCTCGCGCGCATGGCCCGGCTGTGGGGCTTCGGCATGTCGATGCATTCGAACTCGCACCTCGGCATCAGCCTGATGGCGATGACGCATGTCGCGGCGAGCGTGCCGAACCTCACGTATGCGTGCGACACACATTACCCGTGGCAGGAGGAAGAAGTGATCAAGGGCGGCCGCGTCAAATTCGATAACGGCGCGGTGCGCGTGCCGACGACGCCGGGTCTCGGTGTCGAGCTCGATCGCGAGCAGCTCGCCGCATTGCACGAGCAATACCTGACGTGCGGCGTGCGCAATCGCGACGACCTCTCGCAGATGCGCAAGTATCAGCCGGACTTCACCGGCAAGAACCCGCGCTTCTGAGTCATAGAAAAAGTACACGCGCATTCCAGGAGACAACTTCATGAGCAGTTCCAGCGCGCTGTCGAGCGCCGTCCGCAAGATCAAGTGGCATGTGCTGCCGCTTTTCGTCGTGATGTTCATCGTCAATTACATCGACCGCGTGAACATCGGTTTCGTGCGCCAGCATCTGAGCGCGGATCTCGGCATCGGCGCGGCGGCCTATGGACTCGGCGCGGGCTTGTTCTTCGTGAGCTACGCGGTGTTCGAGGTGCCGTCGAACATGCTGATGCAGCGCTTCGGCGCGAAGGCGTGGCTCACACGCATCATGATCACGTGGGGGCTCGCGGCCGTGGGCATGGCCTTCGTGAAGGGCGAGACCTCCTTCTATGCGATGCGGCTTCTGCTCGGCGCGGCCGAAGCGGGCTTCTTCCCGGGCGTCGTGCTCTATTTCACGCAATGGCTGCCGCGCGATGAACGCGGCAAGGCGATGGCCGTCTTTCTGAGCGGCTCGGCGCTGGCTTCGGTATTCTCCGGCCCGATCTCGGGCGGGCTGATGCTGATCGAGGGCGTGGGGCTGCGCGGCTGGCAGTGGATGTTCATCATCGAAGGCATGGCGTCGGTCGTGCTCGCCGGCTTCGTATGGTTCTGGCTCGATTCGAAGCCGCGCGACGCGAAATGGCTCACGCCCGCCGAGCAGGATGCGGTCGTCGCCGAAATCGAGGACGAGCAGCGCCGTCGCGATGCCGCGCACACGAAGAAGCCATCGTCGTGGAGTCTGCTGCGCGATCCGCAGATCCTGATCTTCTGCCTGATCTATTTCTCGGTCTCGCTGACGATCTACGGCGCGACGTTCTGGCTGCCGAGCATCATCCGCAAGATGGGGCATCTCAACGATTTCCAGGTCGGCCTCTTCAACTCGATTCCGTGGCTTATCTCCATCGTCGCGATGTATCTGTTCGCGGCGCTCGCGGCACGCTTCAAGTTTCAGCAGGCGTGGGTCGCGTGCGTACTGCTGATCGCGGCGGCCGGCATGTATGCCGCGGGTCTCGGCAGTCCGGTCTTCTCGTTTGTCGCGATCTGCTTCGCGGCGATCGGTTTCAAGGCTGCATCGTCATGCTTCTGGCCGATTCCACAAGGTTATCTCGATGCGCGCATCGCGGCGCCCGTGCTCGCGCTGATCAACTCGATCGGCAATCTCGGCGGCTTCGTCGCGCCGGCCACGTTCGGCTTCCTCGAACAGAAGACGGGTTCGATTCAGGGCGGCTTGACGGGGCTCGCGGTGATGTCGGTCGTGGCTGCGGGTGTCGTGTTTTTCGCGCGCATGACGCCGCGCGCGGGGCGCGATGCACCGGCGCTGCAACCGGGCGTGCAGAAGTAATCGCGCGGCAGCGGCAAAGGCATGTAGCGGATCTCGCGCGTCGCTTCGTCGGCGGAACGGTGTATCAGGCCTTTCTCAGCGCCTTTTTCTATCATCGCTGGCATGCGCCGGTGAGCGGGACGATCGTGAAGGCGTATCTCGTCGATGGCACGTATTACTCCGACGCCGATGCCGAAGGTTACGACCCGAGCAGCCTCAACGATTCGCAAGGCTATATCACGGCGGTTGCCGCGCGTGCGGTGATCGTCATCGATTGCGACGATCCGGCCATCGGCGAAGTGGCGTGCGTCTTCGTCGGCATGGCGGAAGTCTCGTCATGCATGATCGATGCGCTGCCCGGACAGCGTGTGCGCAAGGGCGAAGAGCTCGGCTACTTTCAATATGGCGGCTCTACTTACTGCCTGATTTTCAGGCCCGGCGTGATCGAAAGCTTCGTGCGTCAGCCGCCATTCGATGACAAGGCGCCGCCCATTCAGGTCAATGCGCCTCTGTGCACGGCGCGTTGAAGCTCGATCTCCCGCGGCACGCCGCCCGATGATTGCCTGCGTTATTTGTGCAACTTGCTGCGCATCGAGGCGACGTCATTCGTCGTAACGGGGCGCGCGTCGTTGCCCCACGATGCACGCACGTAGGTCAGCACTTGCGCGATCTGCACGTCGGTCAGGCGGCCGGCGAAGGCGGGCATCGGCTGGCGCGGCGGACCGTGGATCGTCGCCGGGCTGTTACCGCCTTCGACGACGAGCCGTATCAGCGAAGTCGTGTCCTCACTGAGGACCGAGGGATTGCCCGCGAGCGAAGGGAACGCTTTCGGGACGCCTTTGCCGTCATCGCGATGGCATTGCGCGCAGAAACCCGCGTATACCGCGGCGCCTTGCTCGGGCGGGACATCGGGTGCGCGCGTCTTGAGACGGCCCCTCGCTGCGAGCGCGGGATCATATGCGCCATCTGCGGCGCCCGTCGCGGGCAGGCTCTTGAGATAGACGGCGATCGCGCGCAAGTCGTCATCGCTGAGATATTGCAGGCTGTCTTCCACCGTCTGGACCATGCTTCCATACGCGACGATGCCCGCGCCGTGGCCGGTCCCGAGAAACGCGGCGATATCCTCCGCGGACAGGCGCCCGAGCCCCGAGCCCATGTCCGCGCGCAGGTTCGGCGCAAACCAGTTGTCATTGATGCCGCCCGACAGATACGTCTTCGATGACTCGTCATAGCCCCGTTCCTGATAGGCGATACCGCGCGGCGTATGACACGACCCGCAGTGTCCGAGCGACTGCACCAGATACGCCCCGCGATTCCATGACGCATCCCGCGCGGCGTTCGGCTCGAACGTGTCCTTCGGCGCGAACGCCATCCGCCACACGCGCAGCGCCCAGCGCTGATTGAACGGAAACGGCACCTTGCTTTCCGGCGGCCGATACCTAATGGGCGGCACGCCGTGCATCATGTAGGCGTAGAGCGCACGCATGTCGGCGTCGGTGATCTTGACGAAGGCGGGATAGGGCATCGCGGGATACAGTCCCTTGCCGCCGCGCGCGACGCCTTCCCGCAGCGCCTTCGCGAAATCCTCATAGCTATAAGCACCGATGCCCGTCTCGCGATCCGGGGTGATGTTGCTGCTTACGATAGTGCCGAACGGCGAGGTCATTTCGAGCCCGCCCGCATAGGGCGCGCCGTCCGGCGTCGCAGTATGGCAGCCCGCGCAGTCGGCCGCTTTCGCGAGATACGCGCCGCGCGCGATTAAGTCGGGCGATGGCGCCGCATCGTTTGCCATGACCGCAACAGGCGATAGCAGCGCGAGCATGGCGAAGTGCGCAAGCGCACGCATGGATTTCATCGTCATCGCGCGCCGCTCCCGATGCGTGGCGGCCGCCGCGCGAGCCAGCGGGCGCCGACGAGCAGTGCGCCCACCAGATACGCGAGCCCGCCCGGCACCCACATCACGAGGCCGCCGAGTTGCTGATCCTGAAGCGGATCGAAGCCGAGCGCGAGCGTCGTCTCGATGCACGACGGATACCAGACGCCCGGCGCGAGCGTGAGCAGTGCGCCGAGCGCGCCGGTATGGACCATCGTCGTGAAGAGCGAAAGCATCGCGTGTGCATTGGGCGCGCCATGCGCCTCCGATGCGCGGCCGAACACCGACCACCAGAAAAGCAGCGCGCTCGCGAGAAAGCTCGCATGCTGAAGCGTGTGGATGCCGGGGCGCGCGAGCGCCGCTTCGAAAAAGCGCGGCGCATGCCAGCACCAGAGCGCTGCGGCGTGCAGCGTCCAGGCGACGGCGGGCAGCGTGAGCAAGCGCCATGGATGTCTGATCCAGCGCGAGCGCGTCGCCACGCCGATTCGCGTTCGCGCATTCGCAGGAAAAGCCCAAAGCCACACCGCGAGCGGCCGGCCGATCACGAGAAGCGGCGCGGCCACGAGCATCAGAAGCTCGTGCTGAAGCATATGCGCCGAGAAAAGCCAGTCGCTCAGCGCATGCAGCGGCGATACGAGCGCACCGACGAGCGTGAGCCAGCCCGCTAAAAACGCAAGGAGTCTGCCGGTGCGTTGCGAGCGACCTTGCGCGCCTCGCGTGCGCAGCCTCAGGTATCCGGCGATGTAGAGCGCCGCGCTTAGCACCAGCACGCCGACGACCCACGGCTCGAACGTCCACGCGAGCGGCGAAGCGTCCGTCGTCACGCCATGGGCATGGACATCGGCGCATGCGGCGAGGGCGCAAGGCAGCGCGCGTTTCAACAGGCGGACAGTAGCCATTGCGGTATCGAAATCGCGATCACGGACAAGACCGACAGCGCGCCCACGCCCGCCGCCACCGCCGCGATGAATCCTGCGCGCGCGGGACGATCGCCGGCATCGGGCGTCGGCAGGCCGAGCGTGCGCCGCGCGTCGCGCCAGCGCTGCCACGCAAGGAGCGTCGCGGCGACGCAGACGAGCAGGCTCGCGCCGCTCACGCCGTCGAGCAAGGCGTGGCCGCCCAGGCGGCACGCGGGCGTCACCAGCGCGTAGTTCACGCTGAGGCATCCGAGCACGATCGAAGGCGCGCCGAGCAGCGCAAGCCAGGTTTTCATAAGCGAGCGGCCCAATAGATCACGGCGTAGATCGGCAGCCAGGTCAACACGACGAAGTACCAATAGAGCGCGTTCTCGCTGACATCGACGAGACGTTTGCCTTCGAATGGCCCCGTGAAAAGCAGCACGGTGAGCACGGCGGTATCGATGGTGTCGGTGATCAGGTGCGTCGTATGCAGCCCGAGCAGCAGCCAGACGACGGAGCCATACGCATTGGCGTACCAGCTCACGTTCAGCGAGGCGAACTCGAACCCGCGTATCACGAGAAACGCGAGCGATGCCACAAGGCAAACGACGAGCCATATCGCAGCCTTGCGGCGCTCGCCACGTTCCGCAGCGTTTTTTGCAAGCTGATTCGGCCACAGGCTCGCGATCAGCACAGCCGTATTGAGTGAGCCCCAGAGCAGGCCGGGTGCATCGGCGGCCATTGGCCAGGCCGGGGCGCGCGTGCGCAGATAGAAGTACATGATGACTGCGATCGCGAAGACCGTGCCTTCGATCAGCATCAGGCCCGTCGTGCTCCACCACATCAGGCTGCGATGGCTGAACGCGAAGGTCGGCAGCGTACGCACGTCGAGCACGAGATCGCTCGTGTCGATATCGTCGGGGCGAGTGTGATTCATGGACTTTGCTCCCGCTCGAGCGCCACGCGGTTCTCGCTGCGGCTCGGCCAGAACCAGAGGATCATGGCGACCGCGACCGGCAGCGACGCCCACACGATCGCCCACGGCGTATAGATCGAGCCGATGAAGAGCACGGTCGTCGCGACGGCGCTGACGAATGGCCAGATCGACGGCCTCGGAAACAGCGGCCGATGATCGGGCTGCGCATCGAGCACGCTCGTCACGAGCACTTCGCGCGCATCGGCGGCGAGGCCCGCGACGAACCTCGGTTGCGCGGAAGGCTCCCACAGCGGATCGCGGCCATGCACGACGGGAATCGCATCGAAGTTATGGGGCGGCGGCGGAGACGGCACGCTCCATTCGAGCGTGCCCGCGCCCCAAGGATCGGCCCTCGCCGGCACTTGACTGCGCGCGCTCTGCACGACATTGACGATGAAAAGCAGCACGCTCAACGCGATCACATATGCGCCGATGGTCGCCGTCATGTTCATGGCGTCCCAGCCGAGCCCGTGCGGATAAGTCCACACGCGCCGCGGCATGCCTTCGAGGCCGAGCAGATGCATCGGAAAGAACGTTACGTTGAAGCCGATGAAGAACAGCCAGAACTGCCATTTGCCGAGCCGCTCGCCGAGCATGCGGCCCGCGAACTTCGGGAACCAGTAATAGAACGCGCCGAACAACGGAAACACGGCGCCGCCCAGCAACACATAATGCAGATGCGCGACGACGAAGTACGTGTCATGCACCTGCAGGTCGAGCGGCACGGATGCCACCATAATGCCGGTCATCCCGCCCATCACGAGGATGAAGAAGAATGCGAGCACGAAGAGCAACGGCACGCGCAGATTGAGCTTTCCTGTCCATAGTGTGCCGATCCAGCAAAAGATCTGAATGGCCGATGGAATCGCGATCATCAGGCTCGCGGCGGTGAAGAAGCTCTTGCCCAGCTCCGGGATGTTGGTCGCGAACATGTGGTGCACCCACAGTCCGAACGCAAGAAACGCAGTGGCTATGAGTGACAGCACCATCGCGGGATAGCCGAACATCGGGCGGCGCGCGAAAGTCGGAATGATCGACGAGATGAAGCCGAGCGGCGGAATGAAGATCAGATAGACCTCGGGATGACCGAAGAACCAGAAAAGGTGTTGCCACAAGAGCACGTCGCCGCCCTTGGCCGGGTTATAGAAATGCGTGCCGACGAGGCGGTCGAGAATCAGCGCGGTGCTGCACAACATGACAGCAGGCATCGCGAAGATGACCATGAACTGCGTGACGAGCGTGGCCCACACGAACAGCGGCATGCGGTTGAGCGACATGCCGGGCGCGCGCAGCTTGAAGATCGTCGTGATGAGCACGACCGCTTCGAGCAGGCCCGACAACTCGGTGAACGTGATCATCTGCGCCCAGATATCGGCGCCCTTGTTCGGCGAGTAATCGGGACCGGCAAGCGGCACATAGCTGAACCAGCCCGCGTTCGGCGCGGTGTTCACGGCGAGCGACGCGAAGAGCAGCAGCCCGCCGAACAGAAAAACCCAGTAGGCATAGGCGTTCACGCGCGGAAAGGCGATGCTGCGCGCGCCGATCATCAGCGGCACGAGGAATGTGGCGACCGCCTGCATCACGGGCACGGCGAAGAGGAACATCATCGTCGTGCCGTGCATCGTGAAGAGTTCGTTATAGAGATTCGGCCCGATCAGGCGCTGATCGGCACGCGCGAGCTGCGCGCGCATGACGAGCGCGAGCAGTCCCGCAAGCAGGAAGAACACAAATGTCGTGACGATGAAGCGCCTTGCGATCGTCTTGTGATTGACCGCGCACAACATGCCGATGAACCCGGGCGGGTCGCTCCACGTCGCCGCGAGCGCCGCGCGCACTTCGGGCGATGCGTGCGGGCCGTCGACGAGACTGGGGGCGTTCGGCTCGTTGCTCATTTGAGCGTCTCCATCCACGTGAGCAGCGCATTCAGGTCGGCGGGCGGCAGGCGCGTGGGCGGCATGACCGTGCCGGGCTTGAGCGCGCGCGGATCGACTATCCATCCAGTCAGGTTGTCGCGATTGTTCGCCAGCGTGCCGGCGGCGAGCGTCCGGCGGCTCGCGATGTGCGTAAGATCCGGGCCGAGCGCGCCTTGCGCTTCGCTGCCGCGGACGGTGTGACAGCGCGCGCAATCCTGGCTCATGAACACGTCGCGGCCACGCACGGCGATTTCGTCCGAAGGCGTTTGCGCAGCCTTGCGCTGTTGCGCGGCCCATGCTTCGTACTGCGCGGGTGGATCGGCTGTGATCGAGAAGGCCATCAGCGCGTGTTCGTAGCCGCAGAACTCGGCGCATTGCCCGCGATAAACGCCTGCTTTATCGGCGCGGAATTCGATGGTCGCATCGCGCCCGGGAATCATGTCCTTCTTGCCGTGCAGGTTCGGCACCCAGAACGTGTGGATGACATCGGCGGCCTTTAACGATACGACGACTGGCCGCCCGACCGGGACGTGCAGCTCGTTTGCGAGCACGAAACCGGGCGCCTCGCCATCGGGAAGATAGCGCGCCTGCCACCACCATTGATAACCCGTCATCTCTATACGCAGCGCGTTGTCGACCGGCAGGCGCGAGAGCGCTCGATCCGTAAGTACGTCCGCGAGCACCAGCCCGAAGAGGAGAAATGTGGAAACGGCTGTCGAAGCGACGACCCAGAAGCGCACCTGCGGCTCGCGGCGGCCGATGGCGGACAGGTCCGCAGGCGTCGCGTGATCGGCACGTGGCGCGCGGATCATTGCGATCAGGCAGGCGAGCAGGATCGCTGCGAAAACGATGCAGCAGACGGCCAGTGTCAGATGCCAAAGATCTAGGATACGGCTGGCCTGAATGCCTGCCGGGCTCAGTGCGCTCTGCATGATCGCTCGCTGGACAGAAGGCGGACGTTCAGACCAGGGAGCAATCGCTGTGCCACGAAAGCGAAGGCTATCGGAAAGGGAATGCGGTTTGCTTGAGCCTCGCATAGAAGCATTAAGACGACGCTCGAGGCAAAGACATGGCCGAATCAGACAATGCCGCTCGCAAGAACGGCGCATACCCGTATTCGTCGGGCGGATGGGGATCGCTCAGGGCGGTCACGGGTGCGCTCATTCACGAGAAGGTGCCGCTCAAACTCAGCACTGTGCTGCTCAAGCAGAACAAGCCCGAAGGCTTCGCGTGCGTGAGCTGCTCATGGGCGAAGCCGGCCGATCCGCACACGTTCGAGTTCTGCGAAAGCGGCGCGAAGGCGACTGCGTGGGATCTCACGGCGAAGCGCATGACGCCGCAGTTCTTCGAGCTTCACACCGTCGCGGAGCTGTGCGCGTGGCATGACCACGATCTCGAAGACGCAGGACGTCTGACCGCGCCATTGCGCTACGACGCCACTACGGACAAGTACGTGAGCGTCACCTGGGAAGAAGCGTTCGAGGATATCGGCCGCGAGTTGCGCGCGTTCGATCCGAAGGGCGTCGCGTTCTATGCGTCGGGGCGCGCATCGCTGGAAACGTCGTACATGTACCAGCTTTTCGCACGCATGTACGGCACCAACAATCTGCCGGACAGCTCGAACATGTGTCACGAAAGCACGAGCGTCGGGCTGAAGGAAGCCATTGGCGTGGGCGTCGGCACGGTTACGCTCGACGACTTCGAGAAGACCGATCTCATGTTCTTTTTCGGGCAGAACGTCGGGACCAATAGCCCGCGCATGCTGCATCAGCTTCAAGACGCCAGAAAACGCGGCGTGCCGATCATCACGTTCAACCCGTTGCGCGAGCCGGGCCTTTTGAAGTTCGCCAATCCGCAATCGCCGCTCGAGATGATGACGCCTGCGCATACGCAGATCAGCACGCAATACCATCAGGTGAAGACGGGCGGCGACACGGCGGCGTTGCTGGGCATCTGCAAGACCGTCATCGATGCCGACGATCGCGCGAAGGAACGCGGCGAGCCGCGCGTGCTCGATGTCGATTTCATCGATACGCACACCGTGGGGTTCGAAGCCTTCGCGGACTATGCGCGCGCCGCGTCGTGGAGCGAGATCGAGCGCGTGGCGGGACTGCCGCGTGCGGACCTCGAAGCCGCGGCCGCGGAATACATGCGTGCGAACGCGGTGATGGCGCACTACGGCATGGGGATCACGCAACACAGAGAGGGCGTGCAGAACGTGCGCATGCTGTGCAATCTCCTGTTTTTGCGCGGCAACATCGGCAAGCCGGGCGCGGGGCCGTCGCCGGTGCGCGGGCATTCGAACGTGCAGGGGCAACGCACAGTGGGCATTACCGAGAAGCCAGAACTCGCGCCGCTCGACAAGCTCGCAAGCCAGTTCGGATTCGAGCCGCCGCGCGAGAAGGGCATGAACATCGTTGAAACTTTCGAGGCGATGCTCGACGGCAAAGTCAGCGCGATCATCAATCTCGGCGGCAATCTCGTGCGTTCGGTTCCGGACCGCATGCGGATCGAACCGGCCTGGCGCAACCTGAAGCTCACGGTCAATGTTGCGACGAAACTGAATCGCAGTCATCTCGTGCACGGCGAGAAGTCGTACATCTTGCCTTGCCTGAGCCGCATCGAAATCGACACGCAGGCAAGCGGGGCGCAGGCCGTGTCGATGGAAGACAGCACTGGCTGCATTCATGGCTCGCGCGGTGTGGCAGAACCTGCATCGCACGATGCGCGCTCGGAGCCGTATATCGTCGCGGAACTGGCAAAGCACACGCTCGGCGCACGCTCGACCGTGGACTGGGACCGGTGGCGCAACGACTATGCGCTGGTGCGCGACGAGATCGCGAAGACCTATCCCGAGACCTTTCACGACTTCAACGAAAGAATGTGGACGCCGGGTGGCTTCCCGCGCGATCTGCCGGCGCGCGAACGCAAGTGGAAGACGAAGAGCGGCAAGGCGGAGTTCTTCGTGCCCGAGACTCTTATCGAAGATCCCGATATGCCCGAGCGCGAGCCGCAATCGTTGCGTCTCATGACGCTGCGCAGCGACAGCCAGTTCAACACGACGATCTATAGTCTCGACGACCGATTTCGCGGCATCCGCGGCGAGCGCATGGTGATCTTCATGTGCGAGGCCGACATGACGCGCCACGGGCTCAAGAAAGACGACCGCGTGACGTTGCGCACGATTTCCGACGATGGTTTCGAGCGACGCGTCGCAGGCTTGCGCATACAGCCCTACGACATACCGCAGGGATGCATCGCGGGTTATTACCCGGAGTGCAACCCGCTGCTGCCGCTATGGCATCACGCGAAGGAAAGCAAAGTGCCGGCGGCCAAGTCGATTCCGGTGTTGATCGTCGAGGTCAACGGCACGCCGCGAAGCGTGACGTGAATCACGCATCACGTGCGATGCGGCGCGCGCCTGCGGGCCGCAGACAACGCGCGATAGCGAGCGCGCCCAGCGAGATGACGGCAAGCGACGCGAGCGGAAACGTGCCGGCCGTATTCGCCGCGATCGCAGACGGATGATGTTGAGCGACGAGTTGCATGCGGCGCTTCGTCATGCGCATGCCGAGTTCGGATAGCTGTGACGCGAGCGCGCGCTCGGCGGTCGGCAGCAAGACAGTTTCTTCGTCCGCGACGTGATGCATCACTTCGCGCATGAGCTGCATGAAGCGCGCATCGTACGCGGCGTCTTGCGGACCCATCGCACGCAGCTTGGCGATCTCTTCCCTCATCGCGTCGTGCTCGGGCTTGCTCTTCGTGAGACGCTCGTCGCCGGCCATGACCTCGCTGAGCGCGGGATAGAAGATTTCTTCTTCCAGTTGTGCATGAATTTCCAGTGCCGTGCAGGCAAGCTCGACGATGGCGCGTTTTCTCCACCAAGGCGTTTGCGCGTGATAGCGATGAAAGGCCGCCATCACGTGCGTGTGATCCATGCGGATCATGGTCGTGATGGAAGGGGAACAGGATGACATGTCCACGATGACTCCTCGCCGCATTGCGGGGCTACTTTATTGTGGGGAATTCGCGCTACCGTGCTTTTACGGCACGACACTCATACAGCAAGCGTTATTCCGCGTCGGATTATCGCTGCGTCGAATGACGGATGTGTCGGCAGCGCTGCGGCATGACACTTGCACGTACCGAGGGCTCACTTCCAAAGGAGACGTCATGAGTATCTTTTCCAATATCCTGAACAAGATCTTTCACCACGACAGCGCGCCCGCCAACGCAAGCCCAGCCGCCGGACAGCCGGCCGCGCCGGCTTCATCAACGCCCGCTGCGGCGCCTGGTTCCGCGCCTGCGCAGTCCGCGCCGACGCAGGCCGCCGCGCCTATGCAGGAAGTCGATGTCGAAGCGGTGCTGACCAAGATGCAGGCAAGTCACGGCGAACGACTCAACTGGCGAACGTCGATCGTCGATCTGATGAAGCTGCTCGGCCTCGACAGCAGCCTGTCTGCGCGCAAGGAACTCGCGTCGGAATTGCATTACACGGGAAATACGGAGGACTCGGCCGCGATGAATATATGGCTTCACAAGCAGGTCATGCAGAAGCTCGCGGAAAACGGCGGCAAAGTACCTGATGATTTGAAGTAACAGTCCCGCATCGCGGCGATGGCAAACCGAACGATGGTTCGCCATCGCCGCGCAAGGCGCGGGTCGCGCGTCAGCTCGCCTTGCCTGCGCCGAGATCCGCGCCCGTTGTCGGATCGCTCGACGGATCGGATGCGGTGCGCGAGACCATCGCCTGGAGCGTCTCTACGTCCTGCTCCGATACGCTCACCGTCGCGGTGCCGTCGCCGCCATCCACGGCCGGCTGCGGATCTTCGACGAACTTCCAGTCGCCGCCTTCATTCCACGGACCGCGTGCGTCGCCGTCCTTCGACATGTTGAAGTAGACGCTCGTGAACTCCGGATTGCCCGGCAACTTGCCTTGCGGGAAGTTCGGCTGAATGGCGTGCAAGGCCTTCTCGAACGACTTCTGATGTGCGATCTCGCGCGTCATCAGAAAGCCGAGCGCGTCCCTGATGCCGGGATCGTCGGTCACATTGATGAGACGCTCATAGACGATCTTCGCGCGGGCCTCGGCCGCGATGTTCGAGCGCAGATCGGCGGTCGGTTCACCGATGGTGTCGATGTAGGCTGCGGTCCACGGCACGCCCGCGGAGTTGGTGAGCGCGGGGCCGCCGCCGTAAAGCAGCGCGGTGGTGTGCGAGTCGTTGCCGCCGCCCGTGAGTGACCGGTACAACTCCGCTTCCGATTCCACCGCTTCCGCGAGCTGACCCTTCGCGCCCTTGTTCAGCATCGCGACGATGGAGCCGATCACTTCGAGATGGCTCAACTCCTCGGTGGCGATATCGAAAAGCAGGTCCTTGCGGCCCTGATCGTCTTCCGCAACTGCCTGAGTGAAATAACGACAGGCCGCGGCGAGTTCGCCTTGCGGGCCGCCGAACTGTTCCAGCATGAGATTGGCGAGGCCGGGATTCGGACCGGCGACGCGCACGGTGTATTGCAGGCGCTTGTTATGAACAAACATGATGACGTTTCCTTGTGTAAGGCGAGCGGGGTCCCTGCCTTGAACCAGCGCTCGTCTGGGTTGCACATGTCGTTGGGCTCGCAGCGACTGAGAGGAGCGGGATTACGTCACTTGCAGTCGGGTACCGCGAGTCTCAGCGCGAGGTCTTGCGCTGGCGAAGACGCGGCCTGAATCGACCACGTCGTTGATAAAGTGCTAAAGGGCCAAAAAAATCGTCGACGAAAAGCGAGGTCGGCGCATCACATTTCAGCAACGGCTGTGCCACCGA
>Ga0105251_10000839_pt1 | contig 27565 bp, 23 predicted proteins | sample KBSS64metaG_FD_80424 | JGI IMG/M metagenome (GOLD analysis project Ga0105251, IMG submission 80424) | Switchgrass rhizosphere microbial communities from Kellogg Biological Station, Michigan, USA - KBS S6-4 metaG | ecosystem: Host-associated > Plants > Roots > Rhizosphere > Soil | place...
GTCATGGCGTATCAGCGGGGCAGCTGTGTGTTTGAACCATCCCCGGCCAGTGCTCCTTTCTAGACTAATCCAGTACCCTAAGGATCTGAGAGAAAGGGGCTGGCAGGGGTTTAAAGAGCACCTGGAAAGCCCTGCATCAAGGCTGCTCACCAACTTCCCGATCATGAGCACCTCCTGCAGTAAAGCTGCTGCTAACAATGAAAAACTTCTCCTATTGGTGAAGAGAGTACAGTGCTGGTATCAGACTCATACATGCAAACATCCGAGGATTCCTCTTTCCCGCAACTCACTGCGATTTCTTATGGGTATTTGGCTGCATCAAGCTGATCCGCCCAAATTGAGTCCTGGCATAGCCCGAGCTTGTTTTCAGAGCGCGCCAGGTAGGCAGTGCCGCTCAAATGCCGGCAGGCTGACGGCGCCTGAAATGTCCATTGATACTGCGGCGCCCCGTGAGTTAGCGGTTGCCTACTGGCTTATGGGTGTTTCTTATGGGGTGATCACCCATGAAGAGGCAATCTTTATACGCGAAACTATTCGGTCAACGTTCTTAACTTTCCCAACGACCAAGATGCAAATAGCTGCTGCAACCACTTCAAATTACTTGGATGAGGGCTTGAGTCGTTTAATTTATGAGGCGAAATGCACTTTGGCCTTAGACAAGTTTCGCGAAGTGTCCTGGGTGCTCTTGCGACTGCTACGATCTAAAGATTTTTAGTGTTCCATGGACTTCGGGAGTGTACGTCAGTGCGAAGACTTATTCGAAAATGGATTCAGGTACAGTTCGATCGAACAAGCGGCGTGTAGGTGTTAAGTATACGGACGCACTGCCATATCCCAAAACTCTTCAGCGTCCAGACATAACTTAATGTTGAGCTGTAATGTTGCTGCTTAGGTATTTAGCAGTGTTACTGCTTTTGCGGCGGTGAAGACATCCCTTAAACTTATACTAGCCCTCAAACCAAGCTCGAACGCGGCTAGGTTGCAACCTCGTTCGGAAGCGCGCCTGTGGTCATGGATGAGACACCTGAATGACCACGCTAACGGCAAAGGAAAAATATTTCGTACCCTGGAAAGCTCAAGCTTGGTGGCGTGCCTTACGCTTTCCGTAGGAATATTCCATATATTGACGATTTACCAGATAGGTTAGGAAATTTAGCGGGGGTAGAGAAGCCCCCTCATCTGTGTTGTAATTTTGGTGGAAAGTGCTGATTTAGACACCTTTGAAGGGCGTTTTAAGATCTTGCGCGATGTCAGTCAGTCAGTTTTACTGGTTAATTGACATAATGCTCTTAGACGTTTCCAGTCGAGTTTTCCACATCGATAGTCCTACGCTATCAATAATTTCGTTCCGTGAAGGAAATTTGCCGCGCGCAAATTACAAACTCCGATCGCCGCTTTGTATTCGTAAGATTACTAACATTACTGGGTTTTGGTCTTACGTTTCGGCGTATTCGCTCAACGGGCGATGGTAGCAATTTTCGGTTTATTACTCTTTTCGCATGGGCTACACTCGGTGTCAGAAGCTCACTCAACGCGATTTGGTGAATGACATGAGCAGACCCCATACCCTGGTAGAATTCCGGCTGGCGGAGTTCCAGTTGGCCAAGGCATTACTCGTCTTGTCCAAGAAAAAGGATCAACCAGATTACGTGCTTGACATTGAGTTTCATACACAGCTTAAAGAGCTGATGCTCGAGTTTGATTTCACCGTAAAAGAAGTCATCAGTATATTGTTAGCACGTGAGAAATTTTCATCTCAGCAATTGAATCCTCTCTTGGACTTAATACCTACGCTTAGCGATGAACAGCCGCTATCCGATGGATGCTTGTCGTCAACTGTTAGAGAACTCATCGAGCCTGGAATTCGACCTCGCTCTCGCGAAAGCACGCCGGCCTGATTGTGTTCATTGCTGCGATGATGCGGGAGGATATGTTGGAAAAGTTTACTGAATTTCTCGCTGCGAATGATCGTATTGCTAATGATTGCAAGGCGGCCTTACCTCTCGCTCGCGATCCAGAGGTGATAAAAGCATTTCAGTTCCTGAGTAAGCTGGACGTTCTCGCTAAAAAATATCAGTTTGAACCTAGTGACATTATTTTGCTTCTGGATCCCAGTTATGCTGTCGAAACACGCGGCGAGGAAGGCCTGAACGCTCTCACTTTAAAGCGAAAGCCACGGCAAGTGAAGCGCTATCGAAATCCCCATACTGGCGAATTAATAGAAACTAGAGGGGCTAACCATAAACTTCTTAAACAATGGAAAGAGGCGCATGGTGCTAAAATTGTAGAGGCTTGGAGGGAAATTTAGAGAACTTCAAGCTTGGTGTTTGATCAAGTAACCACTAGGGCACCACGCCAGAGTCTGAAGCGTGAGCTCATTTGCAATGGGTGAACACCTGATCATCAGTTCTTTTTCCAATACTCCCTCACCGACGTCAACGCCAGCCCCAACTGCGCCGCTGCCTGTTGCTGCGTCGCACCTTCCGCTTTGAGCGCCAGTACCGCTCTCTCATTATCTGCGTTCAGAGGCTTGCCGCGTCCTCGTTTAATGAGGTTACCGTCGGCATCGAACTGTTCGCTGAGCACCTTCATGCCACCCTCAGCTTCGAAGGCCGCCACGTCGGTCAACGCACGGCCAATTACAGTGAGTGGTTGCTCACCCTGGCGGTGGGCAATGCAGAGGGTAAGCATTGCGATCGGGTCGAGGCCAAGGGATTGCGCCAGCTCGTCAAATTGCTCGACGGTGATGCTGGTCTGCGCGTTCTCTAGGGCACTGACTTTACGACGGTGGGTCGCATCCGAGACGTCAGCGTACCTGGCGCGCCGAATGAGGCGTAGCGCCCGAAGTACGCCTGCAAATGCGGTTCTCAGTTCCATGACTTTCTCAAAAGTCAGGATATAGCCATAACTGAGCTTTACGAATAAACGTCAATATAGTGTATTATCCGTTGTGTCGGTTGCTCCTGTGAGCCAAATGCCTCGGTTCGAAGGTAGCAGGGCGCCACCAAAGCTTCCTCAAGAAGCACTAAAACCGATGTACCTATGGTGGGTGCCCAGTTCGAGAGTTCCTCCAGATGGTGATCGCTCGATGAACACACCAGTTGCATTGACGGAGATTACGAGATTGAGCACAGAGACAAACGAAGGTGCTGAAGGGTTACTCGGCGGGCCTGGCAGTCCTCGCCAAGGATCGACTGATGACGACGAGATTCTCATCGAACTTGTTAAGGCTCTCTTCCCCCGAAAGCCTTACTGCCTGGTAGAGGACTGGACAATCTTCAAAGTTGACGTCACTGAAGACGAGCTACAAAAAATCCACGCAGCAGGAAAGTTGCCGCTGGTTTTGTTTGCTCACAACGTACGTTTTGATAGTCAACGGCGCTTTGATGTTGGCGACTGGGTACGTTCCACTATGGCGATTTCATTTCAGGACGGCTTCCTTTTTGAAACCTGGAACACCGTTTATGTATTGGTAGGGCCCGGCCATGAAAAATCTGCAAGGCTCGAAACTATCTTTTCTTTTTTTTAGACGACGCATTGCCCAGGCAACGATTTCAGATTGAGACAAAAAATGTTCCGAACCAAAATCGAAGACATTGAGGGTGTACCAGGTATGTTTGGGGAGGGACTCGCCCATTGGCATGGCATTTCGCGAGCTTTGAATATTCACTGGTACCACGTATGCGTGAAAGAGAAGCTCGACGGTCGATTCATAAACATGATTGAGATGTTGAATGACGAGACACGGCTGCTCGAGGTTCTTGAGTCGCAGAATGAAGACTTTGTCATTACTGAAATTCAAGCCTTCATCCCGCCCTGGATGACGGGTAGTAAGAGTTGGAGACTGGAAACACTTAATACGGTCTCCATCGGCTATGACCGAAATGGTGTCGTGGTCTGTTTGCTTGAGGTTGAGGGCGGCAAGATTTACGCCGACAGTCATGATCGCTCCTTCGATCCAGCGTTGCTAAGCGACGTCAGGAAGATTTACTGAAAAAGGATTCAGCTTCAGGCGAAACCTAATCGGAGAAAGATATGAGCGGCATACATGAAGTCGAGCTTCACTCAAAGCGTCTCACGGATTTCCAGTTGCGCCGAATCGTTCGTGCAAGTGAACACATCTATGACGCGCCCATTGCTGCGTGCTTGAGTGATGTCTTCGTATCAAATGGAGTGGCTGTAGGTGTGGTTTTTGGCCATACCAAGGTGGATCGTTTTGGGCGTTTCGCGGATGGACATTTGATGCGCACATCCAGCATTCGCTATGCAAAAAAGGAGGGGAAGTTCTGGGTGTTGACGACCATGAATTCGCGATATTTGGTCGCTTCCTTCATGAAAGGGGTAGGGCGGCCAAGTTTCAGAGCTTTCATGCAACCCGCTACGAATGGGTCTCCCGTGTCACCAACTGTTCAGTGAGCACAGGGCACGCCAATGCAGCATGGGAATCTGGGTTTGATATGGCTCTGGAAGGCGACGATACCGTGTATTGCAATGTTCAAATGTCCCTGGCTAGTGGCAAAGAGCTGCTTCAGCTAGTAACAGCCCTACGTGAGTCAGGATCTTATCCGAACCTCGGTACTGTTTTCGCTCGTATGCAATTTGAGCTGACGATGACCATCGATATTGTTGAGCACCCGCCAACGTGGGGTGCTGGTGAACCACTAAGCACTGATTAGCCCAGGCAATTAATTGTTCGCTGGCTGATGAGGGCACGGTGAAGCTAGGCGCTTGCGCGAAGGAGCGATTCAATCGTCATGGTGCACCTTGCTCGCCTTTCACTGGCTCATATTTTTCCTAGCGCACCTAGCGAATGAGCTTGAGGAGTCACAGATGAAGGTTTACGTGCTGTCAGATTTACACCTCGAGTTTTCTGATTTCGTGCCGCCTCCGAACGATGCAGACCTGGTGATTTTAGCGGGAGACATTCACACCAAATGTCGTGGCGTGGAGTGGGCAAATCGGACGTTCGAGCGTGAGGTTATTTATGTCTGCGGGAACCATGAGTTTTACTCAGGCCATATCGATCACACCCTGCGAAAAATGCGAGAGGCTGCCGCACCCCATGTCCATGTTTTAGAAAACCAGGTGTGGATTAAAAACGAAATTCGATTTTTGGTCACAACCGGCTGGACTGATTTCACGTCCACAGGCGACAAGCTCGCAGCGACGATGACATGTGCTGCGCTGATGAATGATTTCAAGGTGATCAGAGCGAAGGAGAATTTCCGCCGGCTCCGCCCAGCCGATGTGATTGAGCGAAATCGCGTCGCCTTTGACTTCTTGAAGCGCGAACTCAGCAAGCCGTTTAACGGAAAAACCGTCGTCGTTACGCATCATTGTCCTGTCCCCGAAATCGGCGGTGAAAAGCATGACGGCCATCTCAGTGCCGCGTATTTCAACTCCTGGCACGCGCTTCTACCTTTAGTAGACGTATGGATTTTTGGTCACACGCACCGAGCTGTGGATTGGGAGCTAGGTGGATGCCGAATCATTTCGAATCCGCGTGGTTATCCAGGAGAGGAGTCGGGTTTTGCTCCCAATTTGACTGTAGAAATCTGACCGCTGAAGAGAGTGTAGGGGAGACCAGGTGCATTGGATCAAAACTTATGGGGCGGAGCTGTCTGACTTAAGGTTTTTCAAACTGCCGAAGGTCATTGAGCGAGCACGTCAAGTTGTCGCTGATCCAGACGTGGTTGGCTATTTGCTATGCGCATTGGAGCGTCATCCGCGGATGACTGGGCTTTTGTTTTGCGATCATGCTAGGGCCTTTCCGGAAGGGCTGCCAATCCATACGCAACCCATTGCTGATCGATACAAGCGTGATGGCTATGAAGTCGTGATTGCAGCCGATGGCGGTAAGTATGTCGTAGCCCACTGGCTTTATGACAATGGCGCGTTAGACCGGTTTGATCGAGTTCACTGACGTCGGTATCGAATGCTAAGAGGGTTGATAGTTGGGATTCCCAAAGAGGGTGTTAGTGGCACAGAAAATTGATTTCGGCGTTCCCATCACAGGTTATCTTTGCTGCGCTGAATTTCAGCCTCCGTGTATGACTGGAATTGTTTTTTTAGAAGCACGAGGTCGCTTTGAGGATGGCAGAAGCATCCGGACATCGAGAGTCGTAAGGGTGTTTGATTTAGAGGGATACCAGCTTTGCGAGACCAGCAACAGAAGTCGATACGTAATTTGTCATTGGTTGCGCGAGAATGGTGCGGTGCCTATGGTCGATATCATCCACTGGACTATGGCGGTCTTGCCCTTTTGGAGTGAACGCGATCTGTGAGTGAATCAACCAGGACAAAACCACAGTGTGAGTATCATCATGACCGAAGCCCGATGCTGGATTGTGGAGTGTCAATATGCTGCTGATGGGAGTGGCGACCTCATCATTGACGTGCCGCCTGAGCTGCTCGCCAGTTCAAGACTCAGCATCGGTGACGTGCTGACGGTCGAAGTAATTCACGGCGCGATAGTCTTGACACCGAAGTCGAGCGACTCAGCTCCAGGCCAATGCAATCAAGCTTGGCCGGATTAACTGCTGGGTAAGGTCGTCAGCATGAAAAACTCTCGCACTCCTTCGAACGCAACCGTAATCATCGTTCCGAGCGAAGCAATGCGCCCACTGCCTGAGAGGGCAGGAGAAAGCGATTTCGTGTCCCAAGTACTTCACGCTTTGGCCATCGATATCGACCACCCTCCAGAAAAGCTACAGCTTGTCGATGCTCGCTTGGTGTCACGCACCAGTTCCTTAGTCCTAGGTGTGGATGTCGATCTCGATGCACCGCTTTTGTCCGCAGATGATTAACCCGGGTCTACTACTTTGGCAGCTCCATTTTGATTACTCGATCGCAGTATTTTGAGCTTGTCATGAGCGCTTAATCAAACGAGCGACGATGCCTCCACAGCGAGTTAACAGTCGTGAAGGTTGGTGAATTAATCAGTGCCCTGGAAAATTTTAACCCGGGCTAATGGTGATCGTCCTCAAGCCAGAAGGTGGGAAGCTCCAAGTTATTGTTGCGTGTTACGAAGAAATCTTTGCAAGGGAAGGGAGGCTACGTACGTAGCGCTTAAGTCATGGACTGATATTTTCCGTATTGGCCTCACCTCTAGCCAGAGAGTGATCGTGATCGAAATGGATCTTCAGGTACTGGCTTCAACGTTGGCTGAAATTTTCAGTTGCACGACACGGTTTTCGACATGGGTAATAACACGAGATTGCCTACCCATTTGAATTCGATCTGACCAATTGTCATTGCTCAATTTTGGGACGCGGTAAACGGGGTGATTAACATGGAAGTGATTGAAAGATCTGCGTATGTATTTATGCGGCAAGCTGTGGCTTGCATCACATGATCAAGTGGCTTGGAGCAGACGTTCCATCCAAAATAGGGCATGGCTTCAAGCAACAAACACTACTAACGACGGGTTTAGTTATAATTCAAAAATTAGAGCATTTGCACTTCATTCAACAAGACAGTGCGCTTCTGCCTCACGATCTATCCACTCGATACGGCCACAACGCCGGGCTTATCACTACCAATCTCAACTTCTATGGGAAGGCTGATCCAAGTCGTCCCTAGCATCTGATCGAATTGAACGCCTCGGTCACAGCATCGAAATTGGGCGCCGGCTGCTAAGCTAACCACAGTTGCTGATGAAAAAATCAGTATCACGCCTAGGATGAATTCTCAAACGGTACGGTGGTTCACCTTTTAGTCAGCGCCGGCATGCAAGCGTTATCTGGGGAGGAATACGATGCATATATTGAATAGTATGGGCATATTGCTGAAGCACTGCTGCTCAAGTCAAAGGCTACTATTGCCCATCGTTGGTTCAGGACTATTGCTTTATGTCGTAGCAATGGACGTGGATGCCGCCTCCAGGTTCGGCGTCGGAACCATAGACGTTCATGGCACAGATCACGCTATAACGACTTGGTCTTCTCTGCCAATCGGCCATTTTGACGACAATGGCCAAGACACAAAAGTGCTGCTGAATCAGATAGTTCCGACGTCACTAAACAGTCAGGTCGAAACTGAATTTACTGGGTTTCCGACCAGAACTCTTGAAATGGACATCAAAGCACCATTCAAGATGGAAACTGGTGTAGGTCTACCGGCGGTTTCAGATCCGACGTCCGAAGACGTATTTAACCCGTTCAAGATTGACGACTATAGAGCGATATATTCTACAGCAAATGAAGCGGGCGACCCGCGATGGATCAACAAAGCGGATTGGACATTTTCTTATCCGCAATTGGATAAGCTCATCCAAGAGCTTTTAGAGCGAATGTCTAGAGTATCGGGCAAACATCAGATTGCTAGTCCATCTTCTTGCATACTGAACCCAACTGAAATTCAGTGGCTGTTCTCTGTTCGCTCTGACTTCCCAAGTAGCCTATTTGAAGAGTACGTGAAATCCCTTCAGCAGTTGCCTATACGTCTGCGCGTGCAAACCGTCAGTGCGGACATGGTCGCGGCATCACCGGAGTCATTCTCGTCGGCCCTTAAAGCTGCTTCAACAGTCTCGGGAATCACTATTGGAGGTGTTTCCGTAAGCAACTTAAAAGATGGAGTTACAGCGGTTAGAAATATGGTGTTTTCTCCTGATTGCCGGAGGTACCTGTACCATTCAGGGATCCTGAGCACACAACGTCACTTTTTTGTAGACGAAGTGAATGACAACGATTTGTTGCTTTTGCAGAATTCATGGGATGCAGCTTCTCAGACAATTACCATTTTGCCGGAGGAGGAGTCCGGGCTAATAAGTACTTCGGATATAGCCAAAAAATTCGAAGCTTGGCGAAAAACTTATGTAGCTACCACCGAGGCTGACCTAGATGAGTTTGCTCTTCTATCGGGAGGTTCGAGCACAGAGTTAGATAAATATGGTTCTTGGGTTTTCGGATATACGGACAACAATACATCAAACTATACCATTAACTCTACCTCGCCAGTCGTCCGTTATCATGCTAACCGGTTGATATCAAATTTTCTGGGGTACGCCCGAGCCCGCAACTCATTCGACTACGAACGGCCATGGGTAACGGTTCGGTTTTTGAGTGACATGATTGAAATAGTTGGTAGAAGTCAACGTAAAGTTAATTACTCCAGGGAGATAAATCCAGCGCCGTGGGAAGATAAGTTTAGTCAGCGACGCGATTATATTCATAAAGCAGCATCTGACATGAATATGGGTTATGGGAGTTTTTCGGTCTGCGTGTTGCAAGAAAACGGTTTGCCAGAATCGGCATGTCAATATGGTGCGGCGCTCAAGAATGAGCAGTTCGCAAAGGATGATGCCATGATTGAAAAGAGAGCACATGATTACGAAGAGAGGGATTTTGCCCTCTACAACATAGTGGTCGATTCTCTATTGCAGTGGCTCCAGGACGAGAAAATCCGATTCGAATTACAACCTGATTTGCTCGAATTGAAGACAGCGGTGGACGCTACAATCGAGCTGCGTAAAAGAGCCCACGAAATAGCGTTTGGAAGTATTCCATTTCGGCTTGTCGAAAACAAAATGCCGAAAAACAAAACCATTGAGCAGGGTACATCTATCGCTACCATTGTTCCAGCCTTCCGAGAGGCAATACTGCTGCAAGTGAATTCCTCAGATCCGCTCATGGATGCGATAAAGGTTGGTTCTGTTGTTGACGTCAAGGTTCTGAAAGCCAGTCAGCCACCGATTCCTTATGAGGTTATTTCTTTAACTGACGTAAGTGATAGCCTGCAAGCGTCATCTGAAAACTTAAAAAAATATACTGGAGAATGGATAGGGAGACAGGAGTATACGGGGACAGTAACAGCCATCGCGTCGACAACCTCAGGCTTCTCAATTGAAGTGGTTTTGGAATGTGATAAGAACCAATACTTATTTGCAGAAGTCGATGAGGCCGAGCTGCCATTTGCCTTCAAAGATATGCTTCAAAAGATATTTCCCATTGCATCTGAACGCATCAATGGAACTGGTTTTTTGCAGAAGAAACTCATAACACGGCGCGTCCCCGACGGTCTGTTTACCGGCGCAGGTGAGCTGAGTGTTCTCCTGGTGCCAAACGGTCAAGCTGATTTGGCAGCCTACAAGAATGCAATTCATCAAAGAATCGTAGGTCAGCAATGAAACACTGGCCGAGCAGCAACCTTCAAGTGCCAGTGCTTTTCCTGGCTGTGATAGCCGCGGTTTTTTCGCAAACAGGGTCGGCAGGCGTCTGGTTTGGCCCTGAAGATACCACGACTTCGCTTTACCATCCCCCTCTGCCAAAGGGATTGAATGAAGAGTTTCTAGCGCGTCTATCACGGGCGCTAGTTATCGCGCGCTCAGAAGGAATTTTTACAAACTCTGAGCTAGCCACTATACAAAGAAGCTTTGCAACAGAAGAGGAACAAGCTGAGTTGAAGGGGCTCTGGGATGACTGCCATGCTGGAAACGCCTCAGCATGTAATGAACAAATTCGTAGAGGCATATTGGCTCAGCCCGCAAAAGAGAGCAGTCACAGGGCTGGTTTCGCAACTGATTTTGGGATTAGCGCTATCGCGTCTGCTAGATTACCTGACTTCGCCGAAATCCTAGATAACGAAGGGCTAACCCTGCCACTCTTCTATGACCCTGTGCATATTGAACCCGCAGAGGATTCATCTTTAAGCGTATTGCGTCAACAATCGCGATATGAGTTGTGGCGTTCGTCGCCTACTTCAGGCGCTCGATTGACGATCAATGGAAACTTGAGGGCCTTTGCTAGAGCAGGAAGCATCATATTGGGAAGAGTCCCGTTAGGAAAGCAGGGCACATTGGGGAGTGATCCCCGTATTCACGAGTTTTCCGCTCTTGTGCAGCAACTCACGCGTGAGGATCCGGGATCGCACAATGAAGCAGTAAGGGCGTTGGGCCAAGCATTTGCAAGCATACGTGAGCTTTCAGCAATTCGCATGAGTGCGAAGCAAGATGCCCAAGCCGTTTTTAATGATCTGGTGGCGAAAGAAATTAAGAAAGAACTCTCCGCGCAGGCGGCCGAGTCAAGAGTCATTGATGTGGATAATTTGGTCGTTCACCTTCAATCATCGAGCCCATCGGATAGCTATTGGATGTCTCGCTGGATGCGAAATAACATCACTCCGCAAGGGAATATCAGATTGAATCCAGAGTGGAGTTCAAGCGCCATTGCCACTCAGATTGCACACGAGCGCAGCATTCTTGAGCAAGAGCGATCGTTGGCGATTCAACGAAAGGCCTTTTGGGATGAAATGTTTGATCCAATAGGCGGCAATCGAAATCGGCCACCAATGATTTATCGCTCACCGAACTATTCTGACGATTTTCCAAGAAGAGAACCGCGCTACCGGCCTCAGCATGAAATACGCTACCCGGAACCGGAGCGTGCGGAAAATTGGCAACGAGAACAGCCGAAGGATGTTGAGCCCAGGCAACGGCCCACGCCACCCCCCCCTAGAACACGGTCTCCACTTCCGCCGCCAGATCCATTCATTGATCTCACGCCTCCATAAATGCTCTGAAGTTGTATGACACGGTATTCATCAACGATGCCCGACTGTGACAAAAGCACCCCTGAACGCGGTGGATTGTGTTTTGCGACCAGGCTTCAAATACAGCAAAGCTGCAGTACTCCTAGTCAACCGATGTCAAAAAGGGAGGCTACGCCGATGACTATTTCCCGATCTCGCGGCAGGCCTCCACTGAGAAGGTTATGTGGTGTTGGACGCCATTGATGCGTGGTGGCGCAGGGGGATAATTCGTTTTCCGAGTGTCCCCATCGATCCGGACTTGGGGGGATGCCTCGGGAGATAATTCTTCAGATTTTCAAGACGTGGGTTGATCAGCTTTGGATTGTTTAGTGCCTGTGGTTCACACCGCCTGTCGATAAGGTTCGATTGCGGCAAGCTTCACCGAACTTGGATGCCGGGAGGTATCAAATCCGCGCGGCTATTGCGACTGCTTCAAAAGCTCCGGACGTTGTCGCTGAACAACCCGTGGGTTTCCACGTGTTCATTGTACGCATGAATGGCTTCGCTATTCTCTGCCAGCCATTCCTCGTGCCGCTCCGTACGATTCTGCTCCATCATCGCAGAGAGGATAATGTCTTCCTGTTGGTGCATGGCCATCGCTTTTTCTGAATTGCTATCAACAAGATACCGGTAGCTGTGTTGCCGCAGACTGCTCCCCGGCGTTAGATTTTGGGCTCTGGTTTGTACTCGTCAAGCACGAAAACATGATGACTACCACGCATCCTAGTCCTGCATCACCTCTCGGTTAAGCTACTGCGTGACAAGGGCAGTTGACTTCCGAGGGGGGAGAGTCCTTAGACGCATATGGGCCTGAACCGATGGAAGCAGCTCGCGCTCGACGCATCAGTTTAAAATCCTGAGTCGGGATTACTCTCCAACCAGATAAGGGCGTCGAGTTGAGCAATGTTTTTCGCTGGATAATCTTTCGCGCGGTCGAGCGCTATGCGAAATAGGCGTGCACAGCGAATGTAGTTCTCGCCCTCGGTCGCGCCTCGTACTCTGTCTAGGCCTGAGTCTCGTAGCCAATCTCTGACTGGTTTATTGAGCACGTGGTATTGCTTCGGGAAGAATTGGCAGAGCATCTCTGAGAGGAGGGCGCCTCTGGTGGTCAAGCCGATGTTGTGCAGGCGATCAATTTCTACCCTCACGACACGATCCCTGGATACATACTGTGCGTCCAATATGCGTACCAGGCTTTTTGCCAGCTCCTTAAAGTTACTACCTCGACCTTGTCTTTCCCAACCCCGGCCTTGGAACCGGCTTCCGATATCGAGTGACCAGAGGGCGTTTAGCGTGGCGTAAAAGCCTAGGTTGCGAGACGGATTCCAAGCGCGGGCTGCTGCAGTCGTCCGGAATAAGGATTCGAGATCGGGTTTTACGCTTTTAAACAAGAGCATCTGTTGTCGCCGTCTGGTCAGCACGGCCGCGGAACGCTGGAGCGTTCGGGGATCGGCCAGTACCAGTTCGAAGACAGCTCCATCATCTTGGCCTCCTGTTTCTGATGTATCTGGTGATTTCGGCTTCTTAGGTTGGATGGCCTCCCGGTAGCGCCGAATCCAATTCTCGTCGAGGGTTACACACTTGTCTGTGAGGGTTTCGATCCACTGTTCGGCCGCATTGAAAGTCTTGTCAGAAATCAGTGAATAGCCATTAGCTTCGTAATTGGTAGAGAACGCAGCTTTAGAAAGATTTGAAGAGCCGACAAGCGCGTAGCATTTGCCATTCAGTTCCTTCCAAAAAACGGCTTTCGGGTGAAACCCGTCTATCGCTTCCGCGGCGAGAAAATCATCGTGCCTGTCAGGGGGAAGCCACTCGAGTACGTCCTCGCAAGCTGCTTTTCGGGTGATCCCGAAATCTTTGCCGACTATGAACTTGAATGACTCGCACTGGCTGCCCAGCTCTTCCTCGATATCCCAGTGAGTCAGATAGGCGCTGACGATGTACAGATGAGTCGATTCGCGAAGAGCTCGACGATAGACGTCTTGAAGCTCGATGCCAGAACGTTTGGGCAGTAAAAGCAATTCCATGCATTGAACTCCATATTGTTATTAAGACGGGGGCGTTGGGTAGTTGAGGGCACTTTGCCTGCGAAGGTGGCGCAGCTAAGCAATGCGCGTGCCCCCACATTTGCTAGAAGGGAGAAGCCTCCTGCTCCAGCTGTTGAACCGCGTTGTAGATTCTGCGCTTAAGATCTGCTACGAATTCGCGAATGGTAAAGATTGCCCGCAGTACTTCGGCGCAGTCAAAATGTATGGGCTCATCGTCAACGGTTCTACCATTGCGATGCACGATGTCGTGGCGCTTGAAGCAGATGGGACTGATTTCATCCAGCTTCAGGCCTACCATGTGTTTGCCAAACATCGCGTCTAGCACCGTCTTGATGGTGGATGGGTTGTGAAACGAAAGTTCTGTGAGCGTTTTCAAGACAATGCTTTCAACTCCCTTGGGTTGCATTGCGACCTCCTTGAGCGTGAACTTCTTCTTGCTCAGATCCTCGTACCCGGTCGCTACGTTCATCATGACGCTTTCATAATTCACGACGAGCGTGCGGACAACCGAGCTGATAAGCGCCTCTAGCAATGTCACTGCGTGCGCATAAACGAGCTTGTAAACGGTCTGGGATCTCTGATCGTCCTGGCCAAGCTCCAAGAGGTCGGAGGCAGTGGCGAGCTCTCTAGAAAAGTCGTTAAAAAACTCATTGTGCGAGTGTCGCTCCAACCAACGATACTCAGCTTCCTCCATCTCTGCATCGAGCATCGCGGAGTATTCCGCGCTCAAAACTTCCCAGGTTTCGGGATCCTCATCAGGGTCGACTTCGACACCGTATTGCCGTTTGATCCACGCCAGGCATCTTTCCTGTTCAACCTCGAATGCGTATTCCTTGATGGAGCTCATGAGTTTGTCCCGCTAGATTTGCAGTGCTGCAGTAACGGCATCAGACCGGCTGCGAAGAATAAATCGAGTTTGGTGTATTGAGACTCATCGGAGATCATGTTCACCTGCAAATATTTCTACTTTGCCACTCCCCCGCGAAAGGACGATAGAGCCTCCATGGCTGATTCCGATGTTTGTTACAAATGTGTTCTGGATCGGTTCCTAGGTGGGCAAATCCAGCGCAACGGCGTTTCCACATGCTGCAGCCTGTGTGGTTCGAAGCGTAAGTGCCTACCCCTCTCCAAGATTGTTGCCCGTGTCGAAGCGATCCTTGGGCAGTACGTCGGTGAAGGCGAAGTCGATTTTCGCTTTAGCGGCCAAGGCTCTGAGCAGTATCAGAAAGGTGAGGCCATCGACACATGGGTCAGCGAAATATTTAATTGCGACAATGTTGAACCAATCGTCGAAGCAGTTTGCAGAAAGCTGACCTCATACAGCGATGACGTTAACTATTCCAGATTGCCGTTCAGTCCCGATGATATCGGTCATCAGTGGGGGGAATTTCAGGAAGGAATGAAGCACGGGAATCGCTTCTTCAATGAAAGCGCGAAGTGTTTCTTAGAGTGGCTTTTCAAAGGTTTGGACAATTACCCCGTCTCGTCGAGCGAAGAGTCTGTGGTGCGAATATTGACCCCTGCAAATGCTCCCCAGATTTACCGTGCGCGAACGTGCATGACCTCCGAAAGCTTCGATGAGATCCTGGCCAATCCTGCACGTAGTCTTGCAGCGCCTCCAAAGGACAGAGCAGGTGAAGGGAGGATGAATCCAGCTGGCGTCCCTGCATTTTATGGAGCTTTGGAACGACTGACCTGTATAGCGGAGCTGCGTCCCCCTGTGGGAGGCACAGTCGTGAGTGGCGAGTTCAAGTTGAACAGGGAGGTGAGAGTGCTGGACTTTGCTCGACTCGAGAACGCGGATTTGGGCCCTGAACCGAGTTTTTTTGATCCTAAATACTTCGCGAAAGCGGGTCGAAGAGAATTCCTCAAATACCTACACGGTGAAATCACGCTCCCCGTTCTCCCCGGCCTGGAGAGCAATTATCTTACGACCCAAGTCATTGCCGAGTATCTGGCAACTCACTGTAATCCAAGGATCGATGGTGTGATCTTCAAATCGGTGCAGCAAAAATCGGGAATCAATATTGTGTTGTTCTCGCACGTGGCGTGCGCTGCAGAATCGGTAAGCTGGGGGTTCAAAGGAGGGCGGAGTATCAGGGGCGCGAAGCAATCTGATGCACCTTGTATCGAGTATGTGCCTGGCAGTCTTGTATATCACGCAATCCGCGGCGTTGTGTACGAACCAGAGGATGAACCATTAACAGAATATGAACCCAAGACCGCGACTGCTCTGAGTGAATGGTGAGCCGGCGTTCCTGCGTGATGTCTTGAGTTGGGCGACCTTAATTAGCAAGGCATTCGGTGTCGACTCAAGATCGGCCGCAGTCGTATTCCTCAATCTCGATCAGTCGCTTGATGCCCTCCGAGCACTGCGTGATTTAGGAGTTGCTGACGCTGATCTTGACCAGGGGCTGAGTTAGATTTAGCAACTTTATGATCTGACCCGTGGCGTTAGTCGACCTCGACTCGATCTGACGTCCAGGTAGGTAAGTCGAACGGCAAAGACTGTTCATTAGGATGAATTATGCAGATTTGTACCAGGGTGAACGCGAACGGTTTAAGCGGGTCACTCCACCCGCTACTATTGCATGCTCCGTCAGAAGTCTGGACGGAGGCTTAGTAATCGCTCCCAAAATCAAAGCTTGCTGTGGCGTTGAAAGTCTCGGCCTGGAGCGTTTTCCAATTAGAGAATTTAACTGAGGTGGAGCAGTCGACCCCTTGAGCACCAGTCTCTATTTTTTGAGCTGGAGCATTTCGCAAATGGTAGGCACATCCGCGCATCTGAATGCTGCCGGTATCCTTCTCGATGACATAATCACCTACGACCCAGAGACGTTCCTCCACCGATTTGGAAGGAATCAAAAAGTGCATACGAAAAGTGTTTCCATCCTTGCTGCCTGAGATCTTCCCGCCCTTCCATTTGTAGCGAGGGAGTTCAAATGACCCCGTGAGCTTGGACTCCGACTGGACGAGCTTCAGCACGCCCGGATTTGCACCCAGTACCATCTCCCACTCACCTGCCAGAATGACTCGCTTCGTATCCGTTCGTTCGAAGTGTGGTTTAAGTGTCGGTGGTTTGGGTGCGATGCTAAAGATGATGGGAGTCGAGTTTCTCTCCAAATCACCAGTACGATAGCTTGCGGAAACGCGTATCGGAGCCTCGGTGAAGCTGATAGCACGTACTTTGAACTGCTTAAGGAGAACCGAACCGGTAAATTCGGCCACCTCCGCATTTGCCGTCGGAATTACCTTCAGACTTTCTGAGGAAGATGTGACGGTGACTGTCCCAGGCGGCAGCTTGTGTTGTGCTGTGGGATAGATTTTGATTATCAGATCCTTTGTGTCACCGACATTCAAGGATCCAGAGTCAGCTTCAATCATCACCTGAGCATCTGGACTTTGAAACATGGTGTACACATTTTTCATCGTCTCTGCATTGCCTATACACCAAGCCACGCCTGACCCACAGGCTGTGAAAAGGCCCGCGTAGAGTGTGGATTTGGTGGCCAAACGCTTAATGAAATCAAACATCATTTCTCAGCCAGGCGGTCGATTCTAATGGCGTTCGGAAAGTAAGATCTGCCGGAGTCACCGAACAGCAATCCCTTCGATGGGATGTGTATCTGAGCACCCGCACCGCCATCTAGGGCAATGGCCCTGTGAATTTTCAAACCACGGCTTTCAGCGATTTCATTGAATTTTTGCGCAAAGTCATAAAGGGTGGACGCTTGGCTGAATGAGTGAAAAACGCCTACGATCAGCATTTCTCCCTCAAGCGTGTAACCAATGGCGACTCTGTTGAATTCGGCATCCCGGGGATTTTTGCGGATGTCGATAGCGCCTTTGTGCACGATGATCGGTTTGGATTGAACAGCTTCCGACCATGCGCCTGCCTGGTTGCGATTCTGAGCCGGAATGATCTTCACATTGCCTTTGCGGTCAGAGACTAGAATGCCGCCATGATCCCATTCCATGAGTTTAACGAGGCGTTTTCCGTTAGATCTGATCAAGCCGATTGGCTTTTCAGCGCCATCCGATCTGAAACCAAAAAAGCCGCCGCTTGCTATCAAAATGGTATTTTTATTCGCGATCGAAGAATAGGCTTGCTTGGCGGTGCCTTTCTTCCGGATATCTTGGACTGACAGGGCGGAGATGTTCGCAGGGATATAGGCTGTGACGGTTTGATGCTCGCCGCAGACCCGTGTCGCCACTTCTGCTCCCGCTGCCAAGAGGTAGTTTTTTTCGACGCACTCTTGAGTCGCTGCTTGCTCCTGCGCTTGAGCAGCAAATACGACGGTTAACATACAAATCAGAAGTGCAGCGGGTGAAGTCCGTTTCATTATTTTTCTTGTCTTCAATTTGGTTTTCGCCACCTGAACATTGTCCAGCAGGCACTAAAAAAGCGCGCCGAATAGTAATGTATAAGCTGACTGACGTCTCGCCATTTTTCCTGGGGCGGGCGCATCTGCGGTGTTAAACCCGGTGCGCTTTCGGTACTTAGGGAGGGGTGGAGGCGGATCCTTTGACCGCAAAGTTTAAGAGTGCGCTGAAATACGGATGTCGATCCGCTTTAGCTACTCATACTGAGACGAGCTAAAAATCAGATCGTATCCTCGTTGAAAGCTACCGGAAGCCTGCAAGGAAATGCCGGCAGCATCTCATCACCCGTTTCAGCTACCAGCACTTCCGCGCGCGCGTAACATCACAGCGGCACGTACGCGCTGGCTGCCAAATACTTTCTCCGCAAAAATTCTTCATGGCTCACAGGGAGGTGCTGGCGATCCAAGCTTAGCGTGTGCCGGCTATTCAGGCGGTAGGATCTTACAGGGCTGCTTGCTCCAGATGCGGGGCCACAGGGGTTTTCCAGTGCGTCAGGAGCGGCAGACAAGGTGATCCAAGATAGCCGTGACCAGCTAAAGGCTGTGATCCAGACTTGGAAAAACGTAAACAGCATTCAGGCGTTCTTTGACGACATTGAGAGATCTGCACAAAAGCTGGGTGATGAGAAGCGGAAAGTCGTTATGGAGCGGTTAGCAAAAGCGAAGAACTGATCGGGGGCATGGACGCGTTGGAATACTTCATAGGCTGGAAGCCTCCAGCGTTTTAAGACTATCTCCGAGCTCTGGCATTTGTACTTGCGCCACAATCGTTTGTGCAGCAGGCAACACCCTGAGCAGCAAGCCCCATCCCTAATGAAACCGAAACTTTCTGACCTTTCACTCAAGTCGAGCTTGCCCAGTAGCTGCCAGCACCATCTCATTTCCAAATCGAGCCTTGGTGCTAAGCTGCCAACATCATCCGAGGCTGTTCGTGGTCTGAAACCGCTCAGCCAATACTTCGAAGGAATGAGATATGGGCTGGAAAGGAACGTTGCGTTCGATGCAGGCTGCTTCACGCAAAGCTGATCGTAATGCCCAGCGTAGGCAGCGTGAGCTTCAGGGACGCCAGAAAGAGTACGCCAAGATGGAGGCGTTAGAGCAGGCGGCTTACGAAGTCGAAGTCTACGAAAACCAGATTGATGTTCTGCTTTCTGTGCATAAAGAATGTGGTGAGGAGATTGACTGGCAGTCATTCGTTGAGAGGGCTGAGCCAGTAAAACCTTCTTTCGCAGGCAAACGGGAAGCGCATGCGAAATCTCTCGAGCAAACCTACGCCCCTGGCTTTTTCGCACGATTGTTCAAGCTCGAAACGCGCCAGCGTAAAAACTTGGCTATCGCCATCGAGACGGGGCGGCTTCACGATGGCAAAGAGCATGAAGCCGCTGTCGCGAAATGGCGAGTCGAGCATGACTCTTGGCAGCAGGAATTCACGATCGCGCGGGGTGTTCTAAGCGGTATAGGCAAGGCGAAGCTTGAAGCGATCAAGCTAGTCGACCCTTTCACAGACATCTCTCATCTCGGCACATCGATCAAATTCTCGATTGGGGAAACGGGGCTCGTGGAAGCGAACCTTGGCGTTCATGGTGTTCGGGTTATTCCTGCCGAAATCAAGTCTTTGCTACAGAGCGGAAAGCTTTCAACGAAGAAGATGCCGGCAGGGAGGTACAACGAGCTTTTGCAGGACTATGTGTGTAGCTGCGTTTTGAGGGTAGGGCGCGAACTTTTGTCGATGCTCCCTGATGACCTTGTGATCGTGACGGCGGTCGACGACGTCCTGAATTCGGCGACCGGGCATATCGAAGAGCTACCTATCCTGAGTGTTGCGGTGTCCCGGCGCACCTTGGATTCATTGAACATGGACTCGATAGATCCTTCTGATTCCATGAAAAATTTTGTACACAACACGTCCTTTAAAAAGACAACCGGATTTCAGCCTGTTAAGGCGCTGGATGCTCGACAGTTCGTCACGAGCGCCTAACAGATAGACGGTATTGGTGAACCGCTTTTGCAGAGGTGAATACAGCGGACTCGCCTTTGGATCCCGTTATAAGATGGTGGTCATTTTCTGGCGTCTACTTGCCGCGTTGAGCCCACTTACCTCGCTCCGTGTTCATGTGCGCCACCATTAGCAGGATAGGGGAAGCACATGGACGAAGCCGCAGCAATCACGGTTGAGCCTGAAATAGAGCCAGTCAAAGTTGTAAGCATTCACAGTACAGTCGTCGCAAAGCTAAATCTCGCGGATTATCAAAACGCTGTTCCTGTCATTCGGGAACTGCGAGTAATCAATGAGACAGCGATCAAGTACAACGATCTAGTACTGACGTTGACGGCCTATCCTGAAGTTTTCAAGCCCAAGATCTGGCGCATTGATGCTTTGATTCCAAACGCATTCATGCCTATCCCTGGTCATGACCTTGCTTTGGATGGTGCCTTGCTAGGTCGACTAACCGAAGCGGAAAACGCCACACTCACGTACACGTTGACCGCGGCAGACACGTCTGCTGAATCTGGTCGAGCGGAAGTAGCTAGCCTGGATTTGGCAATGGAGTTGTTGCCTCGCAATCACTGGGGCGGACTCTCCCACCTTCCTGATATGACCGCCGCATTTGTTCAGCCGAACGATCTCGCTGTCGAGCGATTGCTAAAGCAGGCGGCAGATGTGTTGCGTCAGAGCGATAAGAACCCCGCGCTTGATGGGTATGCCGGCGGTGCGAAGCGAGCTTGGGAACTGACATCAGCCATTTGGGCCGCAGTTGCGCGCATGAAGTTGGATTACGCGCTTCCTCCGGCGAGCTTTGAGCAGACAGGGCAAAAAGTTCGCAGCCCCAGTCATGTCACGGAGCATGGATTAGCGACGTGCTTCGATCTCGCTTTGTTCTTCTGCGCGGCGATAGAGCAAGCAGGCCTTAACCCGGTGTTGGTGTTCACCAAAGGGCACGCTTTTGCCGGGGTGTGGCTTAAAGCTGAAGAGTTTTCAACGACTGTCATCGACGACATCACGGCCATTCGTAAACGCATAAAGCTCAAAGAGCTAATGCTGTTTGAGACGACTTTTGCGGCTCAGCATCCGGTGCCGCCTTTCACTTATGCCACCGATCGTGGTGAGCAGCTGATTGCTGAAGGGCAGGATGAGAATTTCCACCTGCTGCTGGACGTACGTAGAGCACGCCTGCAACGCATCAAGCCTTTAGCCAGCGGTGACGCACAGGTTTCTAAGTTGCCGGCGGACGATGACCTCGCCGGTGGTTCGGAGCTGTTAGTCGGTATTGCGCCGCCGCTACCTGATGAGGCGGTTACCGTCGACATTGACGAACGGATGCTAGATCCGAAAGATCGACTTGGACGCTGGCAGCGCAAACTTCTGGACTTGTCGCTTCGCAATAACTTGCTCAACTTTAAGGCCGGGAAAAAGTCGCTGAAGCTTGAGTCACCTGATCCTGCGGCGCTGGAAGACATTCTGGCCAGCGGTCAAAAGCTGAAATTGCTCACGCGTCCCGACTTGATGGATGGTGCTGATCCACGTGACCAGGCGCTCTATGAATTGCGTGAGCGAGAAGATGTTCGTAGGCTCCACGCTTTGGACGCCTTGAAGCGGCGTGAAGTGTTTGTCGGCCTTTCAAGTACCGAAATGGAAGCGAGGCTGATTGAGCTCTATCGTGGCGCCCGTACCGCCTTGCAAGAAGGGGGCTCCAACACCCTTTACCTTGCCCTTGGTTTTCTCAGCTGGGAGCGAGCGGATAAAGGAGGGCAGAAGTACCGGGCTCCACTTGTCTTGATCCCTGTGACGCTCGAACGCAAGAGTGCGCGCTCGGGCTTTTCAATGGTGCTGCATGACGACGAGCCTAGGTTCAACCCAACGCTCATCGAGATGCTTCGCCAGGATTTTGAACTGAATCTTGGGCAACTTGAGACGGAGCTTCCTCGAGATGACGCGGGCCTGGATATCGGTGCCATCTGGAAGGCGGTGGGTCGCGCCGTCAAAGACATCGCGGGCTGGGAAGTCGTGGAAGATGTCGTTCTGTCCATGTTCTCTTTCGCGAAATATTTGATGTGGAAAGACCTATCTGAGAATGCCGAAGCGCTTCGCGAGAGCCCGGTCGTTCGGCATCTTTTGGATACTCCGCGAGACGCTTTCCCGTCAGACATTACGTTCCCGGAAGATCGACGCCTGGATATCGACTTCAACCCACGAGAAGTGTTCTGCCCGTTGCCATCTGACTCCTCGCAGCTATCCGCTGTGATGGCTGCGTCGAAAGGAAAGGATTTTGTACTGATTGGCCCTCCCGGTACTGGGAAGAGCCAAACCATCGCCAACCTCATTGCGCAATCTGTGGCGCAGGGCCGACGGGTGCTTTTCGTTTCTGAAAAAATTGCGGCGCTGGATGTCGTTTACCGGCGTTTGCGTGAAGTCGGCTTGGGTGAGTTTTGCCTGGAAGTCCATTCCAGCAAGGCACGCAAAACTGACGTCCTAGCTCAGCTACAGTCAGCCTGGGATGCGAAGGGGGTAGTGGATTCTGCAACATGGCATGCCGAAGCTGATCGTCTTCAGGCGTTACGCGACGGATTGAACACCTACGTAGAGCGACTGCACCAGCGTTATACGAACGGGTACAGCATCTACCACGCGATTGGAGTTGTCTGTGGCGGCGCATCTATTACGCCGATGGATATGTTGTGGTCATCGCCACATGTTCATACGCGGGAGGACATGGCAGCACTGCGGGAGTTGTCAGATCGTCTGGAAGTGAACGCCCAGGCAATCGGATATGGAGTGTTGTCAAATCACCCACTTGCTCTGGTTGGTCAGGGAGAGTGGTCGCCTTCCTGGCAGCAACAACTTATTCAAGCTGCGCGAGAGGTGCTTCCTGCCGCGCAAGCCGCTATCCGGGCCGCGGAAAAATTCAGCGCCGCCACGAGCTTGCCGATCGCCGCTCTTGTGCCTTCTGTTTGCAGCGGTCTTTCACTCCTGTCGTCAACGCTGCCGCTTGCGGCGGGCCATGATTGGCGATTCGTGTTGCGGCCAGACGGTCGCATGATCTCGCAACGACTGTCTGAAGGCAGGGAGCTAGTAGAGAAGCATCGTTTGCTCTCCGAGCAACTTTCACCGGTATGGCCTATCACGACGGTTAATGCTGCAGAGAAAGGTCTCAGCCTTTTGGAGAGACGCGGGGCTTTGCTTTCGCAGCTCAGCCCAGCCTGGCCAGTGCAGACGTTTGAGACACTGAGCCAAGCAATAGAAATGCTCGACGGTATCGCGGAACTCAAACAAGAGCTCTCCGCGACTTACACCGACATCATTGAAACACTTGATGTACGCGAATTACTCGGAGATTGGCAAAGCGCAGAGCAGTCGTTTTGGCCCAAGTCACTGATGGGGACGCGCAAAGTCACAAAGACTCTCTCAACAGCTGTCTCCGGTGGTGCAGAACCCGATGTGGCGAAAGACCTACGTGTCTGGATTCAGATCCGTGACTTGCGCGAGAAGCTCGACACAATGGAGTTGGGGGAACACTGCACGCAAATCTGGGACGGCTCACTATCGGTTACGCGGAATCTTAAGGCTGTCATTCAGTTGCGCCAAGCAACGCTCTGCGTGACAGCGGAGGAGCCTTGGACTGATGTCGGGTTCGATGTTATCGCTGAAGGTCATTGCGGTGAGCAGTTGAAATCAGACCTAGCCCATATGCGTTCTATTGTCCTGCTTGACCTGGAGCTAGCTCCCTATCTGCACTTGGGCGACCTTACAGAAGGATTATGGTCTGGGCTTAACACCGACGCGGAACCGCTGTTCGCTGCAATTGCTTTTCAAACCTCGCGTCGTCCAGTGGTCGAGCAGGGTGGGCTCGAGGGGGATCACGACCCAGTAGCAGTCGGCCGATGCGGCAAGACCATGCAGGCAGACTTGGCGGTGCTCCAGCAACGACATCTCGTTGAAAAAGCGCTGTCAGAATTTGATGATCTGAGTGCCATTACCTCGGGGCTGTGGGCGGGTCTTAAAACCAAGGTAGACAAGGTCTCGGACGCGGTCGCGTTCCAGGGCAATTTGGCGTCCGCACTTGCTCAGCTCGGTACGACACCTGAGCTTGTATCTGCGTATCGCAGTGCAATACAGGTACTGCTCGGTGACGCGAATGCACTGCTTGAACCCGAGGGCATAGTTTGCCAATCAGGTGCTGAATTGCGTCAGTGCTTTGAGTTACTCCATCAGCGGGTGGATGTTCTAGCGACGGCGGGGCGTTTTACAGAATCAGGGCAAGCGGACATCCAGCTGTTTACGCTGGATGCGCTACTGCAGCATTGCGAGTCCATGGTTCGATCTGAGCCCGGTGTTCGTGCCTGGTGCGCATGGCGCAAGGTGCGTGAAGAGGCGGTTGGCGCGGGGCTCTCGAGTCTGGTTCAGGCTATGGAGGGCAACCTCGTCAAAGCCGGCGAAGTCCGCCATTCATTTGAAACCAACTACGCTCGGTGGTGGCTGAACGCTGTCGTAGACAACGAACCTGTCATTCGTGGTTTTGTGAGTGTTGAACATGAGCAGCGAATTCGGGATTTCAGAGCCCTGGATGATCGCTTCACTGCATTGACCCGTGATTGGCTACGGGCACGTCTTTGTGCGGATCTTCCTAATCCGGAGAGCGTAACCCGTTCCTCGGAGTGGGGTGTACTCAGGTACGAGATGGGTAAGAAAACTCGTCATTTGCCGCTTCGCGAGTTGATGTCCAAGATTCCAGATGCGTTGACGAAACTGACGCCGTGCATGCTGATGAGCCCGCTTTCCATCGCCCAATACCTCACACCTGGCGCGAGTGCATTTGATCTCGTCATTTTCGACGAAGCCTCGCAAATTCCCGTGTGGGATGCAGTTGGGGCTATGGCGCGTGGTAAACAAGTTGTGATGGTCGGTGACCCCAAACAGCTACCTCCAACGTCATTCTTCGATCGCGCAGAATCAACGGCGGATGATGAAGATGTCGAAGCCGATCTTGAGAGTATTCTGGATGAGTGCATCAGCGCGAACCTTCCAGTTCGTCATCTGAATTGGCACTACCGCAGTCGCCATGAAAGCTTGATTGCGTTCTCAAACCAACGCTATTACGAGTCCAAGCTCGTTACGTTCCCATCACCTGTGACGAACGACCGTGCCGTCAAACTGCACGAGATTGCGGGTGTCTATTCCAAAGGTGGATCAAGAACAAATCTGATCGAAGCGCGCGCAGTCGTCGCTGATGTAGTTGCTCGTCTGCGTTCCCCGGGATTCCGAGAAAGCAAACTGACCATTGGCGTGGTGACGTTTAACGGTGAGCAGCAGAAGCTTATTGAGGATCTGTTAGACGAAGCACGTCGTAACGAACCATCACTTGAGGCTTACTTTGCCGACACCGAGCTTGAGCCTCTGTTCGTGAAGAATCTTGAGAGTGTTCAGGGGGATGAGCGAGATATCATCTACTTCTCGATTACTTACGGCCGCGATGCAGCGGGTACTCTGGCCATGAATTTTGGCCCTATCAATCGCCCTGGCGGCGAGCGTCGATTGAACGTAGCAATTACTAGGGCTCGGCACGAGCTGTGCGTCTTCGCTAGTTTGCAACCTGAACAAATAGATCTAACGCGAACCCAATCGATTGGTGTGCGTGACCTGAAGCACTTCCTCGAATTTGCACAGCGAGGGCCTCGAGCGCTGGCTGAAGCAGTCACCGGCAGTGTCGGCGGCTTTGATAGTCCATTCGAAGAAGCGGTCGCCGCGGCGCTCACAAGCCGAGGATGGCAGGTGCATACTCAAGTCGGTGTTTCGGCATTCAGAATCGACTTGGGAGTGGTCGATCCTGATGCGCCAGGCCGTTACCTGGCCGGTGTGGAATGTGATGGGGCAACCTACCATCGCAGCGCTACGGCGCGGGATAGAGACAAGCTGCGTGAGCATGTATTGCGTGGGCTTGGCTGGGAGATTCTGCGTATATGGTCAACTGACTGGTGGATTAACGCCGTTGGCACCGCTGATCTTATCCATGAACGACTGACCGCTTTGCTCGTGTTGAGTCGAGCTCAACGCGCCGAGCATGACGCCCGGGAGGAGGCCACCCGCTTACTGGCCGAAACTGCAATGGTTGAGGTTATTGAGGTCATCGATGAGGTCATAGGTTCCGTTACTGAGCCGCTGACAATCGAGAGTGCAAATGACGAAGCAGGTACTCTTGAGAACCAGCAGTACGCAACAGTCGCTTTGGCTCCTCAGCCTGCGAGCAGCTCCCAATCGCATTACTCTCCGGTGGAGGTTGTTTACTACAGAGAGTCCGATCCTGCTTCCAGTGTCCAAGGGGTGGATCCGGATGCGTTTTTTGAGGCGAGTTACTCAGGTGTTTTAAGCGCACTCATCGAGCATGTGATTAGCGAAGAAGGGCCTATTCTCGATGTAATTCTTGCTCGGCGAATTGCCAGGGCTCATGGTTGGGTGCGTACGGGTTCGAAGATTCGAGAAAGAGTGTCGGCGATGGCGCAGAGCACACATCGTATGACGATTGATGATGTCGGGGAGTTCTACTGGCCGAGCCATATAACTGATGCATCTGCAGTTGTCTGTCGGCGTCCAGAAGATGAGGCGAGTATCCGACCGGTTGATGAGATCTGTTGCGATGAGTTGGCATCACTCGCTCGGGAGCTTTGTGCCAAAGGCAAAGCAGGGGAGGCATTACTGCACACCATGGCCAGAGAGCTGGGACTTCAGAAGCTGACAGCATCCAGTCGGTTGAGGCTCGAGAAAACAGCCCTTTTGGTTCGAGATAACTAATAAATCGCAGCGACCCCGGTATCGATAAGTAGCTGATACTGGGGTTTTATAAGATACTGTTTGAACATTTGAGCGATGAAGATGCAGTTGGTTTAGCTCTTTCCCATGCTTATCTAGATCACTCGTAGAGGTGCTATATGTCGAAGCTTGCAGAATTCCGTCAACTCGAACAACAATTGGCCGCACAACTCGCAGAGCTTGAGTCGATGAAAAGCGATTCTGGCCTAAAAAAAGAGATGGAATTTGAGAGCAAGCTGCGTACTCTGCTAGGTGAGTACAGCTACAGCCTAAAAGATGTAATCAAGCTGCTTGATCCACAGGCCGGTCGTCGTGCTCCAGCAGTCGAATCCAAAGCTGGCACTCGCAAGCCACGCCAAGTGAAGATCTACAAGAACCCTCACACCGGCGAAGTCGTAGAGACCAAAGGCGGCAACCACAAGACTCTGAAAGAGTGGAAAGCAGAACACGGCTCCGCGACCGTCGAGTCCTGGCTGACCAAATGATCTTGGTTTGAGTACAAAAAGGCCCGTGAGGGCCTTTTTATGGGATGCGTCGTCAAAGTTCTTCGTCGATCAATGTTGCGGTTTAAGCCTGAGTGTTGCATCCACTCACCTTACTCGTGATCGGAGTGTCTCGTGCCTCAGGACTTAGGGGTATTCATTCTTTTATGCCTCGTAAGCGCAACGAGCGTCGACGCATGAATTCAACAGCGACCAGCAATGCTACGGAACCGAGTATGAGTAATGTGGCTGCAGCAAGGATAGTTGGGCTGATCTGCTCGCGCATGCCTGACCACATTTGTCGCGGTATTGTGCGTTGCTCAA
>Ga0105251_10000842_pt1 | contig 27494 bp, 19 predicted proteins | sample KBSS64metaG_FD_80424 | JGI IMG/M metagenome (GOLD analysis project Ga0105251, IMG submission 80424) | Switchgrass rhizosphere microbial communities from Kellogg Biological Station, Michigan, USA - KBS S6-4 metaG | ecosystem: Host-associated > Plants > Roots > Rhizosphere > Soil | place...
AGCGATATCGCCGACGTCACCCTGGAAGGGGAAGTGCAGGTGGTGGAACAGCTGGGGCATGAAACACAGATCCACATCGAGATTCCCGCTATCCGTCAGAACCTGGTCTACCGCCAGGAGGACGTCGTGCTGGTAAAAGAGGGCGCCATCCTCGGTATTGGCCTGCCGCCCGAGCGTTGTCACCTGTTCCGTGAGGACGGGAGCGCGTGCCGCAGGTTGTATCAGGAGCCGGGTGTATAGCCCTGCCAAAAACAATAAAAGCAATGACCTCAGGAGATAGAAAATGTTAACTCTGCGCAAACTTCCCATCGCCGTTGCCGTCGCGGTGGGCACCCTCTCCGCCCCGACGATGGCGGTTGATTTTACCGGTTACGCCCGTTCCGGCCTTGGCTGGACAGGTAGCGGTGGCGAACAGCAATGTTTCCAGGCCACTGGTGCCCAAAGTAAGTACCGTCTGGGCAATGAATGTGAAACCTACGCTGAACTGAAATTAGGCCAGGAAGTGTGGAAAGAGGGCGACAAGAGCTTCTATTTCGACACCAACGTGGCTTACTCCGTGGCACAGCAAAATGACTGGGAAGCGACCTCACCCGCTTTCCGTGAGGCTAACGTCAAAGGTAAAAACCTGATTGATTCGCTGCCAGGGTCGACCATCTGGGCCGGTAAGCGTTTCTATCAGCGTCATGACGTCCACATGATCGACTTCTACTACTGGGATATCTCGGGTCCGGGCGCCGGTCTGGAAGATGTGGATCTCGGCTTCGGTAAACTCTCTTCCGCCGCAACCCGTTCGTCTGAAGCGGGCGGCTCGTACCCGTTCTCCAGCGACCGTATCCGTGACTTCGCGACCAGCACCGCCAACGATGTGTTTGATGTGCGTCTGGCCGGACTGGAAACCAACCCGAACGGCGTGCTGGAACTGGGGGTCGATTATGGTCGTGCCAATGCCCGTGACGGCTACCGCATCGAAGATGGCGCATGGAAAGATGGCTGGATGTTCACGGCTGAACATACCCAGAGCATGCTGAAAGGTTACAACAAGTTTGTGCTGCAATACGCAACAGATGCGATGACTTCGCAGGGCAAAGGCGTGCCGCAGGGCACCAACCTCAATAACAACGGCAAGATGTACCGCGTGCTTGACCACGGTGCCATTTCGCTGGCAGAACGCTGGGACCTGATGTATGTCGCTATGTACCAGAACAACGATCTGGACAATAACCGGGGTACCGACTGGTACACCGTAGGTGTGCGCCCGATGTACAAATGGACGCCGATCATGAGCACATTGCTGGAACTGGGCTATGACAACGTAAAATCGCAGCAGGCTAATGAGCGCAACGGCCAGTACAAAGTGACACTGGCACAGCAGTGGCAGGCCGGTGACAGCATCTGGTCACGTCCGGCGCTGCGTCTGTTCGCAACCTACGCCAAATGGGATGAGAAGTGGGGCTACAACAAAGATGCCTCGGGCGATCTCACCTCCTTCGCCTCTGCGGACTCTACCGGCAACGGCATCCTGACCAACAGCCGTGGTAAAGATGACGAAGTGACCTTCGGCGCGCAGATGGAAATCTGGTGGTAAACCAATCCCTGTTCTGACGGGCGCGCCCCTGCGCCTGATGGATCACTTTGGTCGCGGTGTGCCATTGCCTGGTTCACGCCGCGACCTGCAATAAGGTACGCATAATGAAAATGAAAAAGCTGGCTGCACTCTGCCTGAGTGCGGCGTTACTGACAGGACATGCGCTTCCCGCCCTGGCGGAGGTCAATCTGGTGCCGCAGGATCTCTCTTCTGCACCCGTCGTGGCACCTGAAACATTGCAACGCCTGAGCTGGCAGCCGCTGGCGGCCTCTCAGACGCAGACTACAAAACTCGCCAACAGTGGACAGACGCTGAATGCACCTCACATTGCCGGGCCGGTCGCGGCTTACAGTCTGCCGGCAAATATCGGCGAACTGACGCTGACGCTGAGCAGTGAAGTGGCAAACGGTCGGGTTTTCGCACCGAACGTGCTGGTGCTGGATGAAAACCTGCGTCCTGCGGCCTGGTTCCCCAGCCGCTATTTCACTTATCAGAAGCCGGGCGTAATGGCGGCAGATCGGCTGGAAGGGGTGATGAAATTGACCCCGGCGCTGGGTCAGCAAAAAATCTACCTGCTGGTGTTTACCACCGACAGCGATCTGACCCAGACCACCACGCTGCTCGATCCAGCCAAGGCCTACGCAGAGGGCACTGGCCATGCCGTGCCGGATATTCCCGATCCGGTCGCCAGCCACAGCCGCGAAGGCACGATCAAGCTGAAGATGCAGACCAGTTCCGGCGCCTCGATTCTTGTCGGACCGCTGTTTGGTTCATCCGGCGCGAGTGCCGTCACCGTCGGCAATACTGCACCTGCGGCAGCGTACAGCGCAGCACCAGCGCCTGCAACGGCTGCAGCGCCCGCGCCAAAAGTCCGTGCGGAACCGATCATGAGCGACACCGAGAGTTACTTTAACCAGAAGATCACCCAGGCGGTGAACAGCGGCAATATCGACAAGGCGCTGAAACTGCTGGATGAAGCCGAGCGGCTGGGTTCCACCTCTGCACGGCAGACCTTTATCAGTAGTGTTAAAGGCAAGGGGTGAAGCTGCCCCGACGCTATTGATGTTGTCCCATCTGGTGCGCTGCGGCGCACCTTTTTTTGTTGTGGAGATCCTGATTGCAGTTTTTTTTGTGTGGCTTTACGCATTGCGTAAGTCAGGCTGTGGGCAATAGCGTTCGATGAATATAGGCTTCCTGAGCTGATTCAGGGATGAATTTTCTGGCCATTTCAGGCGAAGTTACATGGCAACTCAGACCCGAAATATCTTTCTGAAATCATGGGTATCGTGATGGCGGGTGAACCTGGGGTTATCACCCGTCGGAGTATTTCTGCTCCTGTGCATATCAGCCGCGAAGAGTGTGATATCTGGCAGGAAGTAAAACAGGGTGTCACTTTTCAGGCGATACGGAAAAGAGTAATCAGAAACTTTTAATGGTGACTGAGTAACAAAACAGTCGTGGTTGTCGCGATCAATGCATTTGCATTGCCAATGCACTTGCATTACTGTTGCGTTATCTTGTTTTTCCTGATGAGAATCTGAAATGGGAACGCTGACTCATACCAACATCTCTCTGCGCGCTACATCAAAACTGACAGCCCGCAGCCAGACCACTATCCCTGCCGCAGTTCGTGATGCGATGAATCTGCAACCTGGTGAGAATATCGAATACGCTGTTCTGCCTGGCGGCAAAGTCCTTATTACCCGTCAGGAAACGGTGACTGATGATGATCCGGTGATGGCGAGCTTTCTGAGTTTTCTTGCTGCTGATATGTGCAACACGCCTTCAAATATCAAAACGCTGGATCGAGGATTATTAACTCGCATTACTTCGTTGACCGAAGGTATGGACGTTGATTTGGATGCTCCACTCATGGACGATGAGTAATCAGGTATGGAAGATGGCACGGTTATGAATGGATGGCACGTTTATGTTCATCCCTGTTTTGAATCACAGCTGATTGCGCTGACCAATGAAGTGGAGTCACTCAGGGCTAAATATCCTGAAAGTTACCAGCGAAAAGCGACGACTAAGCTTTTAGCCGCGGTGTTTAAAGTTATCAATAGTGAGATTTGCGCCGATCCACATCATGCAAAGTTTCGCCAGGGCGATACGCTGGGAGAACAAAATAAGCATTGGTTCCGTGCGAAGTTTTTAATGCAGTATCGTTTGTTCTTTAGATTCAGCGAACAACATAAAACCATTATCCTTGCATGGATGAATGACGCCGAGACCAAACGTGCCTATGGCAGTAAACGTGACGCTTATAAAGTATTTTCAGGAATGTTGCATAACGGCTACCCACCAGACGACTGGGCATTGCTGTTAAAGCAATCTCAGGATTGGGATAATACAAACTCGTAAGTGTCATAAATCCTGACCACGATCCTGTTTGTGTTTTCAGACGCCTTGCTCAGGGGTAATTCATCTCTGATGAAAGGCGCTGAGTAAAATAGCAGCGTGCGAGCCGTTGGCGGCCCGCACGCTGTAATAACTGAAAATTATGTAAATCAGGCGGCGTCAGACACGCGTCTGAGTCACGCGTTAATCTTCAACCACGCACTGACCGCTTCCGTCGCGCCGTCAAATCGCGCAACAACCTTTCGGTCTCCGAATCACTGAATAGCGTCTCCAGCGGCACGCTCAGCTTGCGTCGCCAGTTCGGATATTCGTCGCTGGTACCAGGGATGTTCACCGGCGCGTCCATATCCAGCCAGTCCTCCGGTTGCAGTCCCAGCAGGGCGCTGTGACTGTCGGCCAGATAGCGTTGCATCGCCCGGTTTAATGCTTTGCTCATGCCGGTGCGGCGTGCATCGCGTCCGGCACGTTTCGGCAGCGCGCCGACCCGATGCAAACTGTTCAGCAGCGCCTGCTTTGCCCGAAGTCGATCCTGATACAACCCGGCCAGCACCACTTTGTCCGGATAAAGACCGAGTTGCGCGCCGGTAGTCAGATCGTCACTTTGCCACCAGCCGCGCAGTGTCGGGAGATCGTGTGTGGTGGCAACGGCCATCGCCTGCCGTGGCCAGCTGGCGGGCGGTCTAAAACCGGCTTCTGAGGTCTGTTCAGACCAGAGCACCTTGTAGGAGTAAACCCCGCCATCCCGCAGCTTATCGACAATCGCTTCCGGAACGGTGCCCAGGTCTTCGCCAATCACCATGCAGCGATGACGCTGGCTTTCCAGCGCCAGAATCGCCATCAGATCGTCAATCGGGTAGTGCACATACGCCCCGTGCCTCGCGCCTTCGCCAGCGGGAATCCACCACAGCCGCATGAGCGCCATCACATGATCAATACGCAGTGCGCCGCAGTGGCGCATATTGGCGCGCAGCAGGGCAATCCACGGCTCCCAGGCACGCTGATGCATCACCTGCGGATCCATGGGCGGCAACCCCCAATCCTGACCGCGTGGGCCGAGAATATCAGGCGGTGCACCGATGCTGGCCTCCATGCAGTAAAGATCCCGCTCACTCCAGGTCTCTGCGCCACCCTGCGCGACGCCCACCGCCAGATCGCGGTACAGTCCGATGGGCATCTGCTGCTGCTGGCAGCTGTTCCAGCAGTTTTCAAACTGCTGCGCGGCCAGCCACTGCAGCCACAGCCAGAAACGCACCTGATCCTCATGCTGTTTCAAAAATGTCTGCACCGCAGGGCTGCCAGGATGCTGTAGCGCCTCCGGCCAGACCGGCCAGCCCCAGCGCCCGCTATCCTGCGCCATCTGGTCGGCATGCAGCGCATCAAACAGCGCCTGATGCTGCAGGCTTTCGCCACCTTCCTGGATAAACGCATTAAACGCCTGCACCTCAGGATCAGCGGCACCACGCTGGATAAACTGCGGCCACGCCAGGCTCAGCGCCTGAATTTTCAGCCGGGTTACCGCAGCATAATCGACCCATTCAGTTGCGCGAGCCTGCGCCAGCGTCTGCTGCGTTTCGGGCAGTTGCCACCAGGTTTGCGCGACCGCGCTCAACTGGAAGTCAGTGACCGCGGCCACATCAATGTAAAGCACATTGAGCCAGCGCCGGGACGAAGGACTGTAAGGGCTGGCACTCTCCGGGCTGGAGGGAAACAGTGCATGAATAGGGTTGAGGCCGATAAACGCGCCACCACGTGCGGCGATTTCCGCTAGCATCCGGCGCAGATCGCCAAAGTCACCAATACCCCAGTTCTGCACCGAGCGCAGAGTGTAAAGCTGCACGCAGGCGCCCCACAGGGATTCACCTGCCAGCAGTGCTGGCGGTTCATAACAGCGGGCCGGGGCGATAATCACCCGGCACGACCACTGCTGCGTGCCCTGTTGCAGTGTCAGCTGATGATAGCCCTCAGGCAGCGGTGGCAGATGCAGTGGCTGGGCAGGCTGGCAGCGACCTGAGCTCATCTCACCCGACTCGTGGGTGAGATGCCAGTGGGCATCGTCACTCAGCTGAGGCGACAGGCTCAGCAGATCGCCGCTGCGGAAAATCACCGCCGGTGGCAGCGGCGTGCTCAGCGGATGGGGAGTCTGCATCACCGCCAGCAAACGCTGGCGGGTCAGGGTCGGGATCGCCTGTGGCTTGCCGTGAGCATTGATATACTCAGCAGCGATGCCCGCCAGGGAAAAATCATCCATAACCGGATCTGTTTTCATGGCGTTCCTTAGCGTTTCGCTTGCCAGATGCGTTGCTGATAATCGCGGATTGCGCGATCAGAGCTGAACATGCCACAGCGTGCGGTATTGAGGATAGTGGCACGCGTCCAGGCCTCCTGATCGCTCCACAGCCGTTCAACCTGCGCCTGCGCATCCAGGTAGGGCTGAAAGTCAGCCAGCACCAGATAAGGGTCGCCGCCTTCCGGGCCGAGACTGTGCAGCATCGCGTCAAAAGCGTGGAGGTCGCCCTGACTGAAGGTGCCATCTTCAAGCGCCTGTAACACCTGATTGAGCTGTGGATCTTTTTTGCGCCACTGATCCGGGGCATAGCCGCCCGTTTTTAACGCCACCACCTGTTCCACGGTATGCCCAAAGATAAAGATATTTTCGCTGCCGACCTGTTCGGCGATCTCGACGTTTGCCCCATCCAGTGTGCCGATGGTCAGCGCACCGTTAAGCGCCAGCTTCATGTTGCCGGTGCCGGAGGCCTCTTTACCGGCAGTAGAAATTTGTTCAGAAAGGTCGGCGGCCGGAATCAGGCGCTCGGCGACGGAGACGTTGTAATCGGGAATAAACACCACCTTCAGGCGGTCGCCGATGCGCGGATCCTGATTGATCACTTCGGCCACTTTGTTGATGGCGTAGATGATGTTTTTCGCCAGCGCATAGCCCGGCGCGGCTTTGGCACCAAACAGCACCACGCGCGGTGCACGGTTCGCCTGCGGATCGGTGACCAGCGTCTGCCACAGTGCAATGATGTGCAGCAGGCTCAGATGCTGACGTTTGTACTCATGCAGGCGCTTAATCTGCACATCAAACAGCGCGGTGGGGTCGATCTCAATGCCGGTCCGTTGTTTGACCCACTGCGCCAGCGCGACTTTGTTCTGCTGCTTGATGGCGCGATACTCCGCGTGGAACACGGCGTCATCCGCAAAGGCTTCCAGCCCCTGTAAGGCATCGAGATCGTTCAGCCAGGGCTTTTGCAGCGTTCGGCTAATCAACGCACTCAGCGCCGGGTTGCACTGATTACTCCAGCGGCGCGGTGTAATGCCATTGGTCACGTTATGGAATTTTTCCGGCCACATCTGGTGATATTCCGGGAAGAGATCCTGCACTACCAGTTTTGAGTGCAGTGCCGCCACACCATTGACCGCGAAGCCGCTGGTGACGCAAAGGTTGGCCATGCGGAGCTGGTTATTGTGCACCAGTGCCAGTTTTGCCCATTTTGCGTCATCATCCGGCCAGCGTGCGGTGACTGCCGTTTTCAGCTGCGCGTTCAGGGTATTAATGATCATCATATGGCGCGGTAGCAGGCTGCGCACCAGTCGCACATCCCAGCATTCCAGCGCTTCCGGCATCAGCGTATGGTTGGTGTAGGCAAAGGTGTGCTGGGTGATCTGCCAGGCGCGATCCCAGCTAAGCTGATGCTCATCCAGCAGCAGACGCATCAGCTCCGGGATCGCCAGCGTCGGATGGGTGTCGTTAAGCTGGATCACTTCATGGTCAGCCAGGGTTTCGATGTTGCGTCCGGCCAGATGATGACGACGCAGAATGTCAGCCAGCGCACAGGCGCACTGGAAATATTGCTGCATCAGACGCAGTTTTTTACCGTTCTGATGATTGTCATTGGGGTAGAGCACTTTGGTGAGTTTTTCTGCATCAATGCCCTGTTGCTCCACACGCAAAAAATCGCCGTCGTTAAAGCGGCTGAGGTTGAACGGCTGATCATGTTTCGCCTGCCATAAACGCAGTGGCTGGCTGATGCCATTCTCATAACCTACTACCGGTAGATCCCAGGCCTCCCCGACCAGTTCAACTGCCGGTTGCCACTGCGGCTCACCTTCGACAGTGATCACTTTACCGCCCAGACCGACGCGCACGTTCAGCGCGGCGTTATGGTTAAACCACGGATAGCGATCGCGCTGCCAGTCATCCGGCCCTTCAATCTGCGCGCCCTGTTCGAAACGCTGGCGGAAAAGACCATATTGATAGTTCAGACCATAGCCCGTCGCAGGCTGACCCACATTTGCCATGGAATCCAGAAAACAGGCCTCCAGGCGACCCAGACCGCCATTGCCCAGCGCAGGATCGGTTTCGTTTTCCAGCACGTCGGTGAGTGAGACATTCCAGGCGGCCAGCGCATCATTCACCGCGTCATACCAGCCCAGATTCAGCAGATTGTTGCCGGTCAGGCGACCCATCAAAAACTCCATCGACAGATAGTTAACATGGCGCAGTTCAGTTGTAGCCGGGCGAGCTGGCTGCGCCGCCAGCATATCGGCCAGTGCACCGCTGAGGGCCTGCCACCACTGCGCCGGGTTCATCTCCTGCGCGTCGTGCAGGCCAAAACGCTGCCACTGACGGGTCAGGGCAGCAGTAAACTGAGTCGGGTTAAAATCGGCTGTGTCATGATTGATGTCCTGAAAAAAAGAAAGTGGGTCAATGTGGTCACAGTGTGCCCGGGCGGAAATCATCACTCATCCTCCCGAAAAGGATTAGGGCAGGAGGATAGGGAGGGTGGAGAGAATGAGGCTATTCCTAAATCGACGCAGGAGTGTGATTGCGCACGCTTTTGTAAAGTTTAGTTAATGGGTTTGCTTGCATTCATCAGACGAAATGCTGAACCTGTGTAAGGAATAATTACGAAGCGTAAAATAATGATGCGCTCGACGAATGGAGAAACGCGCGCCCATGTTAATACCCGCCAAACTCAGCCGCCCGGTCCGTCTTGAAGGCACCGTCATCCGTGAAAGATTGCTGCAAAAGCTCACCGCTGCCGGTAACTATCGGCTGGTCCTGGTCACCAGTCCGGCAGGTTACGGCAAAACCACACTGGTATCTCAGTGGGCGGCGGGAAAGCGCGATCTGGGCTGGGTATCTCTGGACGAGGGCGACAATCAGGCGGAACGCTTTGTCGATTACCTGATAGCTGCATTGCAACAGGCCACACATGGCGGCTGTCCCCGCACTGAGCTGCTGGCGCAGAAGCGGCAATATGTGAATCTCAATGCACTGTTTTCTCAGCTTTTTATCGAACTGGTGGAGTGGCAGCAGCCGTTGTGGCTGATTGTTGATGACTACCATCTCATCACCAATCCGGTTATTCATGACGCGATGCGCTTTTTCCTGCGTCATCAGCCGGAGAATCTGACGCTGATTCTGATGTCGCGTAACCTGCCGCAGCTGGGTATCGCTAACCTGCGGGTGCGTGAGCAACTGATTGAACTGGGAGCCAGCAGCTCGCATTTACACATCAGGAAGCGCGCCAGTTCTTTGACTGCCGTCTGTCGGCGCCGCTGGAAAGCGAAGAGAGCAGCCGCCTTTGTGATGATGTCGCAGGCTGGGCGACGGCACTGCAACTGATTGTGCTGTCGGCACGACAGGGTGCCAGCTCTGCGCAGCATTCAGCCCGGCGGCTTTCAGGTATTAATGCCAGCCATCTCTCTGACTATCTGGTGGAAGAGGTGCTGGATAATGTCGATCTCTCCACCCGCCATTTCTTACTCAAAACTGCGCTGCTGCGTTCAATGAACGATGAGCTGATAGCCTGCGTAACCCACGAAGATAACGGCCAGATGCGGCTGGAGGAGATTGAACGTCAGGGGTTATTTCTGCAGCGCATGGACGATTCCGGCTGCTGGTTCAGCTACCATCCGCTGTTTGGGAACTTTCTGCGTCAGCGCTGTCAGTGGGAGCTGGCCGCAGAGCTGCCTGCGCTGCATCGGGCTGCGGCTGAAGGCTGGATGGCGCAGGGGTTTCCTGGCGAGGCGATTCACCACTCGCTCGCCTCCGGTGACGCGAGCATGCTGCGGGATGTGCTGCTGAAGCACGCCTGGACGCTGTTTAATCAGAGCGAACTGCCGTTACTGGAGAACTCCCTGAAAGCGCTGCCGTGGGAGATGATGCTGGAGAATCCTATGCTGGTGCTGCTGCAGGCGTGGCTGATGCAGACCCAGCATCGCTTTTCTGAAGTCGATAGTCTGCTGGCACGTTTTGAACAGGCCAGCCGCTGCGAGATTGATGCCGCTCTGCGCGGTGAATTTAATGCGTTGCGCGCACAGGTGGCGATCAACGATGGCAATACCGACGAAGCGGAGCGGCTGGCGAAAGTGGCGCTCGACACCCTGCCAGCCAGCCGTCACTACAGCCGTATTGTGGCGACCTCAGTACATGGCGAAGTGATGCACTGCAAAGGTGAGTTAGATGATTCACTCAAGCTGATGCGTCAGACCGAACAGATGGCGCGTCGCGATGAGGTTTGGCACTACGCGCTCTGGAGCATGATTCAACAGAGCGAGATTCTGTTTGCTCAGGGCTTTTTGCAGGCCGCCTATGAGATCCAGAGCCGCGCCTTTGTGCTGGTGGAAGAGCAGCATCTGGCGCAGTTCCCGCTGCATGAGTTTCTGCTGCGCATTCGCGCTCAGCTGTTATGGGCCTGGGGCCGACTGGAAGAGGCAGAGCAGGCGGCGCGCGAAGGGATCAACGTGCTGAACGGTTACCAGCCGCAACAGCAGATTCAGTGTCTGGGACTGCTGGTACAGTGCTCACTGGCGCGCGGCAACATTGATAACGCCCGCAGCTACCTGAACCGTCTGGAAAACCTGCTGAACAACGGCAACTGGCACAGTGACTGGATCGCCAATGCCGATAAGGTTCGGGTGATCTACTGGCAGATGACCGGCGACAGCCAGAACGCACGCGACTGGATGCGGCAGACACCCAAACCCGCTTTCGCTAACAATCATTTCCTGCAGGGACAGTGGCGTAACATTGCCCGTGCACAGATCCTGCTGGGTGATGTCAGCCAGGCAGAAGTGGTGCGGGAGGAACTGAATGAGAACGCCCGTGCCCTGCGCCTGATGAGCGATTTAAACCGTAATCTGCTGCTGCTGAATCAGATCTACTGGCAGACTGACCGCAAAGCGGCGGCGCAGCGTGTGCTGATTGAGGCGCTGAAACTGGCACGCAGCACCGGATTTATCAGCCATTTTGTCATTGAAGGCGAGATGATGGCGCAACAACTGCGGCAGCTGATTCAGCTAAATACTCTGAATGAGCTGGACAGTCACCGCGCCCGCCGCATCCTGCTTGAAATTAATAAATATCATCGACATAAGTTTGCCCATTTCGATGAAGGTTTTGTCAGCCGGTTGCTCAACCATCCTGACGTGCCGGAACTGATCCGCACCAGTCCACTGACGCAGCGTGAGTGGCAGGTGCTGGGCCTGATCTATTCAGGATACAGCAACGATCAAATCGCCGGGGAACTGGCGGTGGCATCCACCACCATCAAAACGCATATCCGTAATCTCTACCAAAAACTGGGCGTCTCTCATCGCAGCGAGGCAATGAATCAGGTGCAGGCGCTGTTAAAAATGATGGGCTATGTCTGAGAATAGCGGGCGATTATTCATCGATTGTTGAAAATTGCCCAGGCATAAGGCTGTTCTGATGTAAAACCCACACAGGAAACCGACGCAGGTTAAAGGCGCCTGACAAGGTCTGGAAGAGTTCTGGAAGAGTAAAGCAGAGCGGGAGTGTGCTGTGGTGAACTGGTTGAAGTGCTTCCCGATCTGCGTCCCGAGCCGCTTAGCGCGTATTTGTGGTCGCGCACCGCCGCAATCTGTCGCGGCGTATCAGGGCTTTTATGCACTGCACAGAAGACATTTTAAAACCCTATTTTTACTGATTACATGCGCGATATTTACGCCAGATACGAAGAGACGAGGCAAAGGAAAAGCTTAATCGTGCAGGTCACGCTGCGCTTTTTCTGATGGTTTGCTTAATCTGATGATAAAATCGCAAATGAGCGTGTAAGCTGAGATAAATATCAGGGCCGCTATAAATTATAGTGATTGAAGCTTGTTAACATTTGTAACTGCTGCTGTGCTAACATTTCGACGTTTATTCAGGTTTCCTGCCGTGTGTAGTATTACTGGAACGCAGTATGATAGATAAATATCAAACCCATCACGATGTCGCTGTACTGCTTCTGCTACGACACATCTGCACAATCGCCCTGACGTTTCTTCTGCTCATCGTCATTCCTCATTTAGCCTGGGCCGAAATACAGGATGGCAAAGCTAATCGCATTGTCAGTGGCATTATCAGTTTCACCCACTGGCCGGGTGTGAAACGACCAGAATTATGTGTTTTATCTTCAGCGCGACATCTCTCTTTACCGGAAAATCCTGCGTCTTCAACCGCGACATTTACTGTTGTGTATCTTGCTTCTGTTAACGACTTCAGTATGCACCGATGCGATGCTGTTTATTTCGGCGATCAGACGCCCCAGCAGCAGGTTGACTCTCTGCAGCATTTTACAGGAAGAGCCGTTCTTAGCCTCGCGGAGAATAATACGGAGTGTACGGTGGGTGCCGCGTTTTGCATGATTTTTCAGCCTAATCATACGCATTTTTCCGTTAACCTCGATTCCCTTGCCAGAAGCGGTGTCAGGGTGAGTCCTGATGTGCTTTTGCTCTCCCGCGAGGGAGGCGAATAAGATGAAATTTGATAAATTAAGACATGATAAATCGTCCATCCGCAATAAACTGCGTAAGATAAGCACCATCAACGCTGCAGTGATACTCCTGCTGTGCTGGTTATTACTCTCATCAATGTCGCTGCTGTTTATTAAAAAATATGAGAAACGAAATCTCGAGTTAATCGGTTCGACGCTAAGTACTACGCTAACTGCGGCTACCGTTTTTGCCGACAGCTACGACGCACGTAATAAAATTGAACGGCTTGGCAATGAAGGCATGTTCGCTTCCGCGAAGCTGGTTACCCGTGATCACATTGTTCTGTTTCAGTGGAATGCACAACAGGAACCGTCGGGTTGGTATTCACGCTTACTGCGCGAGTGGATTTATATCAAACCGCTTAACGTCAATATCATTCATGCTGATGCTGTCGTCGGGACGTTGACGCTGGAAGGCACGGTGACCGGCGCGTTAAACTTCCTTCGTTACTCATTTATGATTCTTAGCAGCGGCATGCTTTGTGTGCTGGTTATCTCGCTTCTGCTGAGTGAATTTCTGCATCGGGGTATGGTTGCAACACTGCGCACCATTACCAGCTCAATTCACTATGTGATTCATTCTGGTGATTTTTCACTGCGAATCCAGGGTGGCCCAATTAAAGAGTTTCAGCTCTTTTCAGACGATCTGAATTCACTGCTTAAGGAAATGCAATCGCTGAAGGCTTCGCTTATGCGTGATAATCGCTCGCTGGCCGCTAAAGCGCTGGAAGACCCGCTGACCGGCCTTGCCAACCGCACTGCATTTTCCGCCCGGCTGACACAACTCCTCGCTCTGCAATCTGCCAATGAGCGCTTTGCGCTGTTATTTCTCGATGGCGATCGTTTTAAGAGCATTAATGATAACTGGGGACATGCCGCCGGGGATGAGGTATTGAAAGCGATAGGATCGCGCCTTTTATCACAGGCATCTGAACAGGATCTGGTTGCCAGATTAGGCGGAGATGAATTTGCCATGCTGGTGAGCAGCCGGACCCGTGATGAGCAATTGAAGCAACTCATGCAGAACATTCATGCTGCCATCAGCGAGGAAATCAGTATTGCAGAAGGTTTGCCGATAAAAACCTCAATGACCATCGGATATGCGTGGTCACAACAGGGTGATACGGTTGAATCGATCCTCGAACGTGCTGATATGAATATGTATAAGAATAAGCGAAAAAATAAAGTTTAATGAAGGCGTGAACGAGACGTGAATATGAAAAAGAATATTTCCCTGATGCTCCTGACTCTGGCTTTGGTGGGTTGTCAGTCTAAAGAGCATTTTAGTGAGGCACAAATCGCCGCGATGAAAAGTGCTGGATTTACCCGGAATAGTGAAGGCTGGGGGTTGGGATTATCCGATAAAATCCTGTTTGGTGTTAACGAATCAGAACTGACTCCCTCAAGCAAAAGTAATATTCAGGGGATGGCGAAAAACCTGGCATCGACCGGTATTGAGCATGTGCGCATCGATGGGCACACTGACAATTATGGCAAACCCGATTATAACCAGCAGCTGTCGTTGAAAAGAGCGAATGCCGTAGCGGCACAGTGGGCGGAAGGTGCGTCGATACCCCGTGGAAATATTGTTACGCGTGGATTGGGGATGAGTGCTCCGGTTACCAGCAACAATAGCGCGCAAGGGCGTGCGCAAAACCGCCGCGTGGCCATTGTGATCACTGCACCATGATAAACCAGCAGCCTACGCCTGTTTGTCGGCGGGTTTTCCCGCGCGTGACGCGCCGCTGACTATGGGAAAAGATGAACGCACGGCGGACTCCGCCATGCGTTGTTTTTATCAGCGATAAAACGCCGGTTTAACCGACATCTTAACCGGCACAATCTCGCCAGAGGTTTGTGCCGCGACACAGGCATCGGCCGCGACTGCCGCCGCGTAACCATCCCACGCCGAGGGACCCGTCATCTCACCGCTGATGACGTTGTTGATAAACGCCTGTAGCTCCACGTCATAGGCATCGATAAAGCGTTTTTTCCAGTCGGTCAAAATGGTAGTCGAGAGTTTTGCCGCGCTGCGTGTCTGCACAGAAACGGGCTCCGGCAGGCGGGCAACGCCGCGTTCACCCACCACTTCACACTGAATGTCGTAGCCATATTCACAGTTCACAAAGATTTCGACATCAATACGCGCGCCTTTGGCTGTCTCCAGCAGCACGATTTGTGGATCGCGCAGATGTGACGATGCCTTGCGGGTTTTGCGTGGGAAGATCACCTGTACGCTGGCGTAGTCATCATTCAGCAGCCAGCGCAGCACATCGAGTTCGTGGATAAGCGTATCGGTGATTGCCATGTCGGTGGTGTAACTGTCACCCACTTCCGGATTACGGTGTGCGCAATGCAGCATCAGCGGTTCACCAATCTCACCGCTGTCGATGACCGCTTTTAGCGCACGGTAGCCGCTATCATAAGGGCGCATAAAGCCGACCTGCACCAGCTGCCGTCCCGCCTGAATCTCCGCCTCAACAATATTCATACAGCCCTGAGCGGTGACCGCCAGCGGTTTTTCGCAGAACACCGCTTTGCCCGCTTCGATACAGGCCAGCACAAAGGCTTCATGTGTCGGACCCCAGGAGGTGACCAGCACCGCATTCACCAGCGGATCGTTAATGAGATCCAGCGCATTGTCATAAATGCGTGCTTCCGGCGTCAGCTCATTCACAATCTGCTGGCAGTTGTCGCGGTTAATGTCGTTGAGCGCCACCACGCGCGCATTCTGTAACACTGTGCTGCAACGACGGATATGTTCGCGGCCGATTGCGCCGGTGCCGATAACACCAATGTTAATTGTCATGATGATTCCCTTAAGCTGAGTGATTTAACAAACGAATGCTGTCGCGTATTTCGCGGATGATGTCCGCTTCCTGCCAGCTGTTCATTACCGATGAGAAAGGTTCAAAAGCGTAAAGGCCGCTGTAGCCCATCTTCTCCAGCCGCTCAACCTGTAGCTTACTGTGCAGGCGGTCGTCCGCGCTGAGCATGATGCGCTCTTCGTCGGTGAGCTGGCTGACCGGGCGTGGGTCAGTGACGCCGGAGAGGTGCACCAGCCCGATCTGACCGATATCGATCTCCTGGTCAAAAGTCTGTTCCGCATCCTCAAACAGATGATGATGGAAGGTATCGATCAGTAATCTGAACGGCACGCCTGCTTCATGAATCAGTGTCTGCGCCTGAGTTGCCGAACGTAGTGAGCTCTGAGGAAAGCCCAGCGGTTCTACCAGTCCCTGAATACCTGCGTCGGCGAACAGCGGTGCCAGGGTTTTCAGTGCAGCGACGGTATCGGCTGCGCTGATGGGCGTACCGTCATTGAGCGGACAGAGCACCAGCGATTCCGCGCCAACTGCCTGCGCATCGCTTAATAACTGGCGGGCGCGCTGTAGTACCTCTTCATTCAGCTGGTTAAACGGATAGAGCGCATTGATAGTGACAATACGAATACCTGACTCACGCGCCAGGGCCCTGACGTCGTCACCGCTGAGATCGTCGGTAACGCGTCCGCTGGGCATATCATTACGCAGCTCGACATTATGAATACCCAGCTGGCTGACGAGGTTAAAAAATTGCGGAAGGGTGAGGCTGGGCGCTATTTTACGGTTGATGCAAAAGCGCGCGTTGGGAATATTCAGGCTCATAACAATTTCCTTGAACGTAGGGTGTCGGTGTTAATAGCAATCGGGTCGTCAGCGTCATGACGCGGGCCGTTATTTTTTACTGCGCAGCAGGCACTATTTTTTGCCGTTATAAAGCGCATAGAAATAGTGCTCGACCTGCTCAAGACTTCTTCCCCGGGTTTCGGGAATAAACTTCACAAAAAAAACAGAACCGCCGATGCCGATGGCCGCGAATATGAAGAAGGCACCAGCCAGACCAAACGCGGCTAATAACAGCGGGAAGGCCATAGAGATGGCAAAATTAGCGATCCACAGTGAGAAGACCGCGCCGCCCATACAGATGCCGCGCATTCGGGCGGGGAAGATTTCTGACAGCAGTAACCAGGTCACCGGTGATAACGCGCCCTGCTGAAAGCACAGAAACATCAGCATGCCCGCCAGCACCAGATACGCCCGCAGCAGATTGACGGTGCCATTGAGGTATTCCGGCATCAGCCAGCAGACCAGCCCGATAAAGAAAAGGCAGCAGGTGCAGCCCATCTGGCCAATTAACACCAGCGGGCGACGGCCCACTTTGCCGATTAACCAGATACCGACCAGCGTCATCACCACCGAAATCACGCCATTGGCGATGGTGGCAAACAGCGCCGCATCATTGCTCAGTCCGGCAGCGGTCAGCATGGTCGGCGCGTAATACATGATGGTATTGACGCCGGTCAGCTGCTGAATGGCGGCGATGCCCACGCCCAGCAGGAAAATTTTCATCAGCCAGGGCGTCGCAAGATCGCGCAGGCGGCCTTTGCCACGCTGGCGGTTCTCTTCGATGGTTTCCTCAATCTCCTCCAGTTCCCACTCAACATCTTCAGCGGCGCGGGTCTTTTCCAGCACCTCACGGGCGGCCTGACTGCGGCCTTTCATCACGTGCCAGCGTGGGGTTTCTGGCATAAATATCATGCCGATCCAGAGCAGAACGGCGGGAACAATCGATAGCGCGAGCATCCAGCGCCAGGTGTTTTCACCGCCCCAGATGTCGTTAAACGTGGCGTTTGAGATGTAGGCCAGCAACTGACCGCTGACAATCATCAGCTCCTGCAGGGTAACCAGCTGGCCGCGTTTGTTAGCGGGTGCGATTTCCGCGATGTAGACCGGCACGGTGGCTGCCGCGCCGCCCACGGCAAAGCCCAGGAACAGACGCGAGGCGATCATCCAGGTGACGTCCGGTGCCAGGGCTGATCCCACCGCACCCAGAGCAAAAATCAGCGCCAGTGCGATGATAATGCGTCGTCTGCCCAGGCCATCTGCCAGATGGCCGGCCGCCAGTGCGCCGAAGGCCGCGCCAAACAGCAGGGAGCTGGTCACCAGTCCCGTTGTAAACGGTGTGAGATGCAGATCGCCACGCATAAATAGCAGCGCACCCGAGACCACACCGGTGTCATAACCAAATAGCAACCCACCTAAAGTGGCAACCAACGCAATAATCTTCACAAAAGGCTCGGTGCGGGTGGCGCTATTGGGACCGGAGGCCGGGTTCGACGAAATATAAAGTTCTTTTTCCATGAATACTCCTGGTCATTACGGCAAAGACAAAACGTCAGAACATGAAGAAGCCATCACCCTACTGATATTTTTATTTCGGGTTAAATTATATTTGAAACTTAGTTTTCATTATGTGAGCTCAACCCTTTCGCCTTTTTTATTTTTATTGGATTCCATCAGGGCGTAATAAAAATCGTTAGATTAAAGAGGTTTAATATTCACGTTAATAAAAAAGCGATGTTTTTGTCAGGGCGAAATGGGAATAATTTCGGGAAAGCAGAGTGTGACGAATCAGGGTCAGGATGAAATATCCTGACCAGAAGAAAGGGGAATGTTGAGGTTAGCGGATGGTGAGTGCATTTAATGCGGATAACAGCGCGTCTACTTTTGGCAGAAACTGTTTACGCCGTGGCCATACCACGCTTAGCGTCAGCCCGTCAGGTTGTAACTGCGGCAGGATAATCTCCAGTTCGCCGGCTGCCACGGCGCGCTGAATCAGCCATGAAGGCATCTGGGCCACACCCAGTCCGGCGATGACCGCCTGCAGTTGCGCATCAACGTCGCCCACTGCCAGCCTGAACGGCACCTCGCGCCAGTGTGTCTGACCATCTTCAGTGGTGAACAGCCAGGGTTTGGTCGAGCCATCCACGCGCTCATAAAGGATGGCGGGATGATTCAGCAGCGCCGCCTCATTCTCCGGACGACCTTCACGGTCCAGATAAGCAGGAGAGGCACAGAACTGCATCTGCTCGCGGCCCATATTGCGCCATCCCAGGGACGCAGGGAGGTCAGGCGCACCGCCGATCCGTACTGCCACATCCACGCCTTCCTCAAACAGGTCCACAAAGCGATCGGACAAACTCAGGCTCAGCGCCAGTTCCGGGTGCTGCTGGCAAAATGGCATCAAGAGCGGCATGACGTTGAGACGGCCATAGGTCGTGGGCACCGCCAGACGCAGACGACCGGACGGAATGATGCGCTGCGCCGCCAGCACTGCCTCGGCTTCGGCCAGATCCTCCAGGATGCGCAGGCAGGTCTGATAATAGGCGCTGCCCGCGTCGGTGAGGTGCAGGCTTCGCGTGGTGCGTTCCAGCAGCCGCGAGCCCAGTCGCGTCTCCAGGCGGCTGACGCTTTTACTGACTGCCGAACCGGTCACATGCAGCCGCTCAGCCGCGGCGGTAAAGCTGCCGCACTCGACGCTGGCAACAAACGGCAGAATATCTTTGAGGCGATGATCGTGCATTGATTGATGAACTCAGGTTAAGAATGCTGTGAATAAATGCCAGAGATAAGAACTGAATTCTCTATTAGGCTTAGAATTACGCAAAACGAGGAGAAATCAAATGAAAAAGCACGCTTTGATTGTTGGCATCAGCGGTGTTATTGGTCGCGCACTGGCAGAGAAATTACAAACAGAAGGCTGGCAGGTCACCGGTCTTTCACGCGGACGCGGTGCGGTTCCTGAAGGCGCAGCCAGTCTGACAGCCGATCTGACCGACGCTGACGCCGTTCGTGACGCACTGAAAGAGGTAAAACCGGATGCGCTTTTCTTCAGCGTCTGGGCGCGTCAGGAAAATGAGAAAGAGAACATCCGCGTTAATGGCGGCATGGTGCGCAATGTGATTGAAGCACTCGGCGATCGCCTGAAGGGTTCACACGTGGCACTGGTTACCGGTCTAAAGCATTATCTGGGTCCGTTTGAAGCTTACGGCAAAGGGGCGGTGCCGGTGACGCCGTTCCGCGAAGAGCAGGGTCGTCAGCCAGTCGATAACTTCTATTACGCGCAGGAAGATGAAGTGTTCGCGGGCGCTGAGAAGTATGACTATCGCTGGAGTGTTCACCGCACGCATACCATCATCGGTCATGCCGTAGGTAACGCGATGAATATGGGGCAGACGCTGGCGGTTTACGCGACGCTGTGCAAAGAGAAGGGCTGGCCCTTTATCTTCCCAGGCTCGCCTGAGCAGTGGAACGGCATTGTTGATATGACCGATGCGGGCCTGCTGGCTGAGCAGCTGCACTGGGCTGCCACTTCACCAAATGGCGCAAATGAGGATTTCAATGCCGTAAACGGTGACGTTTTCCGCTGGAACTGGATGTGGCCAAAACTGGCAGACTATTTCGGTATTGAAGCTGCGGAGTACCCGGCGCAGATGATGCCGCTGGAAAATCGTATGCAGGAAGCCGCCAGTGCATGGCAGGCGATTGCAGAGCAGAATCAGTTGCGTGAGGCAGATGTGACTAAGCTGGCTTCATGGTGGCACACCGATGCAGACCTGGGCCGTCCGATGGAAGCTTTTACTGATATGAGTAAGAGCCGCAAAGCGGGCTTTACCGGCTATCGCAGCACGCTCGACTCCTTTACTCAGCTGTTTGATAAGCTGAAAGCGGAAAAAGTGATTCCGGACTAACCCAGCAGGCGCCGCATCAGGCGCCTGTTTCGTTTCTGGCAGAGACTATACTCAGGCACTGAATCAGTGAATGGAGGAGCAGATCGATGACAACATGTTTCATTATCGGGGCGGCGGGCAAGGTTGGCCAAAAGCTGACGCGTCAACTGAGCAGCAGAAACCATGCGGTCACGGCGCTGCACCGTAAACCGGAACAGGCTGAAACTCTTCAGGCCAGGCGCGAAGCCTGTTGCGGGTGATATTCAGCAACTCAGCGTGACGGCACTGTCCGGTTTAATGACGGGTCACGAAGTGGTTGTTTTCACCGCGGGTGCGGGCGGAGCCGGGATCGAGTTAACCAATGCCATTGACGGTGAAGGGTTGAAGCTGGCGGTAGCTGCAGCAGAGCAGGCGGGTGTCTCGCGCTTCCTGCTGGTCTCGGCGTTTCCGGATGCAGGCCGTGGTAAAACGCCATCAGAGGGTTTTGAGAATTACATGCGGGTGAAACGTCTGGCGGATGCCGTGCTGGTGGCGAGTAAGCTGGAGTGGGTGATCCTGCGGCCGGGAACGCTGACCGATGAAGCCGGGACAGGGCGGGTGCATGCTGATCTCGCTATTCCTTATGGGGAAATCCCGCGTGAAGATGTGGCGGCGACGCTGGTCGGGTTGATTGAGAATCCGGCGATCAAATATCAGATAATCGAACTCACCCAGGGTGATGTGCAGATTGATGTGGCGTTGCAGCGGTTGCAGCGGGGATAGAAAGATAGGGTTGTTGCTGGATCGAGCCTGCTCAGGGAACGCGGTCAGTTCGGAAAGACGCAAAAGCCGTCATCCGTGACACGCTCGGCCCGCACCGTCCCTGGTAAGGGACGCTTTCCACCTCTGACCGTGCACCCTGCGCAGACTCTCTGACAGCCAATAGCCCTTACTTTATCAACAAAAAAGCCCCGAATCCGGGGCTTTTGGCTTAGCTGACGCAGGTATTACTTCACGCATTTAGCGCAGTGCGCGCGCTCAATGTGCTGGAAGAAGTCATTACCTTTATCATCGACCAGAATAAAGGCAGGGAAATTCTCCACCTCGATTTTCCAGATCGCTTCCATTCCCAGCTCAGGATACTCCACGCATTCCAGACTCTTGATGCTCTGCTGCGCCAGCACCGCGGCCGGACCACCGATGCTGCCCAGGTAAAAGCCGCCATGTTTATGGCAGGCATCCGTCACCTGCTGACTGCGGTTACCTTTTGCCAGCATGATTTTGCTGCCGCCGTGGGCTTGCAGCAAGTCCACATAGGAATCCATGCGTCCGGCTGTCGTCGGTCCGAGTGAACCGGACGCATAACCTTCAGGCGTTTTAGCCGGACCAGCGTAATAGACCGGGTGATCTTTGATGTACTGCGGCAATCCTTCGCCATTATCGATGCGCTCTTTGAGTTTGGCATGTGCGATATCACGCGCCACGATAATGGTGCCGGTCAGTGAGAGGCGGGTAGAAACCGGATACGCGGAGAGCTGGGCCAGAATCTCTTCCATTGGACGGTTAAGATTCACCTGCAACACTTCACCTTCGCGCTGCTGACGCAGCGCTTCCGGAATCAGACGGCCTGGATTTGATTCCAGCTTCTCAATCCAGATACCTTCGCGGTTAATCTTCGCTTTGATATTGCGGTCAGCCGAGCAGGAAACGCCCATGCCGATCGGGCAGGACGCGCCGTGACGCGGCAGACGCACCACGCGGATGTCGTGGGCGAAGTACTTGCCACCAAACTGCGCACCAAGGCCAAGGTCCTGCGCTGCTTTCAGCAGTTCCTGCTCGAGCTGCACATCACGAAATGCCTGACCATGCTCGTTGCCTTCGGTCGGTAAGCCATCGTAGTAGTGCGTTGAGGCGAGCTTCACGGTTTTCAGTGTGCTCTCTGCCGAGGTGCCGCCGATAACAAACGCGATATGGTATGGCGGGCAGGCAGCGGTGCCGAGGGTACGCATTTTGTCCACCAGGTAATTTTTCAGTTTGCCTGGGCTCAGCAGCGCTTTGGTTTCCTGATAGAGATAAGTTTTGTTGGCGGAGCCGCCGCCTTTAGCGATACAGAGGAACTTGTACTCATCGCCATCAACGCTGTAGAGGTCGATCTGCGCAGGAAGGTTAGTGCCGGTATTCACCTCTTTATACATATCCAGCGCGGCATTCTGTGAATAGCGCAGGTTATCTTCAATATAAGTGTTGTAGATACCTAGTGACAGCGCGGCTTCATCGCCACCGCCGGTCCAGACGCGCTGGCCCTTTTTGCCCATGATGATCGCGGTGCCGGTATCCTGACAGGTAGGCAGCACGCCTTTGGCAGCAATTTCAGAGTTTCTTAAAAACTGCAGAGCCACATATTTGTCATTCTCGCTGGCTTCCGGGTCATCAAGGATGGAGGCAACCTGCTGCTGGTGGGCCGGACGCAGCATGAAAGAAGCGTCGTGGAAGGCCTGCTGACTCAGCAGCGTCAGTGCCTGCGGGTCAACTTTCAGGATCTCCTGACCCTCAAACTCGGCGACGGAGACATGCTCGCGACTCAGCAAATAGTATTCAGTATCTTCGTGGGACAGCGGAAAAGGGTTCTGATAGACAAAAGGTTTGTTCGACATTTTTTCTCACTTAATGACCGGCTGAACCTCCGCGTGCAGGCTGCGGGGCACAACATCATAGGCGAATTAATCGTTTATTATGCTTCCTCACCGTAGGTGCGGTGAGGAAGTGCTGGAATGGTATCTTATAACGCGTTGATCTGCATGTTGTATCCGTCAGAACATCCACACCATCCACGGATAAGCAATCAGCATCATCGAACCTAAGAAGATGGCACCGAAGATAGTACCCAGACGCCAGTAATCTTTGGTAGGCAGATAGCCGCTACCGTAGTAAATCGGACTTGGGCCAGTGCCGTATGGCGTGATGATGCCCATCACACCCAGAGAGGTACACAGCATCAGGCAGAAGACGGGCATATTGATGCATGGGATTGATGCTGCGATGGTCAGCATGGCCGGTAACAGCGCGGTAGTGTGCGCGGTGGTGCTGGCAAAGAGGTAGTGCAGCAGGAAGAAGGCGATCAACAGCACCACGGCTGAAACCTGCGGGTCATAACCCTGCAGTAGCATGCCACCCTCTTTACCTAACCAGGTGATGAATCCGACACGGGCCAGGCCATCCGCCAGCGCAACCAGGGTCGCGAACCAGGCAAAGGTGTTCCAGGCCGGTTTATTACTGGTGATGTCGTTCCAGTTCAGGACGCCGGTCCACAGCATCAGCACGACAACCAGTAACGCCGCCATCGCAGGCTCAATCCACGAGGTGGCGAAAATCCACATCAGCAGGGCACAGACCACAAACACCAGCAGCAGGATTTCGTTGCGCGTCAGTCGGCCCAGTTTTTCCAGTTCAGCAATAGCCCATTTTGGCACTTCATCGTTGATTTTGACTTCAGGTGGGTAGAACCAGTAAGCCAGTAGCGGCATGGTCAGAATCAGCAGCAAGCCCAGTGGCAGGAAGGCCAGGAACCACATGCCCCATGAAATATCAAAACCGATGATGCTTTTCACCAGCGCCAGCGCCAGCAGGTTAGGAGCCAGTGCAGAGAGGAACATTGAACTGGTGATACAGGCTGCGGTAATCGCGACCCACATCAGGTAAGAGCCGATTTTACGGGCGCTTGGGTCATTAGGCTTAGAACCATACAGCGGCGGCAGGTTAGCGATAATCGGGTAAATCGTGCCGCCACTGCGCGCGGTGTTTGACGGGGTAAAGGGTGCCAGTAACAGGTCAGCAAAGGTGATGGCATAACTCAGCGTCAGGCTCCGGCGACCCAGATATTTCACCAGAATCAGCGCAAGGCGACGCCCGAACTGCGTTTTGTCATAACCTGCGGCGAACATAAAGGCACCGAAGATGAGCCAGACTGTAGAGTTGCCAAAACCGCTGACCGCCCACTTAAAGGACTCACTGGCGACTTTAAATTTCGGGTTAGCCAGTTCAGCCGGGCTGAAGAGCAGAAACTGGCTGAACAGCGCGATGACCACCACGCCAGTCAGACCGATCACGGCACCTGGCAGAGGCTCAAAAATCAACCCGACAATCACGCCCACGAAAATGGCGAAAAAGTGCCAGGCGTAGGGTTCGAGTCCGGCTGGGGTGGGAACAAGCAACAGCAGTACGGCAACTATTACCGGCAGCGCCAGCATGATAGCTTTCTTTTTACCCGCCGCCACAGGATCGGCTTTTGGGGGTTCAGTAACAGCTGAGAGAGTTTTCATAGTGTTTTATCTGCAAGTTAATAAGAATGCGATTTGCGCCCCGGACCTTCACTGATGACTTTCTTTTATATTCTTAATAGTGTGAATAAACCGCGATGCACTGATTTTTTTTAATCTGCTGCTGTGATAATGAGCAGCGCTTTTAAATCCATGTAAATATAATGCGATTTCCAGAAATAAGAATTTTGATCCAGATCAAAGAAATTAATTCATTATTCCCGTTTTTTAACATTTATTATTAATTTATTTTTACTGCGTCAGGGATTTGACGACTCTGTGAAGCTGATCAACAACAAAATGACTCTGTAAAGCAAATGTTTTTTCCATAACGCTATGATTTTAATTAACTTATTTGTTGTGTAAATGAATGGTTGATTTTTGGTAACTGATAGTTAACAATTAATATAACTTCGTTTTACTCTCCCGGCAAATAAAAAATAAAAATCGTTTAAAAGTTATAAAAGTAAAGTTATCGCTTAAGAAAGCAAAGAAAAGAGTATATTAACGTTATGACATCGGACCACTTAATTAAGCGATAATTTGCGTCCGCTAAAAATTTCCAGACTTTTTAAATTTTGGAGTTTATCGCAATGAAATCTCTCACTCCCCTTCTTAATCCACTTACCCTGCCCAATGGCGCTGTTTTAAAAAACCGGCTGGTCATGGCTCCGATGACCACCTGTACCGGTTTTTACGACGGCACGGTCACCAGCGAGCTGGTCGAGTACTATCGCGCCCGCGCGGGTAGCATCGGTACGGTGATTGTAGAGTGCTGTTTTATTGATAACCGTGGCCCGGCATTTCCAGGTGCCATTGCTATCGACAGCGACAATAAAATTCCCGGACTCAAACGTATTGCGGACGCAATTAAATCTGAAGGCTCAACCGCCATTCTGCAGATCTATCACGGCGGCCGTATGGTTGAGCCAGAACTGATTGGCGGAAAAACACCGGTTGCGCCCAGCGCCATCGCGGCGCCTCGTGAAGGGGCAACGCAGCCTCTCGCGCTGAGCGCTGAAGAGGTCGATACCATGATCACCAAATTTGGTGACGCAGTAAACCGCGCCATCAAGGCCGGTTTCGACGGTGTCGAAATTCATGGTGCCAACACTTACCTGATTCAGCAGTTCTATTCACCCAACTCTAACCAGCGCGATGACAAGTGGGGCGGCAGCCGCGATAACCGCGCGCGTTTCCCGCTGGAAGTGCTGGAAATCACCCATAAGATGGCGGAGCGCTTCGCGCATAACTCGTTCATTATCGGCTATCGCTTCTCGCCGGAAGAGATCGAAGTCCCCGGCATCCGTTTTGATGACACGCTTTATCTGCTGGAAAAACTGGCCGCGCGTGGACTCGATTACGTTCACTTCTCTGTCGGCCAGCTGCTGCGTCCGTCGATTGTCGATACTCAGGACCCGACGCCGCTGATTGAGAAATTCGTCGCGATGCGCTCACCTGAGCTGGCAAAAGTGCCGGTAATCGGTGTCGGCGGCGTGGTGAACAAAGCGGATGCGGAGCTGGCGCTGGAGAAGGGTTACGATCTGGTCGCGATTGGTAAAGCCTGTATCGCCTATCCGAACTGGACCGATCGCATCATCAACAATGAACACCTTGAGCTCTACATCGACAGCAACAAACGCGAAGAGCTGCAGATCCCTGAACCGCTGTGGCGCTTCTCGCTGGTCGATGCGATGATCCGCGACACCAACGAATCAGGCCGTAAATACAAAGCGGGCGTCTATCAGGAAAAAGTTGAAGCCGAAGCGCTGAAGCTGAAAATCAACGTCACGCTGGATACCGACCGTATCACCGACATCTCGCTGGTGCCGGATGACACGCTGGATGTGGACTTCACCACCACCTTTGAAAGCCTGCGTAGCCGCATTCTGGTGGCGAACAGCCCACACGTTGATGCGATTACCGGTGCAACCACTCAGAGTGAGGCGCTTAAAAAAACGGTTTCACGCGCGATGACCACCTCCAGTAAGGAACACGTGATCGAGGAAGGCGGTAACCCTAACGCACCACAGAATTATGATGTGGTGATTGTGGGTAGCGGCGGTGCCGGTCTGGCGGCGGCGATTCAGGCGCACGATGAAGGCGCACGCGTGGTGATCATCGAGAAGATGCCGACCATTGGCGGCAACACAATTAAAGCGTCAGTAGGCATGAACGCCGCTGAAACCCGCTTCCAGAAACTCAAAGGCATTGAAGACAGCAAAGAGTTGTTCTATGAAGAGACGCTGAAAGGCGGTCAGTTCAAAAACAATCCGGTGCTGTTGCGTGAGTTTGTTGACCTGGCACCTGAAGCAATTGAGTGGCTGGCGGATAAAGGCATTGAGCTTAACGACATCACTATTACCGGCGGGATGAGCATCGACCGTACGCACCGTCCGGCTGACCGCTCAGCGGTGGGTGGGTTCCTGATTAGCGGCCTGGTAAAAAATATCAACAGCCGCAACATTGAAGTCCTGCTGGAAACCTCCGTTGCCGAGATTCTCTACGAAAATGGCGCAGTCGCGGGCGTGAAAGTGGTTGATGAGTACAACGACAGCCGTATTCTGAACGCCAAAAGCGTGATTGTGGCGACCGGAGGATTCAGTGCTAACCGTGAGCTGGTGGTGAAATACCGTCCTGAACTCGATGGCTTCGTGACGACCAACCATAAAGGCGCCACCGGCAGCGGTATTACGATGCTGGAAAAAATTGGTGCCGGCACCGTGGATATGGGTGAAATCCAGATTCACCCAACGGTTGAGCAGACCACCTCTTATCTTGTCTCCGAATCCATTCGCGGCGGCGGCGCCATCCTGGTCAGCCAGGCGGGCGAACGTTTCTACAACGAAATGGAAACCCGCGACAAAGTTTCCGCACAAATCATCGCGCTGCCAGAAAAGAGTGCCTGGATTGTG
>Ga0105251_10000843_pt1 | contig 27488 bp, 23 predicted proteins | sample KBSS64metaG_FD_80424 | JGI IMG/M metagenome (GOLD analysis project Ga0105251, IMG submission 80424) | Switchgrass rhizosphere microbial communities from Kellogg Biological Station, Michigan, USA - KBS S6-4 metaG | ecosystem: Host-associated > Plants > Roots > Rhizosphere > Soil | place...
ATGCTTTGCCGGTCAGCCCGTGACCTGGCCGCAACGCATGGACTGTCATTTGTCGACGTATCAGCCCCGCCACCCGGCCGCCTGGCATCATCTTCAGGCCCGTGTCCGGGAGAAAGGTGAGCTGACTTCGCAGGATGTGGCGCAGTGGCTCAGGGTTGAAAGCGCCGTCGGGAAGCCTGCTGCAGCGGCGGGTTATCAGTTTCTGCATCACCTGTCGGGGAACGCGCCGGAGGATGACTGATCCGGTCACGCCCTCGTTCAGTGCACTCAGATATTCATCAATATCACTCAAATCTTCAGGAGCAACTCTATGTACAGGCTCATGGCTGCCGCGCTGCTGTGCGGCACACTGTCCGGCTGCGCCGGCATGAATGGCGATTTTGATTGCAATAAAACCGCAACCGACCAGTGTCTGACCACGGCACAGGCCAATAAAATGGCGGCTCAGGGAAAAAGTCTGGATGACCTGACCGCGGACAGCGCAACAAAAAAGCCTGCGGGTGAAACCCTGCAGGCACTGCGAAACACGGCACCAGACGTCAGTGCTGCCCGCCCGGTGTCTGTCGCAGCAACCCGCATGCTATCCACTCCGCTGCTCAGCCCGCGATCGCTGTATACCCCACCGGCGGTGTCGTCAGTCGTGACACCGCAACCAGCCGGACATCTTCAGAACACCGTGACCGCCCCGGTAAAACCCGCCAGCGATGCCGGTCGGGTGACCGCACAGCGCGTTCCCGATGCCACACAGCGGCTGTGGATCTCACCGTGGGTGGATACCGATGACAATTTCCATCAGCCGGCTGTCGTCGAGTTCGTGAAAAACCCGTCGCACTGGGATGACGGGTTCCGGGTCATCGGGGAGGGTGGCGAATGAAACGTCAGTTTCGTGATGGGAAAAGTTACCCACCGGTCTCGTACCCCATCCTGCAGTGCATGGCATACCTGTCGCTGCGTTCCTGGCCCCTGTACGAGTCCCGTGACGACGCACTGCTTAACGGCCATATTTTCACCCTCGGCCCTGTCGGGGCGGGAAAAACGGTCACTGATAGCCAGTTTATCCGTGACCTGAGTGCACTGACGAAAGACCGGCCCGCGGCGTATTCTGGTCATCGACTTTTCGGGGGAGGTCTGCAAATGAAAAAACCACCAGAAACCCCCAGAGATACGCTGAGGGCGGTTGTTGAGCGGGCGATATTGTTTAACCGGAGGCCAGAATCATGAGTGTACTGGACAGTCTGATGGGGTTGCTTGATGGCCAGAAAGACAAAGACGGGGCGGCGACGGCAAAAGCCAACCTGCAGCAGACCTGGGATTACCCTTCCCTGGTGGCCGCGCTGCCGTGGCGTTACTATGACGATATCAATGACCTGTTCATCAATACCGGCACCGCCGGGTTCATCATGGAGGCCGCGCCGCTGGCAGGTGCTAACGAGCAGGTGGTGGCGGCCCTCGATGACATGCTGCGCAAGAAGCTGCCCCGCAAAACCCCGGTGACGGTCATCATGGTGGCCAGTAAATGCATCGGGGATCGGATTGACCGGGGGGTCAGTGGTGACATGTGGAAAGGTGAGATGGCCGGTCACCTCAATAAAATCACCAAAGCCTTCTGGGCGCGCTCTGCCCTGAAGGGGCTCTCCAACAAGCGGGATTATCCGCTCTACCTGCGGAACTACCGGGTGTTTATCGTCTACGGGCATCCGGTGAAGCGGTTTTCACAGCACACCACGGACGAGCTGGTTCAGATACGCAACACCCTGCGTGTATCCCTCGATGCGGCCCATATCGAGACGAAAAACACCGGGGTGAATGAGTTTCTGTCGGTCATGCGTGAGCTGACCAACTACCACCACGCCCAGGTGATGCCGTCTTCAGACGATTATAACGAAGAAGAACTGCTGAACCGCCAGGTGCCCGATGCGGGTATCGACCTGGAGGTCCGCCCGTCGTATATCCGCCTGGCACTGCCCGAAGAGGTGGGGATGCAGGCCAGGGCGAAGCGCGAACCGGCCTCCGCCTGCCGTATCGTCAATATGCAGCTCAGCAAGAGCCCCCGGCGTTTTGCCCTCTGGCAGGGGGCCGATAACCTGCAGAACCTGCGTTTCCCGGACCTCGGTATGCCCTGTCCCTTTATGCTCACCTGGACGGTGGAGCTTGAAGAGCAGACGAAAAGCCAGGGCGAGGCGATGCGCAAGGACATGGACCTGAGTAAAAAAGCGGCGTCCGCCTACGGTCAGCTGTTCCCGGGGACAAAGCGGGCGGCAGAGGAATGGCGAAAAACCCGTGAGCAGCTGGGCACTAACGAGATTGCCCTGTGCCGCTTCTACTTCAACCTGACGTTATTCACCCCCGATAACGATAACGATGCGCTGTCCTGCGAGCTCGCCGCCATCAACGTGTTCCGTAAAAACGAGCTGGAGATGGTGACCACGCAGTATCAGCAGATGCGTAACTGGCTGGCCAGCTTCCCGTTTGTGATGCAGGAGGGGATGTGGGACGACCTGAAGGCCACCGGGGCAACGCTCAGAGCTAAAAGCTGGAATGCGGTGAATCTGATGCCGGTGGTCGGGGAGCGACAGCTGTCCTACCAGGGGATGCCGCTGCCGACCTACCGTAACCAGGTGGCCTTCTTTGACATGTTCGGGGAAGAGAACGGCAGCACCAACTTTAATATCGCGGTGACCGGGACCTCGGGGGCGGGAAAATCCTTCCTGACGCAGAGTATTCTGCGTGATGTGCTCAATGCCGGAGGCTTTGGCTGGGTCATTGATATGGGTGACAGTTACAAAAATTACTGTCACCAGGCCGGGGGCGTGTACCTCGACGGGGCAAAACTGCGGTTTAACCCGTTTGCCAACGTGAAGGATATCAAGCATTCGGCGGAGGGGATTGTCCGTCTGCTGGCGGTGCTGGCCAGCCCGACCGAACCGCTGGATGCGGTCTGTGAGGCGATACTGCAGAAAGCGGTGATGGATGCCTGGGAGAAAAAACAGCGTGGGGCGCGTATTGATGATGTGCACAACTTCCTGACCAGCGAGGAGGTGAATCAGGGCTTTGCGGACAAACCGACCATCATTGCTCGCCTGGCGGAGCTGGCGATGCTGCTGGAAACCTACTGCACCTGGGGCGCGGACGGCGAATACTTCAACGCCGATACGCCGACGCTGGATGGCGAAACCCGCTTTGCGGTACTGGAGATGCTGAGTCTGGAAGACAAACCGAAACTGCTCAGCGCTATCCTGTTCTCGCTGATTCTGGCGATTCAGGAAAAGATGTACCACAGCCCGCGCAACCTCAAAAAGGTGTGCATCATCGACGAAGCCTGGCGCCTGCTGGGTGGCTCCAACCCGCATGCGGCGCGGTTTATCGAGACCGGTTACCGCACCGTTCGCCGCCATCGCGGGGCCTTTATTACCATCACCCAGGGTATCAAGGACTTCACCGCCAGCAAGGAAGCGGAAGCCGCGTGGAACAACAGCTCCACCAAAATCACCCTGCTGCAGGATGCGAAAGCCTTCAAACAGTACCTGGCGGAAAACCCCGACCAGTTCCTGCCGGTGGAGCAGGAGGTCATCCGTTACTTCCAGAAAGCCTTATCCACGGGGTACAGTTCACTGCTTATCACGGCCGGGGAGGCCAGTTCGTTTCACCGGTTGTTTGTCGACCCGGTGACCCGCGCGATGTTCAGCTCCCGCGGGGTGGATTTTGACTTTATGCAGGAGGCCCAGAAGGCCGGGGCCACTGCCGAAGAGGCGGCGTATCTGCTGGCCGAAAAAGAGTTTGGTGACGAGCTTAAGGAGCTTGAAGAATGGGCGAACGCAGCATGAATCCTGAAAATGAAGAGGCACCAGGCAAAGGCCGGGGGCCTGTCCGGCCCTGGGTGTTATGGGGGGCCGGTGTGCTGGCCTCACTGGTCGTCATGACAACGGTCAGTATGGTGACAGTCCGGCTGGCGACACCGCAGGTCGTGACGTTTGATATGAAGGGAACCCTGGATTTGTTTCTTCAGCAGACGGCACAGCAGAATCCGGACAAGAGCCGGATGAAGGTGATGGTGACAGACTTTAATGCGGCGATGGCCGACAGTCTGTCTGCCTGGCAGTCCGAACATCACGTCATCATCCTGGTCCAGCCCGCGGTGGTCAGCGCGCAGCACGATATCACGCCGGACATCCGCAACGACATTGCCCGCCGGATGCAGGCCGGTCAGCCACTGAGTCTCCGGGGGGCGCCATGAAACATGCTCTCCGGCTGGCGGCAGGAGGGCTTCTGATGGTCACCGCCGCCGGCCATGCCAAAGACCTGGGGACCTGGGGGAACGTGTTTGAGCCCGTCGAGCCCGATATGCTGGTCTTCATTCATCAACGTCTGAAATCGATGGAGGACAGCGGGGAGATGGCCCGGTTGAAAGCGGAAGCCATTGACCGGGTGAAACAGCATGCGGTCAGGCCCCATCCCGTCCCGGGGCTGAGTCCGGCGGTGAAATACCGCACCTTCAGTTTTGACCCGACCTTTACCGTGACGCAGACCCTCACCGACATGAAGGGCCACATCCTCGCCCGCAAGGGCGACCAGGTGAATCCGTTCGACAGCGTGCCGTTCAGCGAAACCCTGTACTTCATCGACGGTGATAACCGCGATGAAGTGGCCTGGGTGAAAAAAGACAGCGCACAGACGCCGAATGTCAAAGTCATCCTGGTGAACGGCAACATCAAAGAGACCAGCGATGCGCTCGATGAGCGCGTCTATTTCGACCAGGCCGGGGTGCTGACCACGAAGTTCGGATTTGAGCACACGCCGGTGCGTATCTCCCGTGACCAACGGGTGCTGAAGATTGAAGAAATTCCGGTGAAAGGGGATAAAAAATGACACAGCACACCACTAAAAAGCCTCACCGTCGTCTTTCACCCGACGAGCAGTTGCGCCACGAAGGCCGCCAGCTTCAGGCATTGTATCCGGAGCTTGAGTCCTGGCAGTCCCGTTTTGTGGCCCGCGTCTGGCTGCATTATCTGACGCTGTCGGAGAAGGCACCGACCGATATTCGGGTGCGGGATGAGGCCTTTCCGGCGTTTATTGTCAGTACCCTTCAGGACACCATGACGGAAGCGGGCACATGGCAATAAGCGTGCGGCAGATCGGATAACCCATCATCACTCACGACTGAGGTTCTGTATGAACACATTTCCTGAGCGAAAGACGAAAGCACCGAAAGAGCAGATATCGTCCTTTCGCCACAATGCCATCTCCGCCACTCAGCTGGCGGAGATCCTGAATGACAATCCGCTGTATTCCCCGTCCGTGGTGATCCGCGGTGCACTGCTGGCGATATACCGGATGCCCAAAGACGAACGCGAAGCTGTCATTCTGGATGCGGCCAACCGTTAACGGCTTACCTGTTTCACCTTCTTTCTGATTTTTCCCTTCAGCCCCTCCCGCTCCGGCGGCCGGGACAGACACCTCCGAGGACGCTTTTATGCATCATTCTGAACCTGTCAGATCGGTTCCGGTCGCCCGTGATCCCCAGGGTTACTGGACACATCCGTTATTTTTCACCCCGGCTGACGGTCGGGAACATGGCATGCCGGGCGAATTTGACGCCTGGCTTGCACAACACCATCTGCATTATGCCCTGTGCTGGATGGAGAGCGAGGCATCGCCCGCGTGTATGGCGGCCTGGAACGCCGGTGACAACGATATTTCGCGCTGGCAGCCTGCCCGACCGGCAGGCGAAGGGTGGTTTATCGGGTCCGTTCATGACACTGAAGACGGACCGGTCTGTGTCTGGCTGAGGGGGACATCATGCGAAACCCCCTGAAAATCCTGCTGCTGTTGTCCGTCGCGCTGTTTTTTCTGACCAGCACGCCAGCCCGGGCGGCGGTCAGCAACGCCGGCGACGGGCGCTGGGTGAATCCCGTCAGTGATGTCTGCTGGCACTGCCTGTTTCCGATGTCGCTGGGCAGTGTGCCGGTGATGCATGGTCCCCTGCCCGATACCGCCAATCCCGTCTCCCCGATACAAATCTGTCCGATGGGGGTGCTGTACCGTGTGGGTCTCGCCATCGGGTACTGGGAGCCGATGGCGATGGTGGATGTGACCCGTGAACCGGGTGTGATGGTCAATATGGGGGGATTCAAAATCGACCTCGGGCGACCGGGAACCGGGACGGGCGGGCAGAGTGACCGTCCTGCGGCGGGGGCCTTCTACCATGTTCACTGGTACAAATACCCGCTGATTTACTGGCTCAATATTCTCACCTCCACGGGGTGTATGCAGACCGGGGATATGGACATTTCCTATCTCTCCGAAGTCGACCCGACGTGGAATGACAGTTCGCTGGCCATGATCCTGAACCCGGAAGCGGCATTGTTTAACAACCTGATTGCCCAGGGGGCCTGTGCTGCGGATGCGGTGTCCAGCTCAGTCGGTCTGCCGCTGTCGCCCCTGTTCTGGTGTGCGGGCAGTCAGGGGAGCATGTACCCGTTTACCGGTTACACCAGCGGGGAGTTCTCACCCCTGGAATCGTCGCTGCTGGTCACCGAGCGGATGGCGTTCAAGCTGCACCGTGAAGGGCTGGTCTGGAACTCAGTGGGGGCGGATGTGGCGGTGTGCCACGAATACCCGACACCGATTATCCCCAAGGAGCGATGGCGGTATCAGATGGTCAACATGTATCCGATGGTTTACACCTGCTTTGCCTTCGGGGCCAGCACCCAGTTATGGGGCAGTCTCCACAACACCCCCCAGTCAAAGAAAAACTTTGGTTATCTCCTGTGGCGTAAACGCAACTGCGCCTATACCTGAGGTCGAGATATGAAAACTGCCTTAATACCGCTCCTGACCGTCTGTGGGCTGATGTTCTGCACCCTGACGGCGGCCAGTGAACAGCCAACGATTTCCGCCCAGGACCGTGACTGGATGAAGCAGCAGCAGGCGTCGCTTCAGGAATTCCAGGACGCGATGCGCGGCCAGTCCATGCAGCTACCTGCCGCCCAGCAGGACCTTGTGAGCCATCTGCAGCAGGATATCGCAAAGCAGCCGTCGGCACAGGGGAACGGGGATAAACCTGCTTTCCCGGCCATTTACTTTGTCAGCCTCGGTATCCCGAAGGAAGGGCTGCTGCCGATGCTGCAGGCTGCGCACCGCTACGGTATTCCGGCCACGCTGCGGGGACTCATCAACAACGATATGCGCCAGACTGCCTCGATGATGTTTGAGCTGTCAAAAGAGGATAAAAACATCGGTGTGCAGATTGACCCGACGCTGTACAGCGATTACGGCATCAAAGCGGTGCCCGCCCTGGTGGTGACCTGCCCGGGCCATGCTGATGTGATACGCGGCAGTCTGCCGCTGAAGCAGGCGCTGGAGAAAATCGCCGTGCAGGGGGACTGTGCACTGACGGCGAAGAAACTGCTGGAGGGCAAACCATGAGGCGGTATGTGTGGCTGGCTGCTTCACTGTTGCTGGTCAGTGGCACGGTGCTGGCGGATGCCAATACCGATGCGTTCAGTGACGGGAGCAGTTTTGGCAAGGGCAATGTGTCACAGGGCACAACAAATCTCAAAAATCCCGATACCGTCACCAGCGCCATTCCCGGTTATACCGACAAACCGCCCCAGAGCAGTCATTACGGCGGGGTGACCGGGGGCGACGGCGGCCTTGCCAATGACGGTCAGACGGCTATCGGTAACAACGAGGCCGGGCAGGCCATCATGAGTTCGGGCACCACCAACCCCCCACCGGTGATTGACCGGAATGCGCCGTTTATCACTTACGGTAAAAATGCGGAAGGGGATGCCGGCACTATCGTTGACGGTACCAGTAAGCAGTGTACGGACACCACCGTCAGCAAAACCACCTTTGAGAACTATACCTGCGACCGGGATGTGGCGGTGATACAGACCTGCAACCGCACGGCGACCATCGTGGTGACCGGCAGCACGACAACGGATCAGACCACCCTGGTCCTTAATCCGCAGGCCGTGAATGCTGTTCAGGAGGCTAACTACCAGGTTCGCTACGATTTTGTGATGCAGGACAGCGGAGTGATTTCATCGGGTTCGTTGCATTTAGTCCTTTCAAGTCATCCCGACTATCACAACCCGGGGTTTGACTATTCGGTTTCCTTCGGTACCGGTTCGGCGCGTATCAACTTTAACCAGACGCAGGCGATGAGCTTTCCGCCTTTCCATGTCACGAAAGGAGAAACGGTGAGTCTGCGTATCCGCTCCAACACGAACGGGCATTACGGGACGTACCGGGACGGCATTATCCGTGAAATTCAGTCCGGCGGAAATGTCCTGACGCTGACGATACCTGTTGCAGTCGAGCGCGACACCACCCACTCCGCGCTGCAGTGGAATGAGTCCTGCGGCTTTGACAAGGCCACCGCGACGGGGCTGAAAGAGACCACCTGCGTTGACCCCGGCGGTGACCGTTCAGTCACGCAAAACGGCCGGGTTTTCACCGAGCACAGCGACTGCTGGCAGTACTCGGATGCATACGCCACGGCCACCGATTCCACCGGCACCTGCGGGACGCTGATGAATGACAAAAACTGCACCCGGGCCACCACGGCCTGCACGGAAACCGAAAGCGGCGTCTGTGTGCACCAGTCTGAGACCTGGCAGTGCCAGAAAACGTTCACCTCCGGCGGGCTGCTGTGTGGCAACGATTACTTCTGCAAAACCGGGGACTGTAATGAGGCCAACGGGGCCGGGGATAACGGGTTTGACGAGGCGGTCACCCGACTGGCCGGGCTGGCGGCCGCCGGTGACGACGTTAAGGGCGACTCCACAACGGTCAGTGCGTTCAGTGGAAAAGTGATGAGCTGCCGGAAAGCGATGGCCGGGTTCTCTAACTGCTGTAAGGACAGCGGATGGGGACAGAGCGTGGGACTTTCTCACTGCAACAGTGATGAGAAGGCGCTGGGCAAAGCCAAAGAGAAGAAAGTCACCGTGTACGTGGGGCAGAAATGTGACCACAAGGTGCTGGGCGTGTGCCTGCAGAAAAGTGCGGTGTACTGCGCCTTTGGCGGCAAACTGGCGCGCCTTATCCAGGAGCAGGGGCGGCGTGACCAGCTCGGCATCGGGTTTGGCAGTGGCGATTCCCCGAACTGCAGCGGTATCACCGTGCCGCAGCTGCAGAGCATTCAGTGGGACAAGATGAACTTTTCTGAGTACGAAGACGATCTGCGGGCAAACATGAAAGTGCCGGACACGGGGGCGCTGACTCAGCAGGTGAAGGACCGGATTGCCGCCCAGGTGAACCAGCTGAAGGGGACGACACCATGAAGCGACTGGCACTGAGTCTGCTGTTTATTCTGGCAACACAGGCCGTGGCCGACGACATCGTGACGCCGGCGGCCCCCTTTACCGGCTGGTCCTGGTACAACGAACCGAAGAAACCGCCCACCCCGCCGCCGCAGAAACCTGTCCCGCAAAAACCGGCGGTGCCGGATTTCAGCAAAATGACGGCAATGGAGCAGGCGGAGGTCCTGCGGGGCTACACCATGGAGGCGCTGAACCGCGCCATTCTGTACCCGAGCCGGGAGAACACCGCGACATTTCTGCGCTGGCAGAAGTTCTGGACCGACCGCGGTTCGATGTTCAGCCAGTCTTTTGCCGCCGCTCAGCTCTCGCACCCGGAGCTCGATTACAACCTGGAATACCCGCATTACAACAGCACGGCCCCGCTGGTTCAGGGGCGTGACCAGGCACAACGTCTGCAGTCGATAGCGGCCTTATCGCAGCAGTACGGGCTGTTTTACTTCTACCGGGGCAGCGACCCGATTGATGTTCAGATGGCCAGCGTGGTGGCGGATTTTGCCCGTACCAATCATCTCTCGCTTATTCCGGTGTCGGCAGACGGCCAGGTTGCACCGTCGCTGCCGGCCAGTCGCCCGGACAGCGGGCAGATGAAGGCGATGGGGGTGAGTCATTTCCCGGCGCTGTTCCTGGTCTCTCCCCGGGACCAGCACTGGCAGCCGCTGGCTTACGGCTTTATGACTCAGGATGACCTGGCAAAACGCTTCCTGGATGTCTCCACCGGTTTTAAACCCAACTTCTGAGGTACTGATACGCATGAACGCTAAAGCGCTGATACCCACATTGTTTCTCTTCCCGTTGCTGGTTCTCGCCGGTACCCGGGAGGATATTGCGGCGATGGAAGCCGCTAAAATGGCACACGTTAGCCCGGCAACCTCCGCAATCACCGCATCCTCCACTGCTGCACCGAACCTGATGGCCCTGCCGGATGGCCGCCGCGTGAACATGCAAGATTATGCGGTGGTGGTGTTTATGCAGGCGCACTGCCAGTACAGCGCGAAGTTCGACCCCACGCTGAAAGGCTGGGCTGACCAGCACGGTATCCGGGTGTACTCGTATACGCTCGATGGCGGGGGTGATGTCTCTTTCCCGGTGCCGCTTATTCCGCGCAAAACCAACCCGGCTTCACCGCTGGCTGATGAAATCATGACGTTTTTTGGTAACGGGCTGCCGATTGCCACCCCGACCGCGTTTGTGGTGAACGTGAATACCCTGAAAGCGTATCCGCTGACACAGGGCGTGATGGATATTCCGGCACTGGAAAACCGCTATGCGAGCCTCATCCAGGCGGATATTGACCAGGCTGACCCGCAGACGTTGCCGCCTGTGCCGACCAGTACGCAGCTCACCCCTCAGTAACTTACCCGGACATACCCTATGAACCTGTCGATGGATGCATTAACGCGTTCCGGACGTTTCTGCCTCGTCTGTAGCCTGGCGCTGCTGGCGGTGGCGGTCTTTTTTGTCACCCTGGCGGCACGTATTGCGCAGGCCGTTGACTGGCCTGACGTGATGCACATTAACCTGGCGATTGCGGGACTGCTGATGTCACTCAGTGCCGGTTGCCTGCTCATCAGTGTCTGCCTTTATGTTGTCAGGCGGCTCAGCGGTTATATAAAGGAAGGAGAGACCGCCCATGATTAAACCTCTGTTAATGGCCGCTGCTGTTTTTCTGACGGGCAGCGCCGTCTTCCCGGTGCAGGCCGATGTGAACAATGACCTGAACGGCTTTTTCGGCAGCCTCGGCTACAGCGGCAACGCGACCAAAGCGCAGGCGTGGCAGGGGCAGGCGGCGGGCTACTTCACGGGCGGCTCGGTGTACCTGCGTAACCCGGTGAAAAACGTCCAGCTTATCTCGATGCAGCTGCCGTCGCTGAATGCCGGTTGTGGCGGTATCGATGCCTATCTGGGCTCGTTCAGTATGATTAGCGGCACAGAAATTCAGCGCTTCGCGAAGAGCATCATGAGCAATGCCGCCGGTTATGCGTTTGACCTTGCGCTGCAGACAATGGTGCCGGAGTTGAAGCAGGCAAAGGACTTTCTGCAGAAGCTGGCGAGCGACGTTAACTCGATGAACATGAGTTCCTGTCAGGCGGCACAGGGCATCATCGGTGGGCTGTGGCCGGTGACCCAGGTGTCCCAGCAAAAAATCTGCCAGGACATTGGCGGGCAGTCCAACATGTTTTCGGACTGGGCGGCGTCCCGTCAGGGCTGCACGGTGGGTGGGCAAAGTGACAGTGTGACGGCGAAGGCGTCGCCGGAAGAAAAAGACCAGGTACTGAAGAACAAGAACCTTATCTGGGATGCACTGGACCGTAACGGTTTGTTTTCCAGCAACCGTGAACTGAAGGAGCTGGTCATGAGTACGGTCGGCTCCATCATCTTTAACGCCAGTGGCGATGTCACCATCCTGATGCCGCTGGCCGATAATCGTGACCTGGTCAAAGTGCTGATGCGCGGCGGGACCGCGCGGGTGTACGGCTGCGACGAACCCAACCTGTGTCTGGGACCGGTGGTAAAGGACCTGAATATCAGCGAGGCAAGCAGCCTGGTCCAGTTGGTGAAAACCCTCATGCTCTCCATTCAGTCGAAACTCACCGATGACGTGGCCCTGACCGACCAGGAAAAAGGCTTTATCAACACCACCTCGGTGCCGGTGCTGAAATACCTCACCAACGCACAAAGTATGGGCCAGAGCGGCACCTATCTTATTCAGGTGTCCGATTTTATCGCCCAGGACCTGATGGTCCAGTACCTCCAGGAGCTGGTTAAGCAGGCCAGTCTGTCGCTGGCGGGTAAGAACTTCCCGGAGGAAGCCGGGGCGAAACTGCGGGACAACGTTATCCAGACGCAGGGGCTGCTGGCAGACATGAAGCTGCAGTCTGCCGCCGACCAGAATGCCCTCGATGGCCTTGACCGCAACATGCAGTACCTGCAGCAGCAGGTGTCGACCATCATTTCCGGCTCATATCAGAGCAACTATCACTGGGGGAACCCGTAATGCTTGAAATCTACACGATTTACGGCGGGGGCATGTGGAAGAGTGCGCTCGATGCGGTGGCGGCCATTTTCGGGACCAGTACCTGGAGCACGCTGTTGCGTATGGCCGGCACGTTCTCGGTGCTGGCGGTGCTGCTGACCTTCATTAAAGCCCGCAACCCGATGGTGTTTGTCCACTGGCTGGCGGTTTTTATGCTCGTCACCACGGTGCTGGTTGTCCCCAAACGGTCGGTGCAGATTATCGATATCTCTGACCCGGCTGCGGTGTGGAAAACCGATAATGTGCCGGTGGGGCTGGCGGCCATTGCCTCCATGACCACGGGCATCGGCTATAAGATGGCACAGATGTACGACATGATGATGGCCCGGCCCGATGCGGTGACGTACACCAGAAGCGGGATGCTGTTTGGCTCCCAGATTGTGGCCGAAACCAGTGATTTTAAAACCCAGAACCCGGAGTTGGCGCAGATGCTGCCGGACTACGTGGAAAACTGTGTGATTGGCGACATTCTGCTGAACCACAAATACACGGTGAACCAGCTGCTGAACGCGACCGACCCGCTGACGCTTATCACCTCGAACCCGAGTCCGCTACGCGGTATCTACAAAACCACCAGTGCCACGCGGGATTTTCTGACCTGTCAGCAGGCGGCGGCCCAGATTAAAACCCTGGCCAACACCGATTCGCAGCCCGGCAGTGCGACCTTCACCTGGCTTGCGCAGAAAGTGTTTGGCAACCGGGTAAACGGCGGCACGCTGCTGGCGAATGCGATGGGCGACAGCTACGGCTTCTTTTATGCCGGGGGCCTGAGTGCCGCACAAATCATGAAAAACAACATTACCAACGGGGCGATTCGTCAGGGGATATCCGGCTTTGCCGCCCGCTCGGCCGATACGGCGAACCTGGTGAATCTGGCGACAGAAAGTGCGGCGACAAAACAGCGGCTCAGCTGGGCGGCGGGCAGTGCGCTGGCTACCCGCACACTGCCGTTTGCGCAGTCGCTGCTGATGCTCATTCTGGTGTGTCTGTTCCCGCTGGTTATTGCGCTGGCCGCATCCAACCACAGTCTTTTCGGGCTGAACACCCTGAAAATCTACATCACCGGGTTTATGTACTTCCAGATGTGGCCGGTGATGTTCGCCATTCTGAACTACGCGGCGACCTTCTGGCTGCAGACCCGCACCGGCGGCACAGCGCTGGTGCTGGCCAACAGCGACCAGGTGGCGCTGCAGCATTCGGATGTGGCGAATCTGGCGGGCTATCTGTCGATGTCCATTCCGGTGCTGGCGTTTTACCTGACCCGGGGCGCGGCATCGATTGGCTCGCAGGTGGCGGGCAGTGTGCTGAGCTCCATGGCCTTCAGCTCCTCGGGGGTGGCGTCCAGTACCGCCGACGGGAACTGGTCCTTTAACAACATGTCGATGGACAACGTGGGCCAGAACAAGCTCGACACCAACCTGTCCCAGCGACAGGGACAGCAGACCTGGCAGGGAGACAACGGGGCGACCCGGACCCTGACGGCGGCAGGTCAGAACGTGATAGACAGCTCCGGGGCCATGTCGAATCTGCCGGTGAATATGCGGCTCAGCCAGCTGGCCAGCAGCGGGTTCCATGAGCAGGCGCGGCATTCGCAGGCGCAGGCACAGTCCTCGCTTGATGGTTATAACCACAGCGTCACCAGCGGCTGGTCACAGCTTTCCCAGCTGTCACACCAGACCGGGAGCAGTGACAGCCTGAGTCAGGGCAGTGATAACAGCCAGGCGACGAACGCGACCCGCGGGGCCAGTATGATGATGTCGGCAGCCGAAAGTTATGCGAAGGCAAACCATGTTTCCACCCAGGAGGCCTATAACACGCTGATGAGCAAATCGAGTGATCTCACGGCGAATGTTGGTATTGACGGTAAGATTGATACCAGCAAAAGCCTCTGGGGCAAGGCCGGGGAGTGGGTTACGGGGGCCAGTGGGAATGTACATGCCGGTCTTGAATATAAAGGGTCAACTGGCGGTTCGCATGGCACTCAGGATGGCGGTTCAAACAGCCTTGATCACCGCCATGATAAAAACAGCCAGGCGGTCCATGACTTTAAAGAGGGTATGGATATGGTCACGACAAGCCGGGTGTCGGATTCAGGGAACCATACCGATAATGCCTCTTCCGGGGAGGTGCAACAGCTGGCGGCGACGCTGAATGACGCGAAAAGCCAGTATCACCAGTATACCACCAGTGCCACACAGAGTGATGAGTACAGCCGGATGGCGTCCCTGGCACAGAACCAGAGTGCCAGCCTCGATACCAACTACAACCAGGAGTTTGTGAACTGGGCGTCCGAGAAATACGGCGATAAGGCTCCGGCGATGCTGACCAGTGCGCCGCAAGCGCGTGAAGCAGCGATGGAGTTTGTAAACGAACGGCTGAAACCGGAAATCATGGCGGATTACCAGCAGGGCAGGGCGGATCTGAGCAGCGGTGGCCAGCATGAGGCGTTTACCTCTGCTTCTGCGCCAGAAGGTGCGCCATCACCTGCATCCAGTGGCACTGTTGTATCCTCACCCGTCGCATCGTTCTCTCAGACCGTACACCGGAACCCTGTTGCGCCATCAGGCGGAGTGATTCACTCGGCTTCAGGGCATGACAGAGAACATCCGGTCAGCGATGAACATGGGGTGAAAAATGATATGGCCGATGACTTCCGGCATCATCAGTCTCAGCTTGGAGCGCAGGCGCAACAGGCATTCCCGGCAGATAACGACATTGCGCACAGGGTCGCAGAACAAAGATCTGAAAACACGCAAAATATCCATAAATCTGCTGGGGAAATAGCCCAAAAACAATCCACTGTTCAGGCATCCAGTGATAATATAAAGGGAGAATATAAAGATTCGCAGCGTGACTTTGTTTCTAAGCATGAAGGGGAAAAAGCAAAGCAAGATTTAATTCCACGTGATGCGGATGACCAGGATATAAAAGACAGGCTAGCGGAGCTAAGAAAACGGGCAGGTTGAACTGGAGAAATATATGGTTATCACCCGAAACGATATTAACAATGATATGAAAATACTGTCAGACAGTATTTCTGATATGAATCGACCTCTGGTTTCCCCCGGAAAGGCATTAAAGCTGGCATTATTCTGGCCTGGTCTTTGTGTGCTGGGTTATGCCGTGGCGGTGATCTTGATGGTAGTGAACTTTGTTCCTTCGCATGACTTTGGTATGCTTTCAATAAGTGGGCTTATTGGGAATTTTTTCGTTGCAGCAATAGGCGTTCTATTTGCTTTGGGCGGCGGGCTTGGCCTTTACGGACCGGCACTGATGTACCTGACTATTCCGGAAGATGTCAGGAATAAATCCATTATTATTGCCAGGCTGAAAAAGATATTGATAAAGGCATGCGGGTTCTTTTTGGTATGCAACTTTGCACTGGCACTGTTCGCCTGTTTCTACCGCGATGCGATTTACGGCATGCCCTTTTTAGTCTTCCTTTCCATTTTTATTACACAAGGCATTGTCAGTGCTGAAATCGCCCGTTACGGTGTTGCCCCGGCGATGAAAAAAATGGTGTCTCTGGCCCGAAAGATCTGAGCATGACGTATTAGCTATATTCTGAGGGTGTTATTTATATTGTTGTCCATTAATACATATTGTTTTGGTGTTGCCATTTCTTTATTACGTTAAATAAGAAAGTTGTTTTTCAATAAATAATTGTATTCTGTCTTTCCCGTGAGGGAGGTCGTAATACATCTGCGTTATATCAGTCTTGTGCTATTACGCCTGTTTCAGGGCTGGTTATAGTTTTGATTTAAATCAAATGTGATAGTTTTAAATAAAAGGACAGAATAAGCAATGAAACTGAAGAATATTATTCTTATGGGTGTTTGTGTGTCTGCTTTTACACTGACAGGTTGTGGCGCAATGTCCACTGCGGTGAAAAAAAGAAACCTCGAAGTAAAAACGGAAATGAGTCAGACCGTCTGGCTGGAGCCTTCTTCGGAGAAGACCGTCTATATTCAGGTGCGTAATACTTCCGATAAAGATATGTCCGGTCTGGAGTCCAAAATAACACAGGATTTAACGTCAAAAGGTTATCGCGTCAGTCATTCCCCTGACTCGGCCTATTACTGGATTCAGGCCAACGTCCTTAAAGCCGAGAAAATGGACCTCCGTCAGTCCCAGGGGTTCCTGAGCACCGGTTACGAAGGTGGTATGTCGGGTGCAGCACTGGGAGCGGGGATTGCAGCCTATAACACGACTTCCGGCGGGGCGATTCTGGGGGCCGGACTGGCAACGGGTCTGATAGGTATGGCAGCCGATGCGATGGTCGAAGATGTGAACTATGCGATGGTGACAGACCTGCAGATTTCAGAGCGCAGCAAAGCCAGTGTGACTACGGATAATGTGGCGGCCCTGAAGCAAGGCACATCAGGCGTTAAGGTGCAGACCAGCTCAGAGCAGGGTAACCGGATGAAGTACCAGACCCGTGTTGTGTCTAACGCGAACAAGGTGAACCTCAAGTTTGAAGAGGCACAACCGGTACTGGAAGACCAGCTGGCGAAATCCATCGCCGGCATCATGTGATACCTGTTCAGGAAAATCGAAAATGAAAAAAACGTTAATGATGATTGTGCCTGCCCTTCTGGGCATTGCACTCGCCGGCTGTTCTGCCGATGAGAAGACAGAGGATGCGGTGATGTCTGCATCGAAAACGTGTTCAGACACCGTGCTGAGTGCATCAAAAGGCAGGGTGGGGACGACTAAATTCACCGGGCTGTTTCTGGATGATGCAGTGGTCACCCGCGTGGGCGATTCATCTCAGGAAAGCCATCATATCCGCGCTATCCCGTATGTTGAATCGTCCTCGCAGGATAATGGCAAACCCGGCAGTGCATGGCATAACTGCATGACGGCGCAGGGTTTTAATATCAGCGGCTAAATTCACCCCTGACACGCTGTCATTTCCCCGGCGGTGACGCCCGTCACCGCCTGTACCGCACTCTTGTTTCAGCCATACCGAATACCTCTTCAGCCCCGTTATTCCTTTGCCTGACCCGGTGTGGATGTGCTTCATGCACTTTCCGTGATATTTCGCTTCCTCGCCCTGACCGCCTTCGCCGTTCAGAGCTGTGGCGAGCGCCTGTGTGTTTAAAACTCAATCAAAAGGTCATCATCATGCAAAAATCTGCGTTCAATACCTGTCTTACCGTGCTGTTTTTCTGTTTCACCACGCTTGCCTGGACGCTCTGGCTGATGGCGCATTATGGCCGGGGTGTCATTCAGTGGTTTATGTCCGATACCGGACTTTTTGCCTACACCGCCTCACTTCAGGCTGAGGGGTTCGCCTGGGCCGGTTCACTCAATGTGCTCATTCTGGCCCTGTTCTTCCTGGCGTCTGGTCTTCTGGCTTCTCTGGTCACCGGCATGTTCATCAGTCAGGTCAGTGCATTACTGCAGAGCCTGATGGAACGTATTCTCCGCGTGACAGCCCATCACTGACCCCTGACCTGCTGGTCAGCCAGCAGGTTTCCTCTCCCCTTTTTTATTCATCACACCGCCTTCACCCCGGGCGGTGCGATGACGGCCGGACAAACACTATGAGCTTTGCAGGTAAGAACCTCACCCAGGGCGGGCAGATGACCGCCTACCGCTGGCGCATGTTCCTTCAGGTGAACAACTGGATTGGCTTCTGGATATTCATTCTGTTTATCGCGCTGGCCTCCCTGATTTTTTTCTGGAATGTCCCGCAGGACGTGCTGGATAACGGCAGCCTGTACTGGTACGCGAACATGAATCAGAGCTTTATTGCGCTGATGCCCGTGGACCACAGCAGGTTTTACGAGGTGCACTATTACTACGCCCCGGCGAAGGTCACTTACACGCTAAAGATGACGCTGACCCAGATATTCACCGACCCGTATATGAATGTGATGGGGGAGCAACTGGCTTCCCGGCTGCAGCGGGCCGCGACCGCCAGCGGCATTTTCAGTTTCTGTGTCTTTATGGCGGTAACCTGGTATATCGCCCGCATCGGGAAGCAGGAGAGTGAAGACCAGTACATCTCCGGGATGCAGCTGACCGACAAGCCGGCTGAGGTCAACCGGCTGCTGCGTAAGAACGGTGAACTCTCCGACCTGCGGGTGGGTGACCTGCACATGGTGAAGCGGGCGGAAGTGATGAACTTCCTTATTCACGGCACCATCGGGGTGGGGAAATCGACACTTATTCGCTGGCTGCTGGGCTATATCCGCAAACGCGGCGACCGGGCCATTATCTACGACTCCGGCTGTACCTTCACCGAAACCCACTACAACCCGGCGAAAGATTTCATCCTCAATGCCCACGATACACGGTGTGCGAACTGGCAGATGTGGGGGGAATGTGTCGATGCGGTCGACTACGACAACATGGCGGCCAGTCTCATTCCGGTGGAAGGCGATTCGGACCCGTTCTGGGTCTCCAGCTCGCGCACCATCTTTGCTGACCTGGCCATTCGTATGTCGGCCGATAAAGACCGCAGTATCGAGAAATTCCTGAAAACGCTGCTGTCGCTGAGCATGAAAAGCCTGCGTGACTATCTGGTCAACACCCCGTCCGCCAACCTGGTGGAAGAAAAAATTGAGAAAACAGCCATCTCTATCCGCTCGGTGGTGACCAACTACGCCAAAGCGCTGCGTTACCTGCAGGGCCTCGATGACGGCGTGAAGCCGCCGTTCACTATCCGCGAGTGGATGACCAGTGAGAAATATGACGACAGCTGGCTGTTTATCTCCACTCAGGCCCGGCACCGCAAGAGTGTCCGTCCGCTGATTTCCCTGTGGGTGTCACTGGCCACGCTGATGCTGCAGAGCATGGGGGAAAACAGTGAGCGCCGCGTGTGGTTTATCTATGACGAAATCCCGAGTCTGCAGCGCATTCCTGAACTGCCCGAAACGCTGGCCGAAGGCCGCAAGTTCGGGGGCTGTTTTGTACTTGGTGCCCAGAACATGGCGCAACTGATCCACGTCTATGGTCGTGAGCTGGCCAGAAGTTTGTTCGACCTGCTGAACACCCGTATGTATGGCCGTTCACCGAGTGCCGAAATGGCCAAAGTGGTGGAGGAAGAGCTGGGTAACCAGCGTAAGCGCGAAATCCGTGAGCAGAACAGCTATGGCCTCGACCAGGTGCGTGACGGGGTGTCGCTGGGCAAAGACAAGGTCAATAACCCGATTGTCGATTACGAGCAAATCATGCGTCTGCCGAACCTGAACTTCTATGTCCGTCTGCCGGGGGAATACCCGGTGGTGCGTCTGGCGCTGAAGTATCAGCCGCTGAAGAAACATCATCCGGGGCTGATTGAACGTAACTTCCGCGACGTGCTGAGTCCGGAGCTGGAAAAGGTGATTGAAGAAAATGAGCGTTCTGCGGCGGCCGCAGGGCTGATGTTCCCGACCGGTAACGAGGTGATGGAGCGGGATGAGGCGGCAGAGCCTGCCCCGGACAGGCGAGGGGGGCAGAAAAAACCGTCCCCGACCGTCAGCCCTGAACCTGAACGTAAATCATCCCCCGAAGTCCAGTCCAGACCCGAACCCCAGCCGAAAGCCAGACCTGAACCCCGACCTCAGCCGAAGAAACGAACTGACCTTCCGCGTGAAAACGCCCCTGCCGACGCTTCCGTTGTTGCAGGAGGCCCGGATGCCACCCCGCCTGCTGATAACACGCCGGATAACGTGGTGCCGCTTAACCGGCAGCCGGCAGTGGCGACACAACCCGTGAAGGCGGTCGCCGCGCCTGCGCCCGAGTCTGTTGTTCCGGCTGAAGCGACCTCCCGGCAGCAACCCCCTGCAGGCCCGCGGGAGCCGGACACGTCGCCCGGTGCCCCGACCGCTCTGGACATGCTGAATAAAGCCCGTAACCGCAACCGTCCGACGGGTGAGGCGCAGGACGACGAGTCTGACGGCGGTGAGGTGCCGACGCTCGACATGAAGGTGGTGACGCTGGCCGACGGCGGGCTGGCGCTGAAAACCGCCGGCACCGTGCCCCGTGAAGAAGATACCCCCGGCACCACGCGTGCCAGCAAAAGCCTGGCGCAGGAGGAAGAAAACATCCTGCATCACCGTGAGCCTGAGGACGAACAGGGCCCGTACCACCACGATGGAGAGCACGAATTATGATGTCAGTGGCCCCGATTAAGTCGGCGGGTACGGCAGCCGGCTATTACAGTCATTCTGATAACTATTTTTTCCTCGGCAACCTGGAAAGCCTCTGGTTCGGTGAGGGCGCTGAGGCGCTGGGACTGGAGGGTCCGGTACAGGCCGATGCCCTGACGGCGGTGCTGGAGGGGCGTCTGCCGGATGGCCGTCGCCTCGGGAAAGAGGTTGATGGTCAGCATGTTCACCGCCCCGGTCATGATCTGACCTTTTCCGCCCCCAAAAGTGTCTCCATTCTGGCGTTAATTGGCGGAGATAAAGCGATGGTGGAAGCCCATAACCATGCGGTACAGGTGGCAGCGGGCTATGTGGAAAAGCTGATCTCCGCCCGTGAAACAAAGGACGGCGTCACCTCCATTGTCCATACCGGGAAAATGGTGGCTGCGGCCTTTACCCATGACACGTCCCGCAATCTTGACCCTCAGCTTCATACTCACCTTCTGGTGACCAATATCACAGAACTGTCCGGCAAGTGGAAGGCGCTGGCCACGGACACGGTCCACGATGCGGGCTTTATCGAAAACGTGATGAAACTGCAGGTGACACTGGGAAAAATCTACCGTCACGCCCTGCGCGAGCGGGTGGAATCCCTGGGGCACGAAGTGGAAGTGGTCGGTAAACACGGCATGTGGGAAATAAAGGGCGTACCGGAGGATGTCCGGGAGGAGTATTCCTCACGCGGACGTGAGATAGAAGGGGCTGTGGGGGCGGAAGCCACGCTGCGCAGCCGGGATGTGGCCGCCAAAGACACGCGTCAGGCGAAGGTCGATCCTTCACGCCTGCGTCTGATGGAGCGGTGGCTCGGTCAGATGAAAGATAAAGGGTACGACCTGAAGGCGTACATGGTCACTGCCGCCGCCCGCGCTGTGTCACGTGATGCTTCTGCGCCGGAGATGCCTGAAAACACCCTTCCTTCGGGAGAGGTGAAACCGGTGATAGCCATTGCAGGTCAGGATATGGCGAATGCAACTGTTGCCCCGGGTGTGGCTCGGGAAGCCCCTTCTGCTGAGAAATCATCTCCGCAGCCGGTGCCCGGTGAGGTGACGGAGGCGGTGCGAATGGCCATCTCGCAGCTGAGCGACAGCAAGACCCGCTTTACGTGGGGGGAAGTGATGCTGACGGCAACGGAGCTCAGCGAGACGCTGCCGGATATACCGGTGCTGAAGCAGGCCATTGATGCGTCGATGAAGGACGGGCTGATTGTGCCACTCGACAGCGAGAAAGGCGTCTTCACCTCCCGACTCCACCTGCTTGATGAGCTGTCCATTCAGGCGCTCAGCCAGGACCACCTGAAAAACACCCACGTGGTCAGTTTTACCCGACCGGAGCACTATGCCCCGCCTTCACTGGAAGTGGTGGAGAGGGATGCCCTGGTGCTGATGAATGCGCCTTCCGGCGTCAGGGGTATCCGGGACCTGGTGGAGCAACTGAGCGATATCCAGACCGCGCACGGTCGTGAGGTGCTGGTGCTGGCCAGTTCGGCTGAGCGTGCCACCTCACTGTCGCGTTCAGATACGCTGCGGGAGCGACTGGTCAGCCGTCAGCAGGTGCTGAGTGGTGAGTTCAGCCTGAAGCCCCAGAGCACCCTGATTATTGAGGGCGCTGAGCGGCTGGGCCTGAAGGAGACCCTCATTCTGCTGGGTGAAGCGCGGGAGAAAGATGCACAACTGGTCTTTCTCGACAGTGCCGGACGGCAGGCTAACGGCAATGTCCTGTCGGTGCTGGAGTCGGCCGGGGTGCCCCGCAGTCGCCGCACGGACCCGACACCAGGTCTTACAGCCTCGGTGGTGAGTATTCCCGACAAGCGGGAACGTTACGGTGCACTGGCCAGTCGCTTTGCGGCACTCAGCGGGGGACCGGAACCGGTCACTGCGATGGTGGTCGGGCAGCGGGAGCAGAAACAGATGACCGGGCTTATCCGTGAGGCGCTGCAGCAGGCGGGTAAACTTGAACGTGACGGTGTCATGGTGGAGGCGCGGGTGCCGGTGTGGCTGGACAGCAAAACCCGGCGCATGACCGGCTCGTACCGTGTCGGTCAGGTGCTTGAGGACCGCAGTGACAAACAGACCCGCCACTATGTGATTGACCGGGTACATGACGACACCCGGATGCTGTCACTTGTCGACAGTGACGGCGTGCTGACCCGGCATAAAATCAGCGAGATGAATGCTGACTGGCGGCTGTTTAACCGCGAGTCCCTCGATATCAGTGCCGGGGAACAGCTGGTTGCGGTAGCGGGCGACCGCCAGGCGGGCCTGAAGGCCAAAGACCGTCTGCAGGTGACGGGTGTCACGGACAACGGTATCGCTGCTGTGCGTAATGGTAAGCCACTGACATTGCCCGTCGGGCAACCTCTGTATATCACCCACGGCTATGTGGCTGCACCCGGCGGGCGGGATAACGATAGTGGTGTGGTGCTTGCCGCCCTCAATGCCCGAGATATCACCGCCCGGACGATGAACTCCCTTTCACAGTCCGGCCTGAAGGCGGAAGTGTTTACTGCCGAAGCACAGGCGCGGACAGAAGCCCGCATTCAGCGAACCGGTACAGCCAGTTCACCGGTGCAGCTGGTCCGCACACTCAGCGGGGAACATGACATCAGCACCGCCGTCGCATCCCTGCAAGAAGGGGTAAAAAGTGACGCGCAGCTGGCAGTCTGGCGGGCCATTGAAGACCAGCGGGAAGTCAGCTTCAGTGAGCTCAAACTGACTGACCAGGCTGTCGGTTTCCATAATGACCTGGCGGCCATCGGGGCCGAAATCGACGCGATGGTGAAAAGCGGCGACCTGCTGTCGGTGGCCGTTCGCGGTGAGCCCCGCCTGATTGCCCGCTCAACCTGGGAGATGGAGAAAGCCATCATCCGGGTGGTGGAAGAGGGCAAGAACACGCAGACCCCACTGATGGAGCAGGTCGACCCCCATCTTCTCAGCGGACTGACCGGGGGGCAGAAGCAGGCGGCGACTCTGGTGCTGGGAAGCCAGGACCAGTTCACCGGCATTCAGGGGTATGCCGGGGTGGGGAAAACCACCCAGGTGAAAGCGGTGAAGGCTGCACTCGACACCCTGCCGGTGGCTGCCCGTCCGGTGCTGCTGGGGCTGGCCCCGACCCACCAGGCGGTGAAGGAAATGCGTGACGTGGGTATTGATGCGCAGACGCTGAAATCGTTTCTGGTCGACCATGACAAGCTGATTGCGGCAGGCGAAAAGCCGGATTACCGGCGCCATCTGATGCTGATTGATGAGTCCTCGATGGTGGGTAACCAGGATACCGCAGCGGCCTATCTGGCCATTCAGGCCGGGGGCGGTCGGGCGGTTTCGATGGGGGACACCGACCAGTTTGATGCGGTCGACTCGGGTGCGCCCTTTAAGCTGGTTCAGGAGCGCAGTCCGATGGATGTGGCCATCATGAAAGAGATTGTCCGCCAGAAAGACGTCCAGCTCAAAAGTGCCGTTCACGACATTATTGATAACCGTATTGATGCGGCACTCTCGCGCATTGAAGCGCAATCGCAGGACAAGATTGTTCGTGAAGCCGGGGCGCAGGCCCCCGCATCCGCGCTGGCCGAAACGGAGACGCCGGTGGCCGATATTGTCACTGACTGGGTGACGCGTGCCCCGGATGTGCGCAGCCGGACGCTGATTATCACCCAGCTGAACGCCGACCGGCGGGAGGTGAATGCCGGTATTCGTGAGGCGCTGCTGGCCCGGGGTGAGCTGGGCAAGGACAGTGTGGCGGTGCCGGTGCTGGAGAAAATCAGCCACACCCGGCATGAGTTTAACAAAACGGACCCGTGGTCGCCGGGCATGGTCGTGAAGCGCGGCGATAAATACCAGGATGTGATTGCGGTGGACCGACATGGCTCACTCATCAGCGTGCGGGATGAGGACGGAAACCGGGGAATGTACTCCCCCCGCGAACTTATCAGCGGGGATGTGGAGTTGTTCACCCGCAACACGATGACGGTGCGGGCCGGGGATGAACTGCGCTTTACCGCCACGGACCGCGAGCGGGGCCAGACCGGTAATACGCGTTTTACCGTGGAGGCCATCAACAAAAGTGGCGAACTGACGCTGCGGGGGGCTTCCGGGACGAAAGTCATTCATCCCGGTGAGGTGCGGGCCGAGCAGCATATCGATTATGCCTGGGCGGTGACCGGTTACGGGGCGCAGGGGGCGAGCAGCGATTACGTGATTGCTCTGGAGGGCACGGAGGGGGGGCGAAAGATGCTGGCTTCCCGGCGAGCCTTCTATATTTCGGCATCGAGGGCGAAAGAGCATGTGCAGGTGTACACCGACGGCAAGGCGGACTGGGTCAGTGCGGTGAAGCAGCCGGAGCGGGAGGTGAAGACTGCGCATGATGCCCTTAAACCTGAAACGCAGCGCCAGCAGGCGAACGCTATCTGGGCCATGGGGCAGACAGTCAGTCATACCGCTCTCGGGCGGGCCTGGTCCCGGCAGCAGAATGTCGACGGCCATACCCTGACGGCAAAAATCATCCCGGCCACCCGCCGTTTTCCTGAGCCTGCTCTTGCCCTGCCGCTGTATGACAACAACGGCAAAAGCGCCGGATTAGCGCTGATATCGCTGGTTGCCAGCCCGGAAGGGCGACTCACTCAGGGCGAGACGCGCATGGTGGCCACGGAAGGGGCGCGGGCGGCAGTGCTGCAGCGCAGCCAGAGCGGGAATACCCGTGTGGTCAAAAGCGTGGATGAGGCACTGAATGTCCTGCGTACCCATCCGGGCGACGGTGTGGTGTGGCAGACCGGTGAGGAAAAACTGTCGTCACAGCTGATGAAAATCAGCCGCGGAACAGAACTGAATATCGAGCGGCGGCAGGCGCAGACGGTGGTGACGAAAGAGCCTGACATCCGACTGCCGGTGGAATTGCCGGACGATACGGACATGAAAGCGCTGCAGGCGGCCGCCCGCAAGGCCGCTGAAATCCCTTACATCCGACTGCCGGTGGAAGTGCCGGACGATACGGACATGAAGGCGTTGCAGGCCGCGTCCCGCAAAGCCGCTGAAGCGATGGGCAATCAGCAACAACATGAGCAGCGCGATGCGGCTGATGTGAATGCGCAGCTCCAGAAAATGCAGAGCGATAAAGTGACGTTCACCCTGCCGCAGGACGAGCCTGTCAGCCTGAAACCCGATGACCTTAAACCGCCCCGCACATCCGGGACCGACACACCGGACAGCGGTACGCTGCGCAACATTGCGGCGAGTGACGCGAATGTCACCGACGGTCTTCTCTCCACCCGACGGACGCCTGAGCCGTTGCCGGATAAATCAGCCGGTGAGCAGGCCCGTGCAGCCCGGGTGGCGCAGGACCTGTCCGTGGCCCTGGATATCCGGCATCCCGATGTGTCAGAGCTGGGACGCGTGGTGGAACACAGCGAACCGGGTGGACATACCCGTACAATTCAGAAAGAACGTTAACCCAGGAGTGAGTGATGCAACATAAGACCCTGATTGCCTCGTTAGTGACAACATGCACTTTGTTTTTATCGGCTGCCGCACCGGCAGCCCCTCAGTCAGCGTTCACCCCGGCACAGACGGCCGAGATTGGCAAAATTGCCGGGGATTATCTGCTGGCCCATCCGGATATTCTGGTCCAGGTCAGCCAGCTGCTGATGGCACAACAGGCCGCACGACAGCAGGCGCTGTCTGCTGCGAAGGTCATGGAGCAGCAAAAAGCCCTGCTGCACGACCCGGACACCCCGGAGGGGCGCGCGCTCAACTGCTGTGTCGAATCAGTCTGGTGGCTGGATAATCAACCTCGCTCGGTACGCAGCCGCCCGCAGCTATCCGCCGATAACAGGTTTATGACCACGGCTTTTTCATTTCCGATAATGACTTCAGTTGAGGTGGGGAAGACCGGGTATTGCCTGAAAAATCAGCCTTAATGTTTATAAGTGCACACCTTTTGTGATGGTATTGTTCTGCTTTGTAAGTTAGTGTAAATTTTTTGTATATCCCTCAGCTAATCTGACAATGCGTTACGGGCTGAGGGGGCACCCGCAGGGAATGTGCTGAGTGAAAAGGCTGACAATAACACGGTTGATATTTTTACTGTCCGGGATGGCTTTTTTACCCACTGATGCCCGGACACTAAGCCCGGCGGACCGGGATGCGGTTACACAGCAACAGCAGCAACGTCTGGAACAAAACCAGCAGCAACGTGACGAGCTGATGCGGACTCTGCAGCCTTCCCCCTCCACATCTTCGTCATCTGTTTCCGCGACCGGTCCCTGCTTTACACTGAATCACATTAACATCGACAGGGCCACGTTGCTCCCGGTCAGTACCCGGGCACACCTTGTGGCACCGTATCTGAACCGGTGTCTGGGTATGCCACAAATCAACCAGCTGGTCAGTGATGTCTCCGACTGGTATCTCAGCCGGGGATACATTACCAGTCGGGCGTTTCTTTCTGAGCAGAGCCTCTCTTCCGGTCTGTTAATTATCTCCGTGATGGAAGGGCGTCTGCAGCAGATCCGCCTCGCGGATACGCCGGCCCGGACCCTGAGCATGGCGTTTCCCGGGCTTGAGGGGCATATCCTTAATCTGCGCGATATCGAGCAGGGTATGGAGCAAATCAACCGGGTGCGCAGCCAGCCGGTGCAGATTGAGATTTTACCGGGTGATAAACCGGGCTATTCCATTGTCAATCTGACGACCACCCCAGAATTCCCGCTGAGTGCTTCAGTCAGTTTCGATAACAGCGGCCAGAAAAGTACCGGTACCGGGCAGATGAGTGGCTCACTCACCGGCAACAACCTGCTGGGGCTGGCTGACAGATGGCTGGTCAGCGGTGGGCGCAGCAGCGATTTTTCATCATCACACGACGCGCAAAATGTCCAGGCCGCGGTGAGCCTGCCTTACGGCTACAGCCTGTTTGATTACAGCTACAGCCGGAGCAATTACCTCAGCACTATCAATAATAACGGTTTTAACTGGGCCTCGACCGGCGACAGCGTGACCCACC
>Ga0105251_10000850_pt1 | contig 27390 bp, 24 predicted proteins | sample KBSS64metaG_FD_80424 | JGI IMG/M metagenome (GOLD analysis project Ga0105251, IMG submission 80424) | Switchgrass rhizosphere microbial communities from Kellogg Biological Station, Michigan, USA - KBS S6-4 metaG | ecosystem: Host-associated > Plants > Roots > Rhizosphere > Soil | place...
AAAAAAGCCCTACGAAGCCTCGTCATACTTGATATAGCGAAACCGCTGATCATCGGAAGGTGTCCCATCCAAAGGCCCATCTTCCTTCCCCGGCTGCCACTGAATAACTTCTTCGATCTTGGAGGCCAGAGCAAAGTCCTTATCAGTGATCCCTTTAGCGGAATGCGTCTTGAGCTTGACGATAACGAACGCATAAGAAACGGTGAGATCCGGATGATGCCACGCCGCTTCGGCAAGATGCCCCACGGTATTGACGACCATGAGCGTGCCTTTCCAGCTTTCGGTCTTGAACTTGCGCCTGAGCCAGCCATCCTCCACGTACCAGTGCTTGAGCGCGCCAGTCAGACGTTGCTTGATTTCCTCGTCGGAATAGACCTTTTCGGCTTGAGCCATGGCAAAGCCTCCATAAGAGAGCAGCGAACCACCCAAGTATGCGCCAAACAAAACATGCTGCATCGCGTCATGTCACACGATCCGCCGCCGCCGTTCAATTTTTCGCGTATTTGACACAGTATGTGTCGCCACCCGACAAGCACCCGTCCGCTTGCGACACCTTTCCCCGCCCAATTCCCGATTTGAAGCTGTGCAAGTTAAACCGGCATGGAATATGCAATTGGCCTCTCTACGCAAGCGTCCGGCTATGTACCGGACCAAGCGCAGCTCGTTACCTGCATTTGAAGGCGCGCACGATGCAACCTGGTAGCGTGGTCATCCCTGGGTCGGAGGCATCACCATTCTGGAGGAGACATGAACTTACGCACCCTGGTTCTTGGACTGGCGGTGGTCGCGACGGCTGGCCTGAATTCATATGTGGCCCAGGCCGACTCGCAGCTCGACAGCCTGATCAAGAATCCCTCGAACTGGGCGGCGCAAGCGGGCGATTATTCGAATCACCGCTATAGCACGCTCAAGCAAATCAACGAAAACAACGTCGGCAAGCTACAGGTTGCCTGGACCATGTCGACTGGTGTGCTGCGCGGCCATGAAGGCTCGCCGCTCGTCATCGGCGACACGATGTACATCCACTCGCCGTTTCCCAACAAGGTTATCGCCATCAACCTGAAGGATCAGACCTTCATCTGGCAATACCAGCCGAAGCAGGACAATCAGGTCATCTCGGTGATGTGCTGCGATACGGTCAACCGTGGCCTTGCATATGGCGACGGCAAGATCTTCCTCCAGCAAGCCGATACGAAGCTCGTCGCGCTCGACGCCAAAACCGGCGACGTGGTCTGGACCGCGCAGAACGGCGATCCGAAGAAGGGCGAAACAAACACCAACGCGCCGCACGTTTTCGGCGACAAGGTGCTGACCGGCATCTCGGGCGGTGAGTTCGGCGTGCGCGGACGTCTCGTCGCATACAACATCAAGGACGGCAAGGAAGTCTGGAAGGCATACAGCGTCGGCCCCGACAACGAAATGCTGATCGACCCGCAGTCGACCATGACCTGGGCCGACGGCAAGATGGCGCCCGTCGGTGCGGACTCGTCGCTCAAGAGCTGGCAGGGCGATCAGTGGAAGTACGGCGGCGGCACGACGTGGGGCTGGTACGCCTGGGATCCGAAGCTCAACCTTGTGTACTACGGCTCGGGCAATCCGGGCACGTGGAACCCGACGCAGCGTCCGGGCGACAACAAGTGGTCGATGACGATCTTCGCGCGCGATCTCAACACGGGCAAGGCGAAGTGGGTCTATCAGATGACGCCTCACGACGAGTGGGACTACGACGGCGTCAACGAGATGATCCTCTCCGATCTGAACATCGGCGGCAAGAAGGTGCCGGCGATCGTTCACTTCGACCGCAACGGCTTCGGCTACACGCTGAATCGCGAATCGGGCGAACTGCTCGTCGCGCAGAAGTACGACCCGGCGGTGAACTGGGCCGACAGCGTCGATCTGAAGAGCGGTCTGCCGATCCGCAATGCGAGCTATTCGACGCAGAAGGCCGGTCCCGATCACAACGTCAAGAACATCTGCCCCGCGGCGCTCGGCTCGAAGGACCAGCAGCCGGCCGCATTCGATCCGAACTCCAGCTTGTTCCTCGTGCCGACGAATCACGTCTGCATGGACTACGAGCCGTTCCAGGTCGATTACGTGTCGGGTCAGCCGTTCGTCGGCGCAACACTCTCGATGTACCCGGGCCCGAACGAGAACGGCGCAATGGGTAACTTCATCGCGTGGGATGCGGCGAAGGGCAAGATCGTGTGGTCCAAGCCGGAGAAGTTCTCGGTATGGTCCGGCGCGCTCGCGACCGCTGGCGGCATCGTGTTCTACGGCACGCTCGAAGGCTATATCAAGGCACTGCGCATCAAGGACGGCAAGGAGCTGTGGAAGTTCAAGACGCCGTCGGGCGTCATCGGCAACGTGTTCACGTACCAGTACCAGGGCAAGCAATATGTCGGCGTGTACTCGGGCATCGGCGGCTGGGCCGGCATCGGCATGGCGGCGGGTCTCGAGAAGTCGACGGAAGGCCTGGGCGCGGTCGGCGGCTACAAGGAGCTCGCGAAGTACACGGCGCTCGGCGGCACGCTCTTCGTGTTCGCGATTCCCGGCGGTTGATCCGCGTAGTTGATGTGCGCCAGTCGATGGCGATGCGCGGCGGCTGCAACGGCCGCCGCGCCGAAGTACCCCTATATACAAGACATGTTCAAGGAGTCAGACGTATGAAAGGCCGATCACTCTTGCTGCTGGCGATGACGCTCGTTGCGTCGTCCGCTTCGTTTGCCCAGACGCCTGCGGGCACGGGGCAAATGAAGCCGGTCGCGTACAAGGTCGTCGATGGCAACAAGGTCGACAACGACACGCTGCAAGGCTGGAAGACCTGGCGCGCGCTGGCGTGCGAACGTTGTCACGGGGCGAAGCAGGAAGGGATGGTCGGCCCGTCGCTGATCGATGCATTCAAGACGCTGGACAAGAACGAGTTCCATCGCACGGTATTCGGCGGGCGCGTGGACAAGGGCATGCCCGATTTCAGTTCCAGTCAGATGATGCAGAAGAACTGGGAGAACCTCTTCGCCTATCTGAAGGGACGCTCCGATGGCAAGATCAACCCGGGCGACCTGCAGGCAATCGATGCAAAATAAGGACGTTGCACGGCCGATGAACGGCTGACGTCCGATGATTGCTCTCATACCCGGAGGTGTCGATGTCTGATCGTAATGCAAGCCGCGCCGCTTCGTTCCGATTCCTGGCCGCGCTGTGTGCGGCATTCGCGACGTTCTCGGCGCAACAGGTGCTCGCGCAAGGCGCGGGCGGACCACCCCCCGACTTGCCGAACAACGATGGCGCGGACGGCGTGCTGCGCGTGTGCGCCGATCCCAACAACATGCCGCTCTCGAACAAGAAGGGCGAGGGTTACGAGAACAAGATCGCGAGCCAGATGGCCAGCGATTTCGGCTACAAGCTCGAATACACGTACTGGCCGCAACGCATGGGATTCGTGCGCAACACATTGCGTGAGAAGGTGCCGCAGACGGAGCGCTTCAAATGCGATCTGATCATCGGCGTGCCGAAGGGCTACGAGCTCACTGCGACCACGCGTCCCTATCTGCATTCCACCTACGCGATGGTGTTCCCCAACAAGCCCGAATACGCGAGCATCAAATCGCCGTCGGACCTGATGAATCTGCCCCCCGAGCAGTTGAAGAAGATGAAGCTCGGCATCTTCGTGAAGAGCCCCGCGACGGACTGGCTGCTCAGTCATGACCTGATCGGGCAGGCGGTGTCGTATCAGGGGCAAAGCGGCGATCCTGAGGCCTTTCCGGGCGAGATGATCGAGCGTGATCTGGCGCAGGGCAACGTGGATGCGGCTTTCGTATGGGGGCCGATCGCGGGCTACTTCGTGAATCGCTCCGATAACAAGGTGCGCCTCGTGCCGTTCCCGCCGGGCCAGCCGATCCGTTTCGATTATGAGATTTCGATGGGCGTGCGATACGGCGAAAAGGCGTGGCGTGACAAGGTCGATAACTGGATCGCATCGAATCAGCCGAAGATCGATCAGATTCTGTCGAGCTATCAGGTTCCATTGCTGCCGTTGCAGCCGGTAAGCGCGCAATGAAGCGAACATACGGGCGTTCCCTTCGCGCGTGGGCCGTTGCGTGCGCTGCGCTGTCGATGTCGGCCGGTGTGGCCGCAGCCGATGCGCCGGCTGCGGGCGCGTCCGCGCCGGGCGTCGACATCAAGCCGGCCGAGCAGTTGATCTTCATGCAGCCGCACATGAACGGTGTCGAGCCGCAGACCGAGCTCGACTACGCGGTGGATTATTCCGGGCCGCCATCCCGGGTGAAAGATACGCTGCGCGTGCTCGTCGTGAGTCCGGGTAACAACAAGAACGACGCGCATGTGTCAGATCGGACCGGCGACGTGAATGTGCCGGGCGGGCTGCCGTGCAATCCGGCGATCATCTATTTTCTCGAGCACGACATCGCGGAGATGGAGCAGTTGACGGGCGGTCAGCGGCGCTATTTCCAGCAGCGCGTGCGCATGGCGCTTGCGGCGGGGCCGGCGATCACGCCAGTGTCGAGTGAGTCGCTTGGGCTCGGCAAGCATGAGAAGGCCCGGCAAATCGTCATACAGCCTTATTTGAACGATCCCAATGCCGAGCGCTTTAGCAAGTACACGGGCAAGCGCTATACGTTCGTCATGGCCGACGATGTGCCCGGGCGGTTGCTCATGATTCGCACCGAAGTGCCGGGGGAAGGTAACGATTTTGCACATCCTTTGCAGAAGGACACGATTGCCTATCAGGGGATGTTCAGAAATATGAACCAGCCGGGGAGTGCACCGGTTAAGGCTTCGAATGCGCCGCGGGCTAGTCGGTGAATCGGTTTTTTTTTTCGCCGGATCCCGTTTTGTTATTGGTTTATTAGCGTTGCCCCTGTGCGGGGCGGCAGTCACTTTCTTTGCTGCTGCAAAGAAAGTAACCAAAGAAAGCAGCTTGTTAGGCCCGCGGTCACACGCAGTTTGGCCACGCGTGCCAGGTGATCGTGGGCTGCCTAAGTGTCGCCCTCATAGGCCCAACCGGGCTTGGATCGCGCACGGTCTGTCTCATCGCACCACTCCACTTGCTGGTTCAGCACCAAATAGCTCCGGCACAGCGCTACGCGCTGCCGACGGGTCTGCGAGGGACAACATCGGTCTGCACTTGCAGTGAGATGGAGGCGTTAGTAACGAAAGTCCGGGCAGACCCAATTGACCCATCGGCCGCGAAGCGGGCCGGAGCCTTTTGGTGCTGAACCGCTCCGCTGTGCGGCGCGAGGCGACAGACCGTGCGCGAGCCAAGCCCGATTAGTCTTGTGAGGGCGACACTTAGGCAGCCCACGATGGGCTGGCAAGCGTGGCCAAACTGCGTGTGACCGCGGGCGTCTCGAGCTGCTTTCTTTGGTTACTTTCTTTGCAGCAGCAAAGAAAGTGACTGCCGCCCCGCATAGGGGCAACGCTAATAAACCACAAAGAAAACGGGATCCGGCGAAATCAAAGTCAACCCCAAAAACAAATCACTTAGCATTCGCATTCAACTCCCGCGCGTAATACATCGCCGCCGCATCGATCTCCTCCGGCGTCATGTTGCGCGCAACATTGCGCATCACCTCGTTAACATCGTTCGTCCGCGTGCCATTGGCAAACGCGATCAATTGCGACTTGGTATAAGCCGCCGGCAAGCCATCGAGCCAAGGGCTACCGGCCTTGTTATCGATGCCCCCATGACACGCCGCACATGGCGCGATATTGCGCATCGGCGCACCATGCGCGACGATCGCCGGCGCGAGCGCGTCGCTCACCTTCCGCTGCGCCGGCGGCCGCGGCAAATTCGCGTAATACGCCGCGAGATCGCGCATATCCTGATCGCTCAGGTTCATCGCCATCGGCGACATCACCGCGTTGGTGCGCGCGCCCTTCTGGAAATCGATCAGCTGCTTGTAAATCACCGACGCATACTGCCCCGCCAGATTCGGCGAATTCGCGTCGCTCATGCCGCGTTCCCCGTGGCACATCGTGCAGCGCAAGGCCAGCGTCGCGCCACGCCCGATAGAATTCGCGCTTACGTTAGTGAGCAACTGCGGGGTGATCTCGACGCCCGTGAGCTTCACCTTCGGCTCGACGGCCGCGCCGCCCGCATACCACTCGCGCGGCACGCCCGCCGCGCTGCAGATCGCATTCCAGATACCGGTGAACGGCGCGTCGCGCTGCACGGAAGGCAGCCATACGAAACCGATCAGCGCCGACACCACGGCGATGCCGATCGTCCCCAACACGCTGACGGCGAACCAGCGGTTGCGGAAGGTGAAGAGGCGTTCGTCGCTCATCGCTGCGCTCCGATCGGCACTGCGGGCACCGCCGTATCCGAACGCGCGAGCAACTGCGCAATCGGGTAGCCGTAGTTGACGAGCGTAAGGCCGATCATCAGCACGAGCCACAGCGCAAAACTGTTCAACGCCACGGGAAGCGTGCGCGGCTCATGCACCGCGCGGCTGAAGCGGAACTCCTCGATCGCCGTGCGCGGCGCGCGATGCGCCTTGATCAGGACGATGAAAAACAGCACCGCCGATACGACCAGAATCAGCCCGCCCAGCACTGAGATCACCACATAGACCGCTTGCGCGGCGATCGCCGGATCGCTGTAGTCGTAGAACGCCATGCGCCGCGGCATCCCCAGAATGCCGACGAAATGCCACGGGAACGTGAGCACGATCATGCCGATGAACCATAGCCACAACTGCCAGCGCATCAGCTTCACGCTCTCGAGTGCGCGCCCGGTCAGATGCGGCCACAGATCGTACGCGATCACGAAATACATGATGACGATCGCGCCGCCGAAGATCAGATGAAAGTGCCCCGTCACCCATTGCGTATTGTGGACCGTCGAGTCGAGCTGATAGCTCATGTTGATGAGCCCGCCCGCCCCGCCGAAGCCGAGCATCACGAAAGAGAACGCGACGGCCAGCATCATCGGGTTGTCCCACGGCAAAGCCTTGATCCAGCCGAGCGGCCCGCGTCCGCCGCGCAGCCGCGCCGCGATCTCCACCGATGCGCAGATCGTGAACACGGTGAGCAGTGTCGGCACCGCGACGAGCGCGGTGAACACCGAGTGCATGAACTTGAAGCCCGAGCCCACTTGCGGATCGGCGAAAAGGTGGTGAATGCCGATGGGCATCGACACGACGAGGAACAGGATGAACGAGATGCGCGCCATCGAATCGCTGTAGAGACGGCCGCCGATCGCACGCGGAATGATGGTGTAGTACGCGATGTACGCGGGCATCAGCCAGAAGTAGACGATCGCGTGCAACGTCCACGAGAAGAACACGCGCGCGAGGCCCGCGTCGATCGTCGACTTCCAGCCGATCGCGACGGGCAGGATCATGAACAGCACTTCGATCGCCGCGCCCACCGCCGTCCAGCCCCACAGATAGGCACCGGCGACGGTCGCGAACATCGCGAGCGGCACCGGCTTGCCCGCGTTCTCGCGCTTCCACGACGCGAGGTTCACCGACATCAGCGCGACCCACACCCACGAGCCGACCACCACGAACACGACGCCGATGTAATAGAACACGTTGCCGATCATCGGCGGATAGAAGGTGTAGAGCACGGACGCGAGGCCCATTGCGACGGGCACCGTCGCCGTGACCGCGCCCACCGCGACCAGCCAGAAGCCGAGCCACGCCCAGCGCAGGCCGACGAGCGGGCGCTTCAGCGCAAGCTCGCTCACCGCGTAGCCGAAGCCCATCGCGATGAGCGTCGGGAACGCATAGCCCATCACGGTGCCGTGCTCCGTCACCGAGCGATAGTAGAGTTCCGGATTCTGCAGCCACGGATGCAACGGGCTGCGCACGAGCATCTGCCATGCGCCGAGCAAAAGCGCGACGCCGAAGGCGATGAAAGCCAGCCAGAAATGCGCGAGTACGAGGCGCTTGCTATTGAACACAGGACACTCTCCGCGAATTGGCCGGCATCTTGTCGGCCATCTGCATGAATTCGGCGCGGTCCACCACCTTCACGTGCGCCCACATGTTCTGATGCCCGGTGCCGCAGTACTCGTGACAGGGCATCAGATGCTCGCCGGGCTTGTCGAAAGTCGTCTTGAACGTCGAGACATAGCCCGGCTCCAGCATCGAATTGATATTCGTGTCGGTGATCAGAAAGCCATGCACGACATCCGAGCTCGTCGCGCGGAAGGTCACCGGCACGCCCGCCGGCACCACCAGGCATTGCGGCGTGAACGAGTACTGCTGCGCGACGATGCGCACCGTCACCGAGCCATCCGCCTCGGGCGCGGCGCCGAGATTGCTTTCGATGAATTCGCCCGACACATGCAGCGTTTCAGGGCGAATCGTCTCGACGCGCGACGGCGGCATCATCGACCAGTGCACGCCGGTATAAACGACCATGCCGACGAGCACGACGACGATCGCGAGCACGAGAATCGCCCAACGCCGTTCGACCCGTTCGGCGATGTCGTGCGAGCTTGGATTGATGGCCATATGCGATGCCTTAGTGAACCTTCCGAATCGTTGAGGTCGCTGAGATCACTGAATCACGCCACGCGGCAGGAACACGGCGAAATAGAAGACGAACCAGAGGCCGATGACGATCGCCGTCGAGATGCCCGCGAGCGCAATCGCGCCCGATGGGCCGCGCTTCACGATCTCGTCGAGCTTCGCGTCCTGCCTCGCGATTTCATTCGGGTCTTCAGTCATGGTGTCGTCGATGCTCAGTAAAGTGGCGCCGAACGCAGCTCGTTCACTTCCTTCACGCTGACCGGCGTGCCGCGGTTGCCCCACGCGGTGCGGATATACGTGACCACGGCCGCGACCTCGACATCCGAGAGCGACTGCGCGAACGGCGGCATGCCGTAGGGCTTCGGGTTTTTGAAAGTGCCGGGCGGATAGCCGCCGTTCAGCACCATTCGAATCGGGTTCACGGCCGAACTCATCACGATCGACTGATTGTTCGCGAGCGGCGGAAAGTCGGGTGGCTTGCCCTGGCCCTGCGCGGCATGGCATTCGGCGCATTGCGCGTCGTAGATCTTCTTTCCGAGCGGCGAGAGGCTCGTCTTTTCTTCGACGGCCGCCTGGCTCGGCGGCGCCGACTTGTCGCCGGAGCGCGCGGGCAGCGCCTTCAGATAGACGGCCATCGCGCGAACATCTTCCTCGGTCAGATATTGCAGGCTGTCGTAGACAACTTCGGCCATCGGCCCGTACACGGCGCCGCGATTCGACACGCCCGCATGCAGAAGACCGACGATGTCGTCGAGGCTCCAGTCGCCCAGACCCGCTTCCTTGTTCGACGTGAGCGACGGCGCATACCAGTTCTGGATCGGGATCAGGCCGCCTTCGAACGCCTTCGATTTCACGTTGCCGCCGAGCGCGTTGATGGCCGTATGGCACATCGAGCAGTGTCCGAGGCCTTCCACCAGATACGCGCCGCGATTCCATTCGGCCGATTGCGACGCATCGGGCTCATACACGCCTTCGCGGAAGAAAAGCGAACGCCAGCCGAGCAACAGCTCACGACGATTGAAGGGGAAACGCAGCTCGTGCGGCCGGTTCGGCTGATGCACCGCCGGCGTGGACATCAGGAATGCGTAGATCGCGTCGGAGTCGGCGCGCGTGACTTTCGTGTATGACGTGTAGGGCATCGCCGGATAGAGCAGCGAGCCGTCGCGGGACTTGCCCGTGTGCATCATCGCGAAGAACTCTTCGGCGGTCCATTTGCCGATGCCCGTCTCCTTGTCCGACGAAATGTTCGGCGTATAGAGCGTGCCGAAGGGCGTGTCCATCGGGCGGCCGCCGCCGAACGTCTTGCCCGCGGGCAGCGTATGACACGCGATGCAGTCGCCCGCGCGCGCGAGATATTCGCCGCGCTTGACGGTGGCGGCATCCGCGCCTTGCGCCGCGGCCTGGCCGATCGGCGCGGCGCACGCCGCAATGAAGACCGCGACGGTCAGCGCTCGGAAATGTCGAAAACGGAGCACGTTGGGGTCTCGGTTAGTTATGGACGCTGCCGCAGGCGAGCGGCATCCTGAGCGAGCCGGCGGCGACCGGCACCGGATTCGCCGGCGCGGGCAGCGACGCGAGATAGGCCGCTATCGCGGTGATGTCGCGGTCGTTCAACAGTTTCGCGACCTGCCCCATGCAATCCGGCGCGACGGTCGAGCGCGTGCCGTAACGCCACGCGCCGAGTTGCGCGCTGAGATAGTCGGCATGCAGGCCGAGAAGGCCGGGAATCGCGGGCTCCATGCCCGTCATCGCCGCGCCGTGGCAACTCACGCAGGCGGGCACACTGCGCGATGCATCGCCCTTCGTGACGAGCGTCTTGCCGAGATCGAGCGTTTTCTCGTCGACCCTCACGGCCGCGGGCGGCGCGAACGGCGGGCGTTCGCCCGCGAAGTAATCGGCCATCTGCTTCAGGTACGCGTCGGGCAGATAAGCGAGCAGGTAGTTCATCGGCGGATATTTGCGCCGGCCGTCGCGGAACGCGAGGAGCTGGTTGTACAGATAACCGGCGGGTTTGCCGGACAGGCGGGGGAAATAGTCGTTGTCGGTGCCCTCGCCGTGCGCGCCGTGGCAGGCCGCACAACCCATCACGCGGGCCTGCATGGTATCGGGGGCGCGTTCGAGCGCCGCGCCTCGCGCGGGGGCGTCCGCCGCGAGTACGCCGAAGCTGAAAAACGCGAAAAGCGCGGACAAGAAGAAAGCGCAGAGCTTTGCCACGTTTCGCACGTAACCCCCGTTGTCTTTGCCGTGTTCGATTTGCCGGGCGTGTGAGGCATGCGTCCGACGCGGTTTTTCAAGGCGCTGCGATGTTCTTGATGCCGATGGGTTGCGCTTGGCTTTTCTGATCTTAGAAGAGACGGCCTCTTTTTCCCAGTCTGGAGATTGTCTCAATGCACGACGTCGATGCGCATGACACAACGCATCGTTATTTGCGCTCGAACAATGAATCGCACATTTTTGAGATGGGCAATTGCGCCAGATCAACCCGCTGGGGATTGCATACAGCAGCTTTGAACGATCAGGTCGATTATTTCGAGACGGGTAATGAGTTGCGGCGCGTTCACTTGAGGCCGAGGCGCCTGGCGAGGCGATTGAGATTGGCGCGATCCAGACCGAGCTCGCGCGCCGCCGACGCCCAGTTCTGGTTGTGACGCTTCAGCGCATCGAGAATGAGCGTGCGTTCGTAGGCGGTCACCGCGTCGCGGAAGTCCGTGCCCGGCGCGGGCAACGGCGATGCCTCCGCCCGCGGCGCGCTAACCGTGGCTGTCGCGCCATCGCCGTTGAGCGTCAGATCGGCGGCGGTGAGCGTGAGGATGCGCGGACGCTCCCGATGCGCCGCGAGCGCCTTCAACGCGCTGCGTCCGATCAGATGCTCCAGTTCGCGCACGTTGCCGGGCCAGCGATACGCGAGCAGCGCGGCCTGCGCGTCGGCGGAAAGACGCAGACTCAGGAGGCCGAGGCGCGAGCGGTTCTCTTCGAGGAAGTAACCCGCGAGCAGCAATACGTCGCGCCCGCGCTCGCGCAGCGGCGGCACCACGAGCGGATACACCGACAGGCGATGATAGAAATCCGCCCGAAAGCGCCCTTCGCGCACTTCTTCGGCGAGATCGCGATTGGTTGCGGCGATGAGCCGCACGTCGACCTTGTGCTCGTTGTCCGAGCCGATGCGCTGCAACTGCCCGTTCTGCAACACGCGCAGCAACTTCGCCTGGACGGGCAGCGGCAGTTCGCCCACTTCGTCGAGAAAGAGCGTGCCGCCATCGGCGAGCTCGAACTTGCCGCGCCGATCCGACGACGCCCCCGAGAAAGCGCCGCGCACGTGCCCGAAGAGCTCGCTCTCGACGAGCGTATCCGGCAGCGCCGCGCAATTGAGGCTGACGAGCGGCTTGTCCGCGCGCGGCGACAGCGCGTGGATCTCGCTCGCAACGAGCTCCTTGCCGACGCCCGTCTCGCCGGTGATCAGCACCGTCAGATCGCTCGACGCGACGATCGCGATTTCCTCCAGCAAGCGGTTATGCGGCCCGCTGCTGCCGATCATTTCTCGCCGCCGCGGCCCGTTCGCCTGCCGATACACCTCCGCGCGCTGACGCTCCGCCTCGCCTCGTCTCGCGAGCGTGTCGATGCGCTCGGCCACGCGCACGGTCGCCGCCGCGAGACTGAGAAACGCCTGGAGCGATGCCATGTCGATACCGTCGAAGCGCGCAGGATCGAGCGCGTCGAGCGTCAGCAGACCCCACGCGCGCCCGTCGATGATGAGCGGGCAACCGAGGCAATCGTGCACTTCGAGATGGCCGCTCACGCCCTTCACGAGGCCATCGTACGGATCCGGCAGGTCGGAGCCGGCGGCAAACCGCGTCGGCGCCTCGCGCGCGAGGATGCGCGCGAATCGCGGATGCTCGCTGACCCGAAACCGCCGGCCGAGCGTATCGCTCGACAGACCGTCGATGGCAAGCGGCACGAGTGTGTCGCCATCGAGCCGCAAAAGCGCAGTGGCGTCCCCCGGAAAGAGCGCGCGCAGCGTGTGCAGCAAACGACGGTAGCGCTCGGTGTCGGGCATCTCGCTCGACAGGTCCTCGATCAGCGGCACGAGGGCGTCGAGCAGCACCCTTGAAGTCATTGCGACTACTTCTGTAGTCTTTTGGACCAGAGTCGAATCGACCATGAATTTCGATAAACGATTGATTTAACGCCAATTCTACTCTGGCACGGAACGTGTATTGGTCTTGCCCGAGGATTGCGACGCGGAAGCGCCCGCTTCCGCCTTTCATCATGAGGAACCGAAGAATGCTGTCAGCCGAACACCGAGCCATCGTCAAGGCAACCGTCCCCCTGCTGGAAAGCGGCGGCGAGGCGCTCACCAGGCACTTCTACAACAAGATGCTCACCGAATACCCCGAAGTTCGCCCGATGTTCAATCAGGCGCACCAGGCAAGCGGCGCGCAGCAGCGCGCGCTCGCCAACGGCGTGCTGATGTATGCGCGGCATATCGACGAACTGGAGAAGCTCGGCGGCCTGGTCGGTCAGATCATCAACAAGCACGTCGCGCTGAACATCCTGCCGGAGCATTATCCGATCGTCGGGCGCTGCCTGCTCGCGTCGATCCGAGAAGTGCTCGGCGAGGAAATCGCCACCGACGCCGTCATCGAGGCATGGGCCGCCGCCTACGGGCAACTCGCCGATCTGTTGATCGGGCTCGAGGAAGGCATCTATAGCGAGCGCGAAAAGGCGCCCGGCGGATGGCGCGGCACGCGGCGGTTCGTCGTCGCTCGCAAGGAGCAGGAAAGCGACGAAATCACGTCGTTCTATCTCGTGCCCGAGGACGGCGGCGCCCTGCTCGACTTCCATCCGGGCCAGTACATCGGCCTGCGCCTTGTCATCGACGGCGAGGAACTGCGTCGCAACTATTCGCTCTCGGCGGCGCCCAACGGTCGCGACTATCGCATCAGCGTGAAGCGCGAGGCGAACGGCAAGGTGTCGAACTTTCTGCATGCGAACGTCCGCGAAAACGACGTGCTCGAGCTTTATCCGCCCGCAGGCGACTTCAGGCTCGAAAAGAGCGAGAAGCCGCTCGTGCTGATCAGCGGCGGTGTCGGCATCACGCCGACGCTCGCGATGCTTCAGGCCGCGCTCGAAACCAGGCGCCCGGTGCACTTCATCCACTCGGCGCGGCACGGCGGCGTCCATGCGTTCCGCGCGGTCATCGAAGAGCTGGCGGCGCGTCACCCGCAGCTCGAGCGCTTTTACTGTTACGAGCACAAGCGCGACGGCGATCACGAAGCGCATGGCATCGGCTTCGTCGACGAAAAGCTGCTCGACGCGTGGCTACCGAAGAACCGTGATGTCGATGCGTACTTCCTCGGCCCGAAGGCGTTCATGAAGGCGGTGAAGAAGCATCTGAAGGTGCTCGGGGTGCCCGAGGCGCAGAGCCGCTACGAGTTCTTCGGCCCCGCCGCCGCGCTCGACTGATTCCGCGCGCGAGGCTGCGCCTGTGGACCCGCGGCGCGTGCCGCCGTGGGTTTTTTTGCGTCCTGATTCGAGCGGAAAGCAGTCCGGCGCCGATGCGGTGGCTACCTGAAATTCCATAAAACCGGTCATTTCAAACAGCCACTCCGAGGCCTAATCTTCTCTTGCCGCGCCGCTCTGGCGCGCTTTCCGAACCAAGCAAAGAGGATACGTCAATGGAACCCCGTCTCGACTTCTACAAGGCCAGCCCCGCCGCGATCAAGGCGCTCGTCGGTGTCGAAGAGCGCATCGCCAAGTCGGCGCTCGAAAAATCGCTGACCGAACTGGTGCGCCTGCGCGCATCGCAGATCAACGGCTGCGCGTTCTGCGTCGACATGCACACGACCGATGCGCGCAAGGGCGGCGAAACGGACCGGCGTCTGGCGACGGTCGTCGTGTGGCGCGAGACGCCGTTCTTCACCGATCGCGAACGCGCCGCCCTCGCATGGACAGAAGCGTTGACGCTGGTGTCGCAGGATCACGTACCCGACAGCGTGTGGGAAGCCGTGAAGCCGCACTTCAGCGACGAGGAAATCGTGGACCTGACACTTCTCATCTCCGCGATCAATAGCTGGAACCGCTTCGCCATCGCGTTCCGCAAGACGCCTGCATGAGGACATGGACATGAGCATGCGCAAATCTTTCGTTCTGGCCGCTGCGCTGATGATCGGTGCGGCGAATGCCGGCGCGCACGATACGAAGGGCGCGGAGGTCGTCGCGCCGGTGATGAAGCAGGCCATTCCCGAGGCAGCCGGCAAGAACGTGCTCATGGCGACCGTCTCGTACAAGCCGGGACAGGCATCGGAAGCGCACATGCATCCGGGGTCGATCTTCGCTTACGTGCTCGAAGGCCACGTCACATCGCAGCTCGAAGGTTCCGCCGCGAAGACGTATGGTCCTGGGCAATCATGGTACGAGCCGCCGGGCGCGCATCACATCGTGTCGAAAAATGCGAGCGCGACGAAGCCGGCGAAGCTGCTCGTGTTCGCGATCGTCGGCGACAACGATCCGGTCAAGCAGCCGATTCCGCACTGATCGAGGCGATGACATCGTGAACCGTCCGCGCGTTGCCGCTTGGCTCTTGAGCATCGTGCCCGGGCTCTGCGGGCTCGGGCAAGCGTGGTGTGTCCCGGCGCGGCTGTGACGCGCCGGTGCAGCTTCGGCCTGGCCTTGGGGACGCTCGCATGCGTGAAGCTAGCGCTCGCGTTGCCGATGTTCGCCGGCGCGAACCTGTTCATCGGTTACCCGTGCGCGCACTCGCGCGCACGGCGGTTCCATCGTGAGGATGTCATGAAGATCGCAGAACCCAGCACCGTTTTTGTCGCGGCGTCGCAAAAGCGCGAGCCGAGCCATTATCAGCGCGGCGCGCTATTCAATCTCGGCTTCCGGCCGTTCTATTTGTGCGGCGCGGCGTTCGGCGCAGTCGCGTTGACGGTGTGGTTGCTCGTGCTGTCGGGCGTGCCGCTTTCCGGCGGCTATCTGCTGCGTGCGGACCCGATCGGCTGGCACGCGCATGAAATGGTGTTCGGCTTCGCGGCGGCGATCATCGCTGGTTTTCTGCTGACGGCCGTGCGCGCGTGGACCGGACGCGACACGGCCAAAGGCGCGGTGCTCGCAGCGCTCACGCTGCTGTGGCTTGCCGGGCGCGTGCTCGTGTGGAGCGGTCCCGCGCTGCCGGCTGCGATCGTCGATAGCGCGTTCTTGCCCCTCGCCGCACTCCTGCTGCTCCGCGTGCTCATGAAGGCGGGCAACCGGCGCAACTATTTCCTCGCCGTCGTGCTGCTTGCGTTCGGCGCGCTGAACGCCCTGTTTCACGGCTTCGCGATCGATACGCGCGCCGATCTCTCGATGCGCGCCGTGTATGCATCCGCGGGCATCGTCGTATTGCTCGTCAGCGTGATCGGTGGACGCGTGATCCCGATGTTTACCGCCAACGCGATCCCCGGCTTCGTCGCGCGGCGCCGGCGCATCGTCGAGGCGACGGTCGCGCCGCTCACGCTCGCGGCGTTTTTCGCCGATGCCCTCGCGCTCGATGGCGCGATCGTCGCGCCGCTCGCCTTGCTGGCGTGCGGCGTGCATCTCGCGCGGATGATCGGCTGGCGCTCGTACGCCGTGCGCGGACGGCCCATTCTCGCGATTCTGCATCTGGCTTATGCGTGGTTGCCGCTCGGCTTCGCGCTGCTCGCTGCGTCCTCGCGAGGATGGACGCGCGTGCCCCATGGCCTCGCGATGCACGCGTTCGCGGCCGGCGCGATCGGCGGCGCGATCATCGCGATGATCACACGCACCGCACGCGGACATACGGGACGCCCGCTCGTCGCGGACAAGCGCGATATCGCGTGCTATGCGCTCGTGATCGCGGCAGGCGCGCTGCGCGTGCTCGGGCCGCTCGCCGCGCCTGCATGGCATTCGACGTGGATCTTCGCCGCGGGCATCTGCTGGGTGCTCGCGTTCGCGCTGTACGTCGCGGCGTACGCTGCGCCGCTATTCAGACCGCGTGCGGATGGCAAGCCGGGTTGAGAGGCAACACGTTTTGACATCGGGATGCGCCGGTTCCGCGAGAATCGCATCCCGCTTTCCCATTCCGATGTCACCATGAAGCACGTTCGTCATATTTGCGCCGTGGCGCTCGCCGTCGCTGCGCTCACGCTTTCCGGCTGCGGCCTTCTCGGTTGCAGCGCCTTCGCCACCAATGGCGGCGGCTTCGGCGGCTGTAGCGTTGGCACGCGGTTCTGATTCACCGTCCCTCCATATGCGGGGCTCGCTTCGTCCGTCTCCTGAATAATCGTGCGTTCCCCGCGCGAGCCGGGTTGGCCCGCGCGCCCTTCGCGACGACACTACGTTCATTGGACAACCGTCGGCGACATCTAGCGCCGACATCGACTGGAGACAGCATGAGCGCTCACGTAAGTCTGGTTCTTCTCGCTCTCGTGTCGCCGGCGTGCGCGCTGGCATTGCGGGCGGGGATCGCCAGCATCGATACACGCGTGCCCCGCCTGGCGTTCTGCGCCGCGCTTCGAGGCGTGTCGAATCCGCGGCGTCATCTGCTTTCGTTTCGCGCGTCGCCGTAGCCCGCGACGGCGCTGAACGCCCATCCTGCTGCCGCAGGATCGCTCGAATCACGGGGATAAGGGAGCGAGGAGACCACCTGCCGGCGGCAAGACGAAACGCGCATCCGCAACGCGGCCTCGAGCGCCGCATCATCAGTCGCAAGCCGCGGAAAGCGCGAGCTCGATAACTAGAAACGGGCGACACGCCGGGTCGCCCGCCCAGCCGACCTCACGCCGTACGCATCACTCCTTCACCGCCGTGTAGGACATGTCCAGCGACGCCGCGCGCGCGTGCTTCTGCGAATGCGCGTTACGCATCGGCTTCAGCACGAAGAGCGCGAGCAGCGCCGATATCGCCGCCATGCCCGCCGCGAGCATGAACACCGCGTGCCAGCTTCCGGTCGTCGTCGTGATCACGCTCGAGAATGGCACGAGCAACGCAGCCGTGCCCTTCGCCGTATAAAGCAGACCCGCGTTGGTCGCCGCGAACTTCGGACCGAACGTGTCGCCGCACGTCGCCGGGAAAAGGCTGTAGATTTCGCCCCACGCGAAGAACACGATGCCGGTCAGCACGACGAACGCCGTCGGATTGTGCCCGTACTTCGACAGCGCGACGATGCCCACCGCTTCGATTGCAAACGCGACGAACATCGTATTTTCCCGCCCGATGCGATCCGACACCCAGCCGAAAAACGGTCGCGTCAGGCCGTTGAGCACGCGGTCGATGGTGAGCGCGAAGGTCAACGCGGGCAGCGTCAGACCGAGTATCGACACGGGCGAATCGTGCAGCCCGAAGTCCTTCGCGATCGGCCCGAGCTGGGCCGTCGCCATCAGTCCGCCGGCTGCCATCATGACGAACATCAGATACATGACCCAGAAGATCGGCGATGCCAGCACCTGTTTCGGACTCGCGTTGTAGACCGCCGCCTTGACCGCGCTCTTCACCGACGCGATCATCTGCGCGGGCGGCGCGTAGAGCGCCATGCCGAGCAGGAACACCACGAGTCCCTGCCCCAGACCGAACCAGAGGAACGTCGCTTCGTAGCCGCTCGACTTGATCATGTGCGCGATCGGCACGACCGTCGCGGCGGAGCCCATCCCGAAACCCGCCGCCGTGATGCCCGCAGCCAGTCCGCGTCGCGCCGGGAACCACTTGAGCGCATTGCCGACGCACGTGCCGTACACCGCGCCCGCGCCGACGCCGCCGACAGCGGCCGCGAAGTACAGAAGCGGCAGCGACGACGCCACCGAGTTGATCGCCCATGCGATCGCGCACAGCAGGCCGCCGCCGACCACGACCGGCCGCGGCCCGTACTTGTCGACGAGATAACCTTCCACGGGCACGAGCCATGTTTCCGTCACGACGAAGATCGTGAACGCCACCTGAATGGCCGCGCGGCCCCAGTGATATTTCTCGTCGATCGGGTTGACGAAGAGCGTCCAGCCATACTGCATGTTCGCGATCATCGCCATGCAAATCACGCCGAAAACCAATTGCACCCACGGCGACGCCAGGCGCGACGCCTTGTCGTCGCGGTCCATCTGGTTCATTCCCATGCCTGTCTCCTTGGCAAATTGCCTTGTGTATTCGGACGCCGAACGGCGCCTCACGCGACGCATTTCATGTCGCATCGCATATACACAGTATGTGATATATCAAGTAAGTCAAGCGAAAGAAATGGCGGGGTTTTCACTAAGCGGATCTTGCTTCGAAAGCGCATGAAAGCTGCAGTGAGGAACAACCGCGCAGACAAAAAAAAGCCCGGCAGAAACAGGCCTGCCGGGCGATGAGCGTGGGCGAGACATGGCAATCCGCAGCACGCCCTTCCTTTATAAATGAAAGTTAAACGTAATGTAAACGGGTATTTCTGTAGGGTTTACGCTTTACCGCGTTTCGACAATTTCAGAAGATGTTGACGGGCACGTTGACCATCAGCCGGTACACATCGCTGGTGCCGTCCGGGTAGTAGGCGCTATTGCTGTGATGGTGCATGTAGTAGAACTTGACCGACGTGTTCTTGAACTTGCCATCCGGAATCGTATAGCTCGGAATCACGCCGATTTCATAGTGCGTGCCGTGGATCGGTTCACCGTTGACGAGATAGTTGGCCGCCTGAGCCGTGCCGCTGTTGGCCATCGCACTGCCATCGGCGTCCCAGCCATATGCACCCCACATCGTGAACTTGAGTCCCGGCACGCCGTACTGCTTCATGTTGAGCGTGTAGGACAGGCTCAACGACTTTTCATGCGGCTGGTTGTAGTCCACGTCGAGCGAGTTCGAGAGATAGTCGCCCGCCGACTGGCCCATGTAGTCGAACGTCTGATCGCTCACGATCTGCTGGAACGCGACCTGCACCGTATGCGCGCCGTGCGTGCCGGCAAGCGCCAGCGAATACGCGTTGTTGTTGATCGCGCCTTGCCGCTTGTCGCCGATCGCGCCCGTGTAGTAGTAGTTCAGCGAGCCGGTCCAGCGCACGGTCTTGGGATCGCCGATGCTCTGCGTCGCCGTCAGGTAGTACTGTTGCCACACGTTGTTCGCGACGCTGCCATACAGCGACACCGACGTATCGTCACCGTGCGTCCAGTCGCCGCCGAAGTACGTGAACTGCGAGACGTGCGTGCCGCCGTATTCGGTCGTCAGGCCGGTGACGGTCGTCATGCCGCGCGCGAGCACGCCATCCACCGTGCCGGCCTTGAGCGTCAGGTTCTTGATTTCATCGCTCGCAAGCGAGAAGCCGCGATAAGTCGGCGGCAACGCGCGGTTGTCGTGCGGTACGAGAAACGGGTTGTCGAAGAGTTGCTGACCGTACTTGAGCACCGTGTTCGACACGCGCGCCTTGACGTCCCACACGCCCGGATAGGCCCACGCCAATTGATTCGATCCGCCGCCGTCCGTGCCCACGTGCACGCGATTACCCGCCCCGTTGCCGCCGTTCAGCTTGAACGCGCCGAAGAGCGACACGTCGCCGCCCAGCCCGATCAGGCCCTTGGTATAGCCCGATTCGAAGACGGCCTGCGCGCCGAGCACCCACGCGTCCTTCTTGCCCGCGCCCTTGAATTCGTCATGCTCGGTAAAGGAGCGCATCAGCACGTTGAAGTGCGAATCCTCGATGAAGCCCTTCGACTTCGCCTGACTGCTCACCGGCGCGTCCGCTTCGGTGTTGGGCGGCGAATCCGGCGGCGCTTCGGTGTGACGCGAAACAGGCTGAGTTTCGGCTTCATCGGCGTGCGCGGCGACTGTCGCGGCCATGAAACCGCTGAACAACAAAATCGATAGCGCTAGTGAACGTTTTTGTTTTGTCACGAAAAAGATCTCCACTTATTTTGATTCAACTGCTGACGGCTTGATCGAAACGAAGGATTGCGAAACACCTCGCCCGGCGACGCTAGAAGCGTCGAGGCGTACAGGCGGATGAGCAAACGGAGCAAAGGACGGGCGACGCGTGTACTTTATTTATTGCGGGTGTGTCTTCCTCGAATATCGTTGATTTTCTGATTGGCGCGGATTGGCGTAAATCGCGATTCAAGCAAACAGGCACGCCGCCGATGAATCCGCCCCGAACGTGCGCAGCGTCGGCACTTCGCGCGAGCAGCGCGTCTGTGCCATCGGGCAGCGCGTATGGAACACGCAGCCCGAAGGCGGATCGATCGGGCTTGGAATGTCGCCCGACAGGATCTGCACGGTCTTGGCGCGCTCGACCGACGGATCGGGCACCGGCACCGCCGACAACAGCGCGCGCGTGTACGGATGGCGCGGCGTGCCGTAGAGCGCATGTTTCTCCGCGAGCTCCATCACGCGGCCGAGGTACATCACCATCACGCGATCGGAGATGTGACGCACCACGGCCAGATCGTGCGCGATGAAGATGAGCGCGAGCTTCATCTCCTTTTGCAGCGACTTGAGCAGATTCACGATCTGCGCCTGAATCGACACATCGAGCGCCGACACGGGTTCGTCGCAGATGACGAGCTTCGGCTCGACGATCAGCGCGCGCGCGATGCCGATGCGCTGGCACTGCCCGCCGGAAAACTCGTGCGGATAGCGGTTGATCATCTGCTCGCGCAGGCCGACCTTCGCCATCATCGCGCGCACGCGTTCGTCCATGTCCCGCTTTGCGATACCAGGCCGATGCTCGACGAGCGGCTCCGCGATGATCTGTCCGATCGTCATGCGCGGATCGAGCGATGCGAGCGGGTCCTGGAAGATCATCTGCACGTCGCCGCGCACGCGATGCCATTCGCGCGCCGATGCACCCGAGAGCGTGGCGCCCATCCATACGATGTCGCCGGCCGTCGCGGGAATGAGGTTCAGGATCGCGCGCGACAACGTGGATTTGCCGCAGCCCGATTCCCCGACGACGCCGAGCGTCTCGCCCGCCTTTAAATCAAAGCTCACGCCGTCGACGGCCTTCAGCGTGCGGCGCGGCGCCCACGGCAGGCGGTTTTTCGACTTCACCTGAAAATGCACGCGCATGTCGCGCACGGAGAGGATCGTCGCGTCAGACATGGCTCGTTTCCTTCGTGACTTGATGAACCGGACGATGACAGGCCCGCAGCCAGCCCGGTCCGACGGCCTTCAGCGCGGGCGCATCGACGGCGCATTCGTCGCCGGCATCGGCGCAGCGCTCGTGGAACGGACAGCCCGCCGGCGGATGCGCCATGTTCGGCGGATTGCCCGGAATGCCGGTCAGCTCACCGCCCTCGTGATCGAGGCGCGGCAGCGCGCGCAACAGGCCGATGGTGTACGGATGCGAAGGCTTCGCGAACAACGTGGCGGCATCGCACTGCTCCATCACGCGGCCGCCGTACATCACCATCACCTTTTCGCACAACCCGGCGACGACGCCGAGATCGTGCGTGATCAATACGATCGACGTGCCGAAATCGTGTTGCAGGTTGCGCAGCAATTGCAGGATCTGCGCCTGCACGGTGACGTCGAGCGCGGTGGTCGGCTCGTCGGCGAACAGCACTTCGGGTTCGCACAGCAGGGCCATCGCGATCATCACGCGCTGGCGCATGCCGCCGGACAGCTCGTGCGGATACTGCCCGATGCGATGCGCCGCCTCCGGAATGCGCACGGCTTCGAGCATCGCAATCGCGCGCTTCTTCGCTTCACGGCGCGTGACGTTCTTGTGCAGTTCCAGCACTTCGGTCATCTGCCGCTCGATCGTGAGATACGGATTGAGCGAGCTCATCGGATCCTGAAAGATCATCGAAAGGCGATTGCCGCGGATGCGGTTCATCGCGCGATCCGACATGCCGATGAGATTCTCGCCGCGATACATCGCCTGTCCGCGCGCGCGCCCGTTCGATGCGATGAGGCCCAGCATGGCAAGCACGCTCTGGCTCTTGCCCGAGCCCGATTCGCCGACGATGCCGAGCGTCTCGCCCTCTTCCAGCGTAAAGTTCACGCCGTTCACGGCGCGCACGGTGGCGTCGTGCGTCCTGAACTCGACCTGCAGGTCATTGACTTCGAGTAAGGGCATGGCTCACCTGTCCTTCGGATCGAGCGCGTCGCGCAGCCCGTCGCCGACAAAATTGATGCAGTAAAGCGTGATCGACAACAGCGCCGCCGGGAACAGCAAGATCCACGGCGACGATTCCATCACGCCGACGCCGTCCTGAATCAGCACGCCCCAGCTCGTCATCGGCTCCTGCACGCCGAGTCCGAGAAACGACAGCACCGATTCCGTGAGGATGACGGCGGGCACGGTGACGGTCGTATAGATCGCGACGATGCCGAGCAGATTCGGCACCACATGCCGCGCGATGATGCGTCGCGTCGGCACGCCGATCGCGCGCGCCGCCTCGACATACTCCTTCGAGCGGATCGAAAGCGTCTGGCCGCGCACGACGCGCGCCATGTCCATCCACGAAAAAATGGTGATGGTGACGACGACGAGATAGAACTCGCGGCCGAGCAGCGTCACCATCAGGATCGCGATGAGCAGGTACGGGATGGCGTACATCATGTCGACGATGCGCATCATCGCGTTGTCGACGCGTCCGCCGACGAAGCCCGCGATCGCGCCCCACACGATGCCGAGCGTGACGGACGTGAGCGTGGCGAGCGCGCCGATCATCAGCGAGACGCGGCCGCCGATCAGGCAGCGCACGAGCAGATCGCGGCCGGTGTCGTCGGTGCCGAAGAGATGCCAGTTCGCGAGCGTGGGCGCGACGCTCGTCGCGTTCCAGTCGGTGGAGTCGAATTCGTTCGGCAGGAGCCACGGCCCGACGATGCACGCGAGCGTGACCAGAACGAGCAGGATCAGGCTCACGACGGCGGCCTTGTTGCGCAGGAAACGCGCGCGCGCGTCCTGCCACGGGCTGCGGCCAGCGACGGCCTTTTCGAGCATGGGTGCAAGAGAAGCAGATTTCATCGCGCGCCCTTTCAATAACGGATCTTAGGATCGAGCCACGCATACGCGAGATCGACCAGCAGGTTGAGCACCACCGCCACGACCGTGACCAGCACGACGAGGCCGAGCACGAGCGTGTAATCGCGATTGGCCGCGCCGTTCACGATCAGCTTGCCGATGCCCGGCAGCGAGAACACCGATTCCGTGACGACCGCGGCCGTAATCGACGAAATGGCGAGCGGCCCGATCACCGAAACGACCGGAATCAGCGTCGGCTTCAGCGCATGACGCAGCACGACGGTGCGCATTGGCAGTCCCTTTGCGCGCGCGGTGCGGATGTAGTTCGTGTTCAGCACCTCGATCAGGCTCGCGCGCGTCACGCGGCCGACTGTCGCCACGTTGATCATCACGAGCAGCGCGACGGGCAGCGCCATGTAGCGCAGCTGGAAGTCGTTCCAGCCGCCCGCGGGCAGCCACTTCAGCAGGATCGCGAAAACGAGGATCAGCACCGGCCCGAGCACGAACGACGGGAACACGTTACCCGCGTTGCTGACGAGCATGAGCGCATAGTCCGCGATGCTGTTGCGATAGAGCGCCGCCGCGACGCCCAGCGCCACGCCGATCACGATCGCGAGGAGCATCGACACGCCCCCGATCGTGAGCGACACCGGCAGCGCCCGCAGCACGAGGTCGTTCACGCTCCAGTCGGCATAGCGGAACGACGCGCCGAGATCGCCGTGCATGAGACCGTCGAGATAAAACAGATACTGCTTCCACAGCGGCTCGCCGAGGTGGTACTTCGCCTGCAGGTTCGCAAGCACTTCGGCGGATACCTTGCGCTCGCCGTCGAACGGTCCGCCGGGCGTCGCATGCAGCAGCAGATAGCAGATCGTCACGACGATCAGCAGCGTCGGCAGCGTGAGCAGCACGCGCCGCAACGTGTAGGACCACATGAGCGTTCCCCTTCGCCTATGGCAGTGAATTCAGCGATGTCAGTGCTTGACGATGTAGAGATCCTTGCTGCCGTAGTGATCCATCGGGTTCTTCAGCGAGTAGCCGCCGACATAGCTCTTCACGAGACGCGGCAAGCCGTATTGCAACAGCGGCAGCATCGGGTAGTCGTCCATCACGAGCTTCGCGGCCTCAGTCTGCAATTGCGCGCGCTTCGCGAGATCCGCGGTTCCGGCCGCATTCTTGATGAGTGCGTCGGCCTTCGGGTTGCAGTTGAAGTTATCGTTCTGCTCCGACTTGCATTGCACGAGCGTAAGGAACGTCGTCGCGTCGTTGTAGTCGGCCACCCAGCCATTGCGCGCGATCTGATAGTCGCCTTCATGGCGCTTCTTCAGCAGCACCTTGAACTCCATCGACTCGATGTCCATCGTGAGGCCGAGCTTCGTCTTCCATTCCGACGCGACGAAGATCGCCATCTTCTTGTTGTAGTCGCTCGTGTTCATCGCGAAACGCAGCTTCGTGCCCGGCTTCACGCCCGCCTGTTCCAGCAGCTTCTTCGCTTCCTCGACGCGCTTCGCCATGGGCCAGGCCGACCATTCGTAGTTCGAGACGTCCGCGCCGCTCACGCCCTTCGGCAGCAGGCCGTACAGCGGCGTCTGGCCATCGGCGGTCACGCGCTGCGCGAGCAGATCGCGGTCGATGACCATCGAGAGCGCCTTGCGCACGCGCACGTCCTTCAGCAGCGGATCGCGATTGTTGAAGCTGTAGTAGCGCGTGCCGAGAATCAGCGAGTTGCGGATGTCCTTCGGAAATTGCTGGCTGTACTTCGCGTACGTGCCCGTCGGCAACTGATACGTCATGTCGTTCTCGCCGGACTGGAACAGCTTGACGTCGGTGTTCTCGTCCTCGACCGGCAGGTAGGTGACCTGCGTCAACTGGACGTTCTTCTTGTCCCAGTAGTTCGCGTTCTTCGTCAGCACGAGCTTGCTGTTGACCTGCCAGTCCTTGAGCTGAAAGGCGCCGTTGCTGACGAGATTGCCTGGCTTCGTCCAGTCCTTGCCGAATTTTTCGACCGTCGCGCGATGAACCGGCCCGAAGTTCGGATTCGACATCAGTTCGGGCAGGAACGGCACGAGGCCGTCAGTCCTGACTTCGATCGTGTTCGCGTCGATGGCGCGCACGCCGAGCGCGCTCGCCGGCTTCTTGCCCGCCACGATATCCGCGCCGTTTTGCACGAAGGGGCCAAACACGCTCGCATACGACGACGCCGTTTTCGGATCGACGAAGCGCTGGCAGCCGTACACGAAATCGTTTGCGGTGACGGGATCGCCATTGGACCAGCGCGCGTTCTTGCGCAAGTGGAAGATCCAGGTCGTCGCGTCCTTCTGTTCCCACTTTTCCGCGACGCCCGGCACAACTTTGCCGTCCGGGTCGGTGGCGGTCAGGCTCTCGAACAGGTCACGCGAAACGTTGGCCGCCACCACGCTTTCGACCAGCGCGGGATCGAGCGTTTCGACCTCGGAGCCGTTGTTGCGCACGAGTTCCTGCTTCGCGGCGAGCGTAACGCCAGTCGGCACGATGGCGGCCGTCGCGTGCAGCGCGGAGAGGGCCAGCAGCGTCGCGGCGGCGGCGAGCTTCGTGCGTCGGATCGATACGTGGGGAACAGCAAAAAACGTCATGGGGAATCCTCTTTCTTTGTCTCGACTATTGGTTGTTGACTTTCGTTTTCCTTGCGTACGTTCGCAGTCCTTCGTGTAAGGGGTGTTTATCGCAAGTAGGATAAACAAGCTGACCGCAAACTTGGCAAATCTAACGAAAAGCTTTCTTGATGCCACCGCGTCGCTGCGGCGAAGTCACGTACAGATCACGCGCCTGGCGGACGATTCTTTTGCGGGACGCTTTCATTCGCGCTTCAGGCTGGCGGCGAGTATTTCGCATCAATAAGTCAGATGCCACTCACATGTGCTTATAGTCACTAAATTTTTCGAATAGTCGTTCAATTTGTTGAATCGGGGCACTTTGCGGTTTTTGCTGCATAGATGGCCTTAAGGCAGCAAGTGCTTGTTTCCTATAAGATTGCGTCGCCGTATAACTGCCGCTTCAATGCCGTCCGAAAGATGATCCGTTTTCGCCAGATCGAGGCTTTTCGCAGCCTCATCATGACCGGCACCAGTGTCGGTGCAGCAAAAAAACTCCATGTGACGCAACCCGCGATCAGCCGGCTGATTGCCGACCTCGAAGCCGATCTCGGTTTCAGCCTGTTTTCGCGCATCGGCGGCCGTCTGAATCCGACGACCGCAGGGCTGCGCTTCTACAAATCCGTCGAGGAGAACTTTCTCGGCCTGGAGCGTCTGAAGCAGGTCGCCGACATGATCCGCGAGGAAGCGTCCGATGGCCTCACGGTCGCGTGCATGCCCGTGCTCGCGACGACGCTCCTGCCGCCCGTGCTCGCCGATTTCACCGAGCGGCACCCTGGCGTGCCGATCAAGGTGGACTCGGTGAAGGTGCCCGAGGTGCTCGTGAACCTGCAGAATCACAAGGCCGATATCGCGCTGAGCCTCGCGTTTCCGGCGGTCGCGGGCATCGAGGTCGAGACGCTGCTCAAGGCGCGCGCTTCCTGCGCGATGCCCGCCACGCACAAGCTCGCAAAAAAGAAGATCGTTCGACCATCCGACTTGCGCGGCGAGAAGCTGATCGGCTGGTTGCCGAATTCGCGCCAGCCTTACGAAGCCGAGCAATCGCTCATTTCATCCACCGAGGACCGGCCGCGTTATACGGTCTTCACCGACACGGCCCACACCCGCTATGCGATGGTCGCGGGCGGCCTTGGCATTTCGATCGTCGAGCCCTTCGGGGCGAAGGTCTGGCGCGCGCATGGTGTCGTCGTGCGGCCGTTCGAGACCGACATCGAGTATGAATATGTGTTGTCGTATCCGAGCAGCGGAATTCGCTCGGACCTTGTCGCGTCGTTCCGCAATTCGGTGAAGCGCGTCGTCGAGCACTATTCGTTCGAGGCCCCGCAGGAAGTCC
>Ga0105251_10000854_pt1 | contig 27299 bp, 25 predicted proteins | sample KBSS64metaG_FD_80424 | JGI IMG/M metagenome (GOLD analysis project Ga0105251, IMG submission 80424) | Switchgrass rhizosphere microbial communities from Kellogg Biological Station, Michigan, USA - KBS S6-4 metaG | ecosystem: Host-associated > Plants > Roots > Rhizosphere > Soil | place...
AGGACCGTGAAACGACTCCACGCCGATGATAGTGCGGATACCCGTGTGAAAGTAGGTAATCGTCAGGCTCCTCATGCGATAAACAAAAACCCCACCCCGCAAAGGTGGGGTTTTTGCGTTTGGGAACCGAATTCTTCCAAGAAAGTTCGTTCCAACACCATCCCATCTCCGATGCACGGTTTCAGTCGGTAGAATGGCGTCGAAAGGTTGTAACCATCATGCCGACCCTTCCCGGAGCGCATATGAGAACGAGCCTGTTGATTGCCGCCGTCAGCGCCGCGTTGCTTGTCGCGGCGTGTGGCAAGAAGAACGATGCAAGCGAGTCCAGCCTGGGCGCTGCGATTTCCGCCGACATGAAAACGAATCGCGGCCTGCTATGCCTGAATCGAAGTGGTCGTGGGCCGTACGCGTTCCCATCTGTCTATAGCAATCGCGACCTCAACGAATATTCCGCTGCCGCACTGCGCGAGCAACTCGCCGCGCTCGAAAAAAGCGGGCTCATTGCGCGCGCGGCGCCGACTCCGGCGAACGCCAACGCCAAGCAGAACGGCATCGCGTACGGTCTCACTGGCGAAGGGCAGAAATATGCGGTCGAAACCAACCGCCCCGCCGGCGACCCCAACGCCACGAGCGACCCGCGCGCCTGGATGCTTTGCTATGCGCACGTCAAGCTGGACAAGGTCGTCGGCTGGACGGAGCCCGATCCTACGGCTCACCGCTCGGACGTCACGTACACCTACAAGCTCGAAAGCGTGGCCCCGTGGATGGACGATCGTGACATCAAGCGCGCCTTTCCCGACGTGACCGCCGCCGACCGCGAGGCCGGTGAAACGAAGCTGCACATTATTCTCGAGCAGCGCGAGGACGGCTGGGTGCGGGTGGATTGAAGCCGCCGGCCCCGCTTTCGAAATCACACATGCCGCCATCGTCCTTCGATCCTTCCGCCGGCCCGCCGCGCATGTCCGACGTCGCGCGTCTCGCCGGCGTTTCGAAGATGACCGTATCCCGCGTGCTCGCCGGCCACAGTGTCGCGGTGGCGACGCGCGCTCGCGTCCAGAAGGCAATCGACGAACTCGGCTACGTCGCCGATGCCGCCGCGGGCGCCTTGTCGTCCGGACGCTCGGAGTTCGTCGCCGTGCTGGTTCCGTCGCTCGCAAGTTCCAACTTTTCGGACACCGTACGCGGTCTTTCCGCGTCGCTCGAGCCGCACGGCCTGCAATTGCTGATCGGAGACACGGACTACCATCTGGATCGCGAAGAACGGCTCGTGCGCTCGATGCTGCGTCATCAGCCGCGCTGCATCGCGCTGACCGGTTCGCGTCATACGGAAGCGACGCGCACGCTGCTGCGCCGCTCCGGCGTGCCCGTCGTGGAGATGTGGGATTCGCCGTCCGATCCGATCGATGCCGCCGTCGGGTTCTCCAACGTCAGCGCCGCAAGAGAGATGGTGCGCTATCTGGCGGACAAAGGCCACGAACGCATCGGCTTTCTCGGCGGGGCGAGCGAGCTGGACCGTCGCGGCCTGGATCGTTTGAAGGGCTTTCGCGCGCAGATGAAGGCGCTCGGTCTGGACGACGAACGCATCATTCGTCTGGGCGATTCTCCGATCACGATGAGTCACGGCGGCCCCGCGATGGCCGAATTGCTCGACACCTGGCCCGACACGCAAGCCGTGATGTGCGTCAGCGACATGTCTGCGTTCGGCGCGATAATGGAATGTCACCGGCGCGGCCTCGTCGTGCCGGACGACATCGCCGTCGCGGGCTTCGGTAACTTCGAAGTAGCCGCCTGCTGCACGCCATCGATCACGACGATTTCCGTCGATGCATACGGGATCGGCTCGCGGACCGGCGCGACCTTGCTGGCGGCGCTGGAGGCGCGCGAGCAAGGCATCGTCGGGCCGAGCGGCAAGCGCGTGCGCGTCGCTTATTCCGTGGTGCCGCGCGAAAGCGCCTGAGCCGAAGCAGTGCGCCGAGTGCGTGCTAACATTGAGTCGAATGTTACCGGTAACGTAAATATAAACAGAGAGACATCCCATGCCCCAACAGAATCCCAGGCGACTGCGCAGCCAGGAATGGTTCGACGATCCCTCGCACGCCGACATGACGGCTCTATACGTCGAGCGTTTCATGAACTACGGCCTGACGCGCGAGGAATTGCAATCGGGCCGACCGATCATCGGCATTGCGCAGACCGGCAGCGATCTGGCGCCGTGCAATCGCCATCACATCGAACTCGCCGCGCGAACGAAGGCAGGCATTCGCGATGCCGGTGGCATTCCAATGGAGTTCCCCGTGCATCCGCTCGCGGAGCAGAGCCGCCGCCCGACCGCCGCGCTCGATCGCAATCTCGCCTATCTCGGTCTGGTTGAAATCCTGCACGGCTTTCCGCTCGACGGCGTCGTGCTCACCACCGGTTGCGACAAGACGACGCCGGCGTGCCTGATGGCCGCGGCCACCGTCGACATGCCCGCGATCGTGCTCTCGGGCGGCCCGATGCTCGACGGCTGGCACGAAGGCAAGCGCGTCGGTTCAGGCACCGTGATCTGGCATGCGCGCAACCTGCTCGCGGCGGGCGAGATCGATTACGAGGGCTTCATGCGCCTGACGACGGCGTCGTCGCCGTCCATCGGCCATTGCAATACGATGGGCACCGCGCTTTCGATGAACAGTCTCGCCGAAGCGCTCGGCATGTCCCTGCCGACGTGCGCGAGCATTCCCGCCGCATATCGCGAGCGCGGGCAGATGGCGTACGCGACTGGCAAGCGCATCGTCGATATGGTGCGCGAGGATCTGAAGCCGTCGAAAATCATGACGCACGACGCGTTCATCAACGCAATCGTGGTCGCCTCAGCGCTCGGCGCATCGACGAATTGCCCCCCGCATCTGATCGCGATCGCGCGGCACATAGGCATCGAGTTGAGTCTCGATGATTGGCAACGCCATGGCGAACAGGTGCCGCTCATCGTGAACTGCATGCCCGCCGGCGAATATCTCGGCGAGAGCTTTCATCGCTCGGGCGGGGTGCCCGCGGTCATGCGGCAACTCGACAAGGCGGGACTCATCAGACGCGATTGCCTGACCGTGTCGGGCCGCACGATCGGCGAGATCGCGAACGATGCGCCGGCCGCCGACAACGAAGTCATCCGCACCACGGACGATCCGCTGAAACACGGCGCGGGCTTCATGGTCCTGTCGGGCAATTTCTTCGATAGCGCGATCATGAAGATGTCGGTCGTCGGCGATGCGTTCAGAAAGACGTACTTGAGCGAGCCCGGTGCGGAAAACGCTTTCGAGGCGCGCGCAATCGTCTTCGATGGCCCCGAGGATTACCACGCGCGCATCAACGATCCGTCGCTCGACATCGACGAACATTGCATCCTCGTGATTCGCGGCTGCGGCACGGTGGGTTATCCGGGCAGCGCGGAAGTCGTGAACATGGCGCCGCCCGCCGAACTGATCAAGCGCGGCATCGATTCGCTGCCCTGCATGGGAGACGGACGCCAGAGCGGGACGTCCGCGAGCCCGTCGATTCTCAACATGTCACCCGAAGCGGCGGTGGGCGGCGGTCTCGCGCTCCTGCGCACGAACGACAGGATTCGCGTCGATCTGAACGCGCGCAGCGTGAACGTGCTGCTGGACGAAGCCGAGCTCGAAAGCCGCCGCGCGCAATCCGCATTCGCCGCGCCGGTCGCGCAGACGCCGTGGCAGGAGTTGTATCGACAAACGGTAGGACAGTTGTCGACGGGCGGCTGTCTCGAACCCGCGACCCTGTATCTGAAGGTGATCGAAACGCGCGGCAATCCGCGCCATTCACACTGAGCGAGCCGCCATGTCCTACGCCATCTACCCGAGTCTTGCGGACAAGCGCGTCGTCGTGACGGGCGGCGGCAGCGGCATCGGCGCGGCGATCGTCGAGGCGTTCGCGAAGCAGGGCGCGCGCGTGTTCTTCATCGATGTCGCCGAGGCCGATTCGCGGCAACTCGAACAGGCCCTCGCGAGCGAGAAGCATGCGCCGACGTTTCTGCATTGCGATCTGCGCGACACGGCCGCCATCGAAAAGGCCTTCGACGACATCGCCAGCGAAGCCGGTTCAATCGACGTGCTGGTCAACAACGCCGCGAACGACGACCGCCATCAGTGGGACAACGTGAGCAGCGCGTACTGGGACGAGCGCATGGCCGTCAATCTGCGGCATCAGTTTTTCTGCGCGCAGGCCGCGGCAAAGCGCATGCGCACGCAGAAGCACGGCGCGATCGTCAATATGGGCTCGATTTCGTGGCATCTCGCGTTGCCCGATCTCACGCTCTACATGACCGCGAAGGCCGCGATCGAAGGACTCACGCGCGGGCTCGCGCGCGAACTCGGCGAGCATGGCATCCGCGTGAACACGGTGATTCCCGGCGCCGTGCGCACGCCGCGTCAGACGAAGCTGTGGCAATCGCCCGAAAGCGGGGCGAAACTGCTCGCGCAGCAATGCCTGCACGAGCGGATCGACCCGGAACACATCGCGCGCATGGTGCTGTTTCTCGCATCGGACGACGCGGCACGCTGCACCGCGCGCGACTATTACGTCGACGCGGGCTGGTTCGGCACGTAACGCATGACGTAATGCGTTTCAGATGCGGGCATCGCGACGCCGCGTCACCTTCGGCGTCGCCCTGACGGTCGGCATCGTGCCGCTTTCGATGCAATGCTGCACGGCATCGGCGGCTTCGTCATAGTCGCGTTCATCGAGCCAGTGCCAGACTGCCGCGAGAAAGAGGCCGAGTCCCGCATGCCCGCAATGGGCGATTACCTCGGCGATGCCTTCCGCGAGCGCGTCGTTGCGGCCCTCGGGCTGCATCGCGCTCGCGACATGCGATGCCGCGCGCGATACCAGCATCGCGTGCATCGTATGCAGTTGCGGATTGAACGTGCTTGCGGCGTTTTTTCTTTGACTGCTGCCCATGAAACCCCCGTCTCTGGCTCGGCATGCGGCGACGGCATTGGAATTGCGTGCGCGCCGCGAGTGATTCTTCGAATGCGCCTTTTTTTAGGCGATGGGGTCGACTTACGCAAGAAGCGGGCCGACGGTCCACTTCGACCGGCGAACTTCGTTTCGCGCCTTATATAACGGCGCAGCACGCATCCTGCTGGGAACGGAGAAAAAAGCGTGTAAAGACGATCGCGCATGCATTTCATACAATTCAGCGCCGTGTGCGGCAAGCAATCCATCAAAACATGCGTCTTATGTCCTACTTTTGGTCGGCTGTATTCGCTTTGATCGCGGGCTGCTCGTCGGGCGCAACCGCGCGCAGTGATGAATCCGCGCATGCACCGGAATCGCAACAGCCGCAAGCGCTGCACCACGCGAAGCGCACCGCGTCCGGCTTCGAAAACGATTATGGTCATCTGCCGCGCGAATCGTTTCTGAAGTGGCGCTGGGAGCGCTTCACGCATGGCTTGCCGAAACCGCCCGCGAACGGCTATCACTTTCCGATGGCGCATCCCGACATCGCGTGGCTCAAGGCCAACCGCACCGCCGATACGCTCACGTGGATCGGCCATGCGAGCGCGCTGGTGCAGATCGACGGCGTGAACATCCTCACCGATCCGGTGTTCTCCGAGCGCGCATCGCCGTTCTCGTTCGCGGGCCCGAAGCGCAAGACGCCGCCCGGCCTCACGCTGAACGAGCTGCCGCACATCGACATCGTGCTGATTTCGCACAATCACTACGATCATCTCGACAAGCCGAGTATCGAAGCGCTCAACCGGCAACCGGGCGGCCCTCCGCGCTTTCTCGTGCCGCTCGGGATCAGGCAGTGGATGAAGGACATCGGCGTGACGAACGTCGAAGAACTCGACTGGAGCGACGAGACGCACGCTGCCGGGCTGAATATCTGGTTCGTGCCGAGCCAGCACTGGTCGGCGCGCACGCCGTTCGACCGCGCGGAAACCCTGTGGGGCGGCTGGGTCGTGAAGACGCCGGCAGGCGCGGCGCATCCGTACTCGTTTTACTTCGCGGGCGACACGGGCTATTCGCCGGACTTTCGCGATATCGGCGCGCGGTTCGGCGGTTTCGATCTCGCGCTGATTCCGATCGGCGCCTACGATCCGCGCTGGTTCATGCACGCGCAGCACGTCGATCCCGAGGAAGCGGTGCGTGTTTTCCAGGACGTCCACGCGAAGAAGGCGATCGGCATTCACTGGGGTTCATTCGAACTGACCGACGAGCCGCTCGACGAACCGCCACGCCGGCTCGCCGACGCCGTGCGCCGCGCCGGCCTGCCCGCAGACGCCTTCACCGTACTGAAACACGGTGAAATGATTCGCCTCGACACGCCGAACTCAAGCGCAGCCACAAGCGGCCGTAAACACGGTCTGGGAGCGCGGCTTTCACGCGCACGAATTCTTCCTGCAAATTGAGGCGCCTCATCGTCGAGGCGACTCGCGGTTGTGCGCGGCGCGGCAATCGTCTTTATCACTGATGGGGCTCATCGCGTGAAGCAACTGTCCATTCGGCATCGCATTCTGGCCAGCTTCGGCATCATTCTTTCACTGATGCTCGTCATGGCGGCACTGTCGTACACGCTGCTTGGCGGAATCGATCGCGAAGCCAAGAGTCTCGAAGACGATTCGATGCTCGGCGTCTCGCTTTCCAGCGATCTGCGCGCGACATGGTTCGAGAACTACGCGATCACGCAGCGGCTCGTCTTCATCGACAAGGACGCCGAACAGGTGCGCCGCGATACGCAGCGTCTCGCCGAAACGCGCGCCACGATCGACAAGCTGATGGACACCTACGTGCCTACCATCTTCGAAGAAGATGACCGGCGCCTCTTCAACGATTTCAAGCGCCAGCGCGACCTTTACCTTCCGGTTCAGGACGAGACGCTGCGCGAACTCGCGAGCTCGAAGGACGCGGCCGCCGCGACCTTCAACACGCGTCTCGCGCCGGTATGGGAAGCAGGACAGACCGCGACGCGCGCGCTCGTCGACCATAACGAGAGCTTCAACGCGAAATCCGTGGAAAGCATTCGCGGCTCGGTGCAGAAGTCGGAAGCGACGCTCATCGTCATCATGCTCATTGCGATTGCGGCGGCAGCGGTGCTCGGCTTCATGCTGATGAAGGCGCTGACGGTGCCGATGCTGCGCATGGTCGATGTGGTGGACAAGATGCGCACCGGCGACCTCACGCAGCGGCTCGCGCTCGCGCGCCGCGACGAATTCGGCACGCTGGAAGCGGGCTTCAATCGCATGACCGACGAGCTCACGGGTCTTGTCGGCCAGGCGCAGAAATCGGCTGTGCAGGTGACGACATCGGTATCTGAAATCGCGGCGACCGCGCGCGAGCAGCAGGCCACCGCGAGCGAGACGGCCGCGACGACGACGGAAATCGGCGCGACCTCGCGCGAGATTTTCGCCACGGCGCGCGACCTCGTGCGCACGATGAACGAAGTGTCGGGCGTGGCGGAGCAATCGGCGGCGCTCGCGGGCACGGGTCAGGCGGGACTCACGCGCATGGAGGAAACCATGCGCCTCGTGATGGAAGCGGCGGGCTCGGTGAACGGCAAGCTCGCGATCCTCAACGAAAAGGCGGGCAATATCAATCAGGTCGTCGCGACCATCACGAAAGTCGCGGATCAGACCAACTTGCTCTCGCTGAACGCGGCGATCGAGGCGGAGAAGGCGGGCGAGTATGGGCGCGGCTTCGCGGTCGTCGCGACCGAGATTCGCCGTCTCGCGGATCAGACGGCGGTCGCCACGTTCGACATCGAACAGATGGTGAAGGAGATCCAGTCCGCCGTTGCGGCAGGCGTGATGGGCATGGACAAGTTCTCCGAGGAAGTGCGCCGCGGCATGCTCGATGTGCAGCAAGTCGGCGGTCAGCTTTCGCAGATCATCCATCAGGTACAGACGCTCGCGCCGCGCTTCTCGATGATCAACGAAGGCATGCAGACGCAGGCCACCGGCGCGGACCAGATCTCGCAGGCGCTGTCGCAACTGTCCGAAGCCGCGCAGCAGACGGCCGAATCGCTGCGCCAGTCGACGCAGGCGATCGACGATCTCACGCATGTCGCGAACGGCCTGCGCACGGGCGTGTCGCGCTTCAAGGTGGCGGCTTGACGTTCCATTGAGGCGCGCCGCGATGCTCTTCGTCCAGTTCACGCTCGGGTCCGACCGCTATCTGCTCGACAGCGCGCACGTCGAACGCATGCTGCCGCTCGCGCCGCTGAAGGCGTTGCCGGGCGCGCCCGCCTGGGTCGCGGGCGTGCTCGATTACGAAGGCGCGAGCGTGCCCGTCATCGATATCGCGGCGCTTGCGCTCGGGCGCGCATCGCAGGAAAGGCTTTCGACGCGGCTCGCGCTCGTCGCGTATCCGCGTTGCGGCGACGACGGCGTGACGACGCTTCATCGGCTCGGTCTTCTGCTCGAACAGGCGACGCGCACCGTCACATTCGATGCCGCTTCGTTCAGCGATGCGGGCATCGACACGCCGCACGCGCGCTATCTCGGCCCGCTCACGCGCGACGAAGCGGGGCTGCTGCAATGGGTGCGCATCGAGCATCTGTTGCCCGACGACGTGCAGGCGCTGCTTTTCGCCGGGAGCGACGCATGAGCGCGCTGCCGACATCATTCGCCGATGCCCGTCATGACGAGCCGTTCGGCATGGGCCGATTCATCGACCTGCTGCATCGCACGATCGGGCTCGATGCCGAATCGATCGGCGCGAACGCGGTGTCGCGCGCGGTGCGCGAGCGTTACACCCTGTGGCGAGACGAGCACGGCGGCACACTGGACGACTACTATCGCGCGGTGACGCAAGATGCCGCGCACATGCAGGAACTGATCGAAGCGGTCGTCGTGCCGGAGACATGGTTCTTTCGCGATCCCGAAGCCTTCGCCGCGCTCGCGCGTCTTGCGCGCGTGCGTCTGCACGAGCGGCCCGCGAAGCCGGTGCGCGTGCTGAGCGCGCCGTGCTCGACCGGCGAGGAAGCCTATACCGTTGCGATCGCGCTGATCGAAGCGGGCATCCCCGCCGAGCGCTTCTCGATCGACGCGATCGACGTGAGCGAACGCGCGCTTGCCGTCGCGCGCCGCGCGCACTACGGGCGCAACGCGTTTCGCCAGCGCGCGCTCGATTTTCGCGACCGTCACTTCCGCGCAGCCGATGGCGGCTGGCAACTCGATCCCGCCGTCGCGCAGACCGTGCGCTTCTCGCAAGCGAATCTTCTGCAACTCGACACGCACGCGTTCGAGCAGTTCGATTTCATTCTGTGCCGCAACGTGCTCATCTATTTCGACCGCGACACACAGTCCGCGGTTTTCCGTGTGCTCGATGCACTGCTCGCGCATGGCGGCACCTTATTCGTGGGTCCGGCGGAGACGGGTCTTCTGATGCGCGAGGGCATGAGCTCCTCGAACATTCCGCTCGCGTTCGCGTTCAACCGGGCCGAGCGCGAGCATGTCAGCGTCTTCGATGCGGCGTGGCCGAGCCTGCCCGCCGTGAAGACGCCGCCGCCCATGAAGTCCGCGTTCGTCCTGCCCGCATGGGCCAGCGCGCCGCCCCCGGTTCGTGCGGTGCCGGTGCCGGTTCCCGGGGCGCGCGAAGACGCGCGCGTTCGGCCCGAGCCCGCGATCAGCCTCACGCATGCGCGCGAACTCGCCGATGCCGGACAGCTCGAAGCCGCGGCGAACGCGGCGCATGCGTATCTGCGCGTGAATCCATCGAACGCGGATGCGTACTATCTGCTCGGCGTGATCGCGGATGCGCGTGGCGAGCATCAGGCAGCGCGCGGTCATTATCGTCGCGCGCTGTATCTCGAACCCGCGCATCCCGAAGCGCTCGCGCATCTGGCCGCTTGCCTCTCGCTCGACGGCGATGAAAGCGGCGCGCGCCTCTTGCTCGCACGCGCCGGGCGCGTCACCGGGAGCGCGCGATGAACGCACGCGACACCCATATCGCGATCGATATCGACGATTGCTGGAACCGCATCGGCGTGCGCGGCGATGCGTCGTGTCCGAAGCTCGAACGCTACGTGCATTGCCGCAATTGCCCGATTCACGACGAAGCGGCCGCGCGCGTGCTCGATCGCGTGGAAGCACGCACGTCGATCGAACAGACGAGCGCGGTTTCGTCGAACGAGACGCAGAGCGTCGGCCAGACCGGCGCGCATTCGTGTCTCGTGTTTCGCATCGGCGGCGAATGGCTCGGCTTGCCGACGACCGTTTGCGCGCAAGTCGCTCAACTGCGTCCGGTGCATTCGCTGCCGCATCGGCGGCATCGCGCGGTGCTCGGCATCGTCAACGTGCGTGGCCGACTGATCGTGTGCGCCTCGCTTGCGCGGCTCTTCGGCATCGAAGAACGCGCTGTGAACGACGTATCGCATAACCGGACGCTCGATGCGCGCGAGCTCGGCCGTCTGCTCGTCATCCAGCGCGCGCAAGGCCGCGATCATGCGAACGGCGATCATGAAGGTCCGATCGCTTTTCCCGTCGATGCCGTCGACGGCGTGCATCGTTTCACGAGCGCCCAGCTTCAGCCCGTGCCCGCGACGCTCGCGCAGCGCGTGGCGTCGCATGCGCATGCGGTGGCCGCGTTCAAGGACGCGACCGTCGGCCTGCTCGACGCCGATCGTCTCATCGACAGCATGAACCGGAGTCTCACATGACGAGCATCGATCCCGGCCGCTCGTCGTTGCTCGAACTCTTTCAGGAAGAAGCGCGCGCGCAGGCGCAGATTCTCTCCGATGGCCTCATCGCGCTCGAACGCGCACCGCGCGATCCCGTCACGCTCGAAGCGAGCATGCGCGCCGCGCATTCGCTGAAAGGCGCTGCGCGCGTGGTCGGCGTGCCGGTCGGCGTGACGCTCGCGCATGTGATGGAGGATTGCTTCGTCGCCGCGCAGGACGGGCGCGTCGTGCTCGACGCAGGCTATATCGACATGCTGCTGCGCGGCGTCGATCTCATCGTGCAGATCGGCGAGGCGCGCGACATCGATGCGCAAACGGCGCTCGAACGCGACGTGGATGCGTTCGTCGATGCGCTCAACGCGCGTCTCGAAGGCACGCAAGTGGCCGAAGCGCCGCTTTCGAGCCACGTTGCGCTGGATCTTTCGCAAGAACTTACGCTCGACAATGCGCCCGAGCTGGTCCAGACGCCTTCGCGCACGAATGAAGCGCGCATGCTGCGCATGCGTGCCGACACGCTCGACCGCCTGTTGAGCCACTCGGGCGAATCGCTCGTCGAATCGCGCTGGCTGAAGCCGTTTTCGCAATCGATGCTGCGCGTGAAGCGCATTCAGCACGACGCGAGCCGTGCGCTCGAACGTCTGCACGAAACGCTCACCGAGACGAACGCGACGCAACTCGACGCACGCGCGCATGCCGCGCTCGACGAAGTGCGGCGCCTGACGGCCGAAGCACATCGTCAATTGAGCGAGCGCCTGGCGGAACTCGAAAACTTCGATCGCCGCTCGACGCATCTCGCGCAGCAGATCTACGACGAAGCGCTCGCGTGCCGCATGCGTCCTTTCGTCGATGCGACCGGCGGCTTCGCGCGCATGGTGCGCGATGTCGCGCGCGGGCTCGGCAAGGACGTGCGGCTCGAGATCGCCGGCGAAACGACGCAGGTCGATCGCGACATTCTCGATCTGCTCGACGCGCCGCTCGGCCATCTGTTGCGCAACGCGGTCGATCACGGCATCGAGGAACCCGCGCTCAGGCGCGCGCTCGGCAAGCCCGACACCGGCACGATCACGCTCGAAGCGCGCCATAGCGCGGGTTCGCTCTTCATCAGCGTATCCGACGATGGCGCGGGCGTCGATCTCGATGCGCTGCGTCGCGCGGTCGTGCGCAAGAATCTCGCGAACGAGGACACTGCCGCGCGTCTCACCGAAGCCGAGCTGCTCGAATTTCTTTTCCTGCCCGGCTTCTCGATGCGCGATGCGGTCACGGATGTATCCGGGCGCGGCGTCGGCCTCGATGCGGTGCAGGACGTCGTGCGGCAGGTGCGCGGCAGTGTGCGCGTGACGCAGGACGTGCACGCGGGCACGCGCTTCACGTTGCAATTGCCCCTCACGCTGTCGGTAATCCGCAGCCTGATCGTCGAGGTGGCGGGCGAGCCTTACGGCCTGCCGCTCGCGCATGTCGCGCGCACGCTCGTGCTGCCCGCGAGCGCTATCGACACGCTCGAAGGCCAGCAGCACTTCTCGTTCGACGGCAAGCGCGTCGGCCTCGTCACCGCGCATCAGATCTTGCAGACCGCCGCATTCGAAGCGGCGAGCGATGCGCTCAACGTCGTCGTGATCGGGCAGGGCGCGGCGAGCTACGGCATCGTCATCGATCGATTTCTGGGCGAGCGCATGCTGGTCGTGCAGCCGCTCGACAAGCGGCTCGGCAAGGTGCGCAACATCGCGGCGGGCGCGCTGATGGAGAACGGCGACCCGCTGCTCATCGCCGATCTGGACGACTGGCTGCGCTCGGTCGAAAAGCTCGTTGGCAGCGGCGAACTCGGGCGCGTGGGCCCGAACGCGGCACGCTCGAGCGTGACGAGCGCAAAGCGCGTGCTCGTCGTCGACGATTCGCTCACCGTGCGCGAGCTGGAGCGCAAGCTGCTCGCCTCGCGCGGCTACGACGTGTCCGTCGCGGTAGATGGCATGGACGGCTGGAATGCGGTGCGTGGCGAACGCTTCGACCTCGTCATCACCGATATCGACATGCCGCGTCTCGATGGCATCGAGCTCGTCACGCTCATCAAGCGCGATGCGCAGCTTTCCGGCCTGCCGGTGATGATCGTGTCGTACAAGGATCGCGCGGAAGACCGTCAGCGCGGCCTCGATGCGGGCGCGGATTATTACCTCGCGAAAGGCAGTTTCCACGATCAGGCGCTCATCGAGGCGGTGCGCGATCTCATAGGCGAGGCGAAATCATGAAGATCGGCATCGTCAACGACGTTCCGCTCGCGGTGGAAGCGCTGCGGCGCGCGCTCGCGGCGCGGCCCGACTTCGAGATCGCGTGGGTCGCGCACGACGGTCGGCAGGCGGTCGACTATTGCGCGGCCCACACGCCCGATGTCGTGCTGATGGATCTCGTGATGCCGAACGTCGATGGCGTGCAGGCGTCGCGGACCATCATGGCGCGTTCGCCGTGCGCGATTCTCGTCGTCACCGTGGATGTCGGCGCGAACGCGTGGCGCGTGTACGAAGCGATGGGCGCGGGCGCGCTCGATGCCGTCGATACGCCCGCGCTCTCCGGCGCCGATGCGCGTCGCGGCGCGGCGGCATTGATTGCGAAGATCGATCAGATCGGCGCCCGGCTCGCGTCGTCGGGTGCCTCGTCCGTCAGCGCGATGAGCATGCCGAAAAGCCATGCGCGACTCGTTGCGATCGGCGCGTCGGCGGGCGGCCCGTCCGCGCTCGCAACGGTGCTCGGCGCGTTGCCGAAGGACTTCGCTGCGGCGATCGTCATCGTGCAGCATGTGGATCGCGCGTTCGCGGAAGGCATGGCGCAGTGGCTCCATGCGCAATCGGTGCTGCCCGTGCGCGTCGCGCGCGAGGGCGACAAACCGGTGCCGGGCGAAGTGCTGCTCGCTGCGACCAACGATCATCTCCATTTCGCCGATGCTTTACGCCTCGGTTACACCGCGCATCCCGAGCAGCTGCCTTACCGGCCTTCCGTCGATGTGTTTTTTCAGAGCGTGACCGAGCGCTGGACCGGCCGCGCGATCGGCGTGCTGCTGACGGGCATGGGCCGCGACGGCGCGATCGGCCTGAAGGCGATGCGCGCGAAGGGCTATCACACGATCGCGCAGGACGAGGCGACGAGCGCGGTGTACGGCATGCCGAAGGCCGCGGCCGCGCTCAACGCGGCGGCGTCGATATTGCCGCTGCCGCGCATCGCCGACGCAATCGCCAGGGCATTTTACTGATAGCGCCACGAACCAACCGATAAGCAATCAATCAAGGACACGTTCATGAAACTTCCTCATCCCGATCCGCTGGCCGAGCGTGCGAAACGGGCCGCGGCGGCAGGAACGCCGAGCATCGGGCGCGCGGGTTCGCGTGCGATGGTGGACGAGCGCGCCGTGTCCGATTTGCTCGCAGCCGCATTGAACGCGCCGCCCGCGGCCGAGTTGCCGGTGATGGTTTTGCTCGTGGACGATCAGGCGATCATCGCGGAGGCGCTGCGCCGTGCGCTCGCGGAAGAGACGAACGTCGATCTGCATTACTGCGCCAATCCGGAAGAGGCGCTGCGCACCGCGCAGGAAACGGGGCCGACGGTGATTCTGCAAGACCTCGTGATGCCCGGCGTCGATGGCCTGACACTCGTGCGTCAGTACCGCGAGCATCCCGCGACGCGCGACATTCCGATCATCGTGCTCTCGACGAAGGAAGAGCCGCGGATCAAGAGCGCGGCGTTCGCGGCGGGCGCGAACGATTACCTCGTGAAGCTGCCCGATACGATCGAGCTCGTCGCGCGGGTGCGCTATCACTCGCGTTCGTATCAGAACCTGTTGCAGCGCGACGAGGCGTATCGCGCGCTGCGTCAGTCGCAGCAGAAGCTGCTCGAAACGAATCTGGAATTGCAGCGGCTGACGCATTCGGACGGGCTGACGGGGCTGTCGAATCGTCGCCGTCTCGATGATTATCTGAACGCCGAATGGCGGCGTGCGGCACGCGAGCATGCGGCCATCGGCTTCCTGATGATCGATGTCGATAACTTCAAGTCGTACAACGATACGTATGGACACGTCGCTGGCGACGATGTATTGAAGCTCGTCGCGCATACGATCGAGACGAGCCTCAACAGCCCAACGGACCTGGCCGCGCGTTTCGGCGGCGAGGAGTTCGCGGTGGTGTTGTTGTCGACATCGGCGCCGGGATTGCGGTTGCTTGGCGAGAAGATACGCATCGCGGTGGAGGCGCTCGACGTGCCGCACGCGGGTTCCGCGAGCGGGCGCGTGACGATCAGCATCGGCGGTGCGACTCAGATCGCCATGCAGGACGATGCGTCCAAGCAGCTCGTGGAAGCGGCGGATCTCGCGCTTTATCGGGCGAAAAGGGATGGGAAAAATCGGGTGGTGATTACGTGATTTGCGGCGCGTAGAGGCATGCAAAAACGCGCGGCGGCATATTGCGTCGTGGTGAGCGACCGATTCAACGCACATGACACCCTAGGCGGCAGGGCGGCACGCTCAATTCGCTCGTGCTCATGTAGGCGTTGCCGATTACGGCAGTCGATGAGGCACAGTTCATCGAGATCGAAGGCAATTCCAACAGCATCGCCGATAGCGGTGGTCGCAGCGGATCGTTGAGCGTGCTAAAGCTAAACGCAACGCGCAGGTGACCGCTTTCCCCCACTCGTAAGAGTAATCTTATTTGCCGTCGTTGATATGACGTGTTAATTGACAGCCTTTCGTTGCAATCCTAAATTCCAATGCGAAGCTTGAACGAACGATAAGACATCGTTTCATTCAACAAGATAGGTATGCATATGAATGCTGTCACAAAAAATCTAACTGATGCACTGAGCCGTCCGAGCGCGCGGCTCACCCAGCATCTGAGCATATGGATCGGCACGCTCGATCTCGGCCTTGACGTGCTCAAGTTCAAGGTCAAAGCGGGGCTATGCGATGACTACACGGTGGAGGTGACCGTGACCTCGCCGCAACTCGATATCGACGGCAAGCTGTGCGTAGGACGGCGCGCAGGTTTGCAGATCGACGAGCGCGTGGCCGTGCCGTCGGTGAACTACATCGAGCCTGTCGATCACGAGGCCGCCACCTTCAATGGCATCGTCACATGCTTTAAACGCATCAGCGCGAGCCGCGAGGAGGCGACCTATAAACTCCGCATCGAGCCCAGATTTGCCGCGCTTTGCAAGCGCGTGCATCGTTCAGACGTGTACAAGGACGTCACCTTTCAGGAGATGGTGACGCAGTTGCTGGTGGTTCGGAAGAACTTCGATGCCTTCGATATTGCGTTCCATCTGGAAGGCGCGCAGGAGAAGATGGAGCAGGTCGTGATGTACGAGGAGTCCGTCTGGGACTTCATAGCACGTCACGCGAAACGTAAGGGCATTTGCTGGTTTCTGACTAACATAAAGCGCTGTCTCGGAACCCGCATAGACGCGAAACGCGCGGCCTCAAAAGAGCCCGCGCGTTTCGCTTTTTGCAACGCCCACTACACACCCAGCGTCATCGCCTGAACACGCCAAGCAGCAACGTCGCCAGAAAGATCACGATGAAGATGAAGAACAGGATCTTGGCGATTTCCGCCGCGCCCGTTGCGATCCCGCCGAAGCCGAAGACGGCCGCGATGATCGCGATGATGAAGAAGATGACAGCGTAACGGAGCATGGAGCCCTCCCGTGGGGTTCGGTTGATCGGTCGATTCGCAGGCGGGTCGATGCCGCTGCTTTCGCTCATCAGGTTCTTACCGCGCATCGTTCAAAGCAACAGGCGTGCCCAGCGCATCGAAGGCGCTCAGATGCAAAAACGCCGCAACGGGAAACATTGCGGCGTTGCGGATCGCGTCCTCATTGGCGCGATGGGCCCGGCTGTCGAGGCTAACGGCCTGCTGTGCGATCGGAGTCGGAATCTTCGGCGTCATCTTCATCGTCGACGCCGTTTAGCGCATCCGGCAGGTTGTTCTCCAGTTCATCGCGTTCGATCTGATCGGCCAGGTCGAGGGATTTGCGCGTGGCGGGACCGGATGGGCGATTGGCTCCAGACATGGCGTACTCCTTGGACAGATTTCAAAGCCGCGCCGACGATTCGGCGCGAACCAACGGACTAGCAAGGCATGTACGCGCCGGGCTGAAAACGCCGCCTTAAAGGATCGCTTAAGGACCGGTCGGGCGGCAAGGCGGACAGACAATGCTGGCGAGAAGAAACGCAGTCCCAAACTTGCAAGCGGGACGGCAGATTTTGCGTGCCGGCGCGTGAGTCCAGTATGCACCCGACAGGCGTCGAGGCAAAGAGCGCGCGCGCTTTTCATGCGGCGCGCGTTTCTCCTCACGCATCAATCGAACAAATGGGCGACGATCGGATACAGCGACAGCACCAGCAGCACGGCCATCGTGATGTTGAAGACGCGCAGCGAGCGCGGATTCGCAAGAAAACGCCGCAGCGACATGCCGAACGCGGCCCACATCGTGATGCACGGCAGCCCGATCACAACCAGCACCAGCGCCATCAGCGCCGCATTCAGCGAGAGGCTCGCGTGCAGATGGATGGTCGTCGCGGCCGTGAGCACCATCATCCACGCCTTGGGATTGATCCACTGGAACGCGATCGCTTCGTGAAAGCGCATCGGGCGGCCCTGCCCATCGCGCATCTGCACCGACGACGACGTGCCGATCTTCCATGCCAGATACAGCAGATACGCGACGCTCGCCGCTTCCAGCACGGTATAGAGCCACGGCACATGCTCGAACGCCTGCGCGAGCCCGAGACCGACCGCGATCATGAGAATCGCCATGCCGGCGCTGATGCCGAGCACATGCGGCACCGTGCGCTTCAGGCCGAAATTGACGCCCGAGGCGAGGAGCATCGTGTTGTTGGGGCCGGGCGTGATTGTCGTCACCAGCGCGAACAGCGCGGCGGCGGGCAGGGCATTCATGAGTTCGGTCGGCATGGCGCGCTCCGGTGGTTTCAGGCTCGATGGCGCCAAGTGTACGGGAGGCGTCCGGTACAGTACCGATACAGATTTACGGAAGCCTCCCGGTACGGATTCTGAATGTGGCGGGCGGCACCCGCCACGCGCAGACTTAAGCCTTACACCGGGAACGGATTGCGTTCCGCGAATCCTTGCTGATGCCAATACGGGTACGCCGGCCGCACCGTGCTCGCCTCATCCAGTTTCTTCACCTGCTCGGCAGTCAGATTCCACCCGACCGCGCCGAGGTTCTGACGCAGTTGCTCTTCATTGCGCGCGCCGATGAGCACCGTCGCCACCGTCGGACGTTGCAGCAGCCAGTTGAGCGCGATCTGCGGGACGGTCTTGCCGGTTTCCTCGGCGATGGCGTCGAGCGCATCGACGACGCGATACAGGTACTCGTCCGGCACCGGCGGGCCCATGTCGGCGGTCTTGTGCAGGCGGCTCGTCGCGGGCAGCGGCTGGCCGCGACGGATCTTGCCGGTGAGCCGTCCCCATCCGAGCGGGCTCCACACGATCGCACCGACGCCCTGATCGAGCCCGAGTGGCATCAGCTCCCATTCGTAATCGCGGCCGATGAGCGAGTAATACGTCTGATTCGCGACATAGCGCGGATAGCCGTAGCGGTCCGCCACGTCGAGCGATTTCTGTAGATGCCAGCCCGAGAAATTCGACACGCCCGTATAGCGGATCTTGCCCGCGCGCACGAGATCGTCGAGTGTGGAAAGCGTTTCTTCGACAGGCGTCTTCGCATCGAAGCCGTGCAACTGGAACACGTCGATGTAATCCGTCTGCAGGCGCTGGAGCGCCGCGTTCACTGCCTGGATGAGATGAAAGCGCGACGATCCGACCGCGTTCGGATCGTCCTGGTCGAAACGGAACGTGGCCTTGGTCGAGACGATGACCTTGTCGCGCCGGCCCTTGAGCGCTTCGCCGAGTATCGATTCCGATGCGCCGCGCGAGTAGATGTCCGCGGTGTCGAACATCGTGACGCCCGCATCGAGACAGATGTCGACGAGCTTGCGCGCCTCGCTCACGTCGGTTTCGCCCCATGCCTGAAAGAATTCGCCCTTGCCGCCAAAGGTGCCGGTCCCGAAGCTCAATACTGGAACCTTGAAGCCCGAAGCACCGAGATGTCGATATTCCATTGCCTGTCCTCGTTAATGAAGTCGGAAGGCGCCGCGCTTCGTGCGTGAAACGCGGCGCAACGAACGTTCATCGACGAGACTACCGCAACCGTCCCGCGCATGCAGGACGCGGGCGCTAGCGTCTGGTCGCGGCACGCTCGCCGAGCGAATCGTAGATCGGCGGCACGCGCAGGAGCATCGGCACGACCATCGCGGTGAAGCAGGCGGTGAGCATCGGCAGGAGCAGCGTGAAGCTCGCCGTCATCTCGGTGACGAGCACGATGCCCGTGACCGGCGCGCGCACCACCGCGACGAAGAAAGCCGCCATGCCGACCACCGCGAACGTGCTCGTGTCGCCGGCGGCGGGTGCCATGCCGGGGAACCAGTCGAGACAGACGCGGCCGAACAGAAGGCCCGTCTGCGCACCGAGCACGAGCATCGGCGCGAAGATGCCGCCGGGTGCGCCCGCCGCGTACGACACCGGGCCGAGTATGAAGCGCAACGCGAACATCGCCGTCACGCCCGTCAGGGTGCCGGTGCCGAGAAGCGCGCGCTCGGTCAGCGCGTCGCCGCCGCCGGCGAGGTCCGGCGCGAACCAGGCGAGCAGACCGACCGCCGCGCCGATCGTCGCCGCGCGCATGGTCGCGTGCTTCACCGAGCCGGACGGCGCGACCGATTCGGCGGCGTCGAGCGTCCAGACGATGAGACGGCTATACGCCGCGCCCAGCAGTCCCAGCAGCGCGCCGAGCACGAGATGCGCGCCGCTCATTTCGAAGCCGGGAAACGGTTGCGGCGGGATGTGAAAGTCGGGGAAGTCTCCATGCAGCAGACGCGCCATTGCGATCGCGCTCGCCGATGCGCCGAGCGCCGCGACCGCCGTGCGGGTATCGAAACGGCGCGTCAGTTCTTCGAGCACGAATACGGCGCCCGCGATCGGCGCATTGAATGCGGTCGCAAGCCCGGCGCCCGCGCCGGCCGCGAGCAGCACCCGGCAATCGCCCACGTTGCGCCTGAAGAACCTGCCGACGGCATGCGCGATCGATGCGCCCATCTGCACCGTCGGGCCTTCGCGGCCGAGCGCGAGCCCCGCGCCAATGGCGAGCACGCCGCCCACGAACTTGATCGGAACGAGCACGAGCGGCGCGGGCGGCACTTTGCCGTGCAGCACCGCTTCGACATGGGGAATGCCGCTGCCGCTCGCCATCGGCGCGTAGCGCGCGACGAGCCACGCGGCGAGCGCGGCGGCGGCCGATGCAGCGAGCACGACGAGCACGATCGCCGCATCGTGTCCCGCGTGCGCCCACGCAACGAACGCGTTGCGCCATGTATCGGCGCGTTCGAGGGCGAAGCGAAAGAGCACGCCGATCGCGCCCGTCGCCGCGCCCACGACGACCGATGCCGCCGCGAGCGCAACGAGTCCTGCGCGCTCGTCGTCCTGATGGGTGACTTCGTTATCGTTCATCGCGCAGGTCGCTCCGGAATCGGCAAATGCAACGAAGCGTATCACCGCGTCGCGCGGCGGGCATGGTGCTTGCAAAACGAAAGTCATTTCGCCGGGAGTGCTGTAAACAGCAGATGACCCACGCAAACCACGACGAGCCGTTTTTCCAGCCGGGACGCAATTGCGCGAGCGTGCGTCACGCAGAGCGCTTCAGCCTGCTCATCGACGGAGCGGATTATTTTCGCGTGCTGCGCGAGGCGCTCACGCGCGCCGAACGCACGGTGTTCGTCCTCGGCTGGGACATCGACAGCCGCATGAAGCTCACGCCCGAAGGCGCCGACGACGGCTATCCCGAAGCGCTCGGCGATTTTCTCCACGCGCTTGCTGGCGACAAGCGGCGGCTGCGCATCTACATACTCGCGTGGGATTTCGCGATGCTCTATGCATTCGAGCGCGAGTGGCTGCCGGTCTACAAGATGGGCTGGCGCACGAACCGGCGCATCGCGTTCCAGATGGACGGCAAGCATCCGCTCGGCGGCTCGCAGCATCAGAAGATCGTCGTGATCGACGATCGCCTTGCGTTCGTCGGCGGTCTCGATCTCACGCGCTCGCGCTGGGATACCACCGCGCACGCCCCGGACGAGCCGCTGCGCCGCGATGCGAACGGCGCGGCGTATCAGCCGTTCCACGACGTCCACACGATGTTCGACGGCGACGCCGCGCGCGAGATCGGCCTGCTCGCACGCGAACGATGGACGCGCGCATGCGACAAGCGACTCGCGATCCGCGCGCATCGCGCCGCGCTTGCCCAGGACCCGTGGCCGCCTTCGCGACGTGTCGATCTCGAGGACGTCGATATCGCCATCTCCCTCACCGAGCCCGACTATCTCGGCCGCCCACCGGTGCAGCAGATTCGCACGCAGTATCTCGACGCCATCGCGCGGGCGCGGCGCAGCATCTATATCGAGAACCAGTACTTCACATCGGGCACCGTCGGCGCGGCGCTCGCCGATTCGCTCGCGCGCGACGATGGCCCCGATCTTGCCATCGTCGTGCCGCGCAATCAGAGTGGCTGGCTGCAGGAAGTGACGATGGGCGTGCTGCGTGCGCGCCTGCATACGCTGCTCAAGCGTGCCGATACGCACGGCCGCTATCGCCTGCTGTGCCCGAGCGTGCCGAATCTGGGCGACCAGATCGTCAACGTGCACAGCAAGCTGATGATCGTCGACGATGAATTGCTGATCGTCGGCTCGGCCAACCTGAACAATCGCTCGATGGTGCTCGACAGCGAGTGCAACGTGTCGATCGACGCGGGCGCCGACGCGCGCATCCGCCGCGCGATCGCGACGATGCGCGACACGCTGCTCGCGGAGCATCTCGGCTGCGAGATCGCGGATATCGTGCGCGAGCGCGACGCACGCGGCGGCATGAACGCCGCGATTCAGGCGCTGCTGCGCGAGCGCGACGCGCATCGCACGCTGGTGCCGCTCGACCCGCAAGTATCGCCGGAACTCGATCAACTGATTCCGCCCGAAGCGCTGATCGATCCCGAAACGCCGATCGCCGCCGACGAACTCGTCGATCAGTTCGTGCCCGCGGAGCGGACGCGCCCGCTCATCGGACGCTTTGCGCTGCTCGGCGGGTTCGCGCTGATGATCGTGCTCTTCGCGGCGCTGTGGCACTGGACGCCGCTCGGCGATTACGCGAACCTGAAGTCGCTCACGAACGCGACGCGCCATATCGACGCGTTGCCGTTCGCGCCGCTGTGGATCGTCCTCTGCTATGTCGTCGCCGCGGTCGTCTCGGTGCCGATCACGCTGCTCATCGCGGCGACGGGCATCGTCTTCGGCGCGTCATGGGGCGGCATGTACGCGTTCTTGGGCACGATGGCCGCGGCCGCCATTTCGTATTCGCTCGGCAACTGGCTCGGGCGCGATGCGGTGCGCAAGCTGGCGGGCGCGCGCGTGAACCGGCTGTCCGAACGCGTCGCGAAGCGCGGCATCGTCGCGGTCGTCGTGTTCCGGCTCTTGCCGGTCGCGCCGTTTTCGATCGTCAATCTCGTCGCGGGCGCATCGCATATCCGCATGCGCGATTTCATGATCGGCACGATGCTCGGCATGGGGCCGGGCATCTTTCTGACGGTTGCGTTCGCGCATCAGCTCGTCGCTTCGTTGCATCGGCCGACGATCGGCTCGTTCGCGGTGCTGATCGGCATCGGCGCGACGTTGATCGGCGTGTCGCTGCTGTTGCAGCGCTTTCTCGGCCGCGCGGATCGTCAGGAAACGCACGAAGGCGCGCCGGGCGATGCCGACAAGCCGCGCGCAAGCGACGAGGCCAGACGCGCGAGCGAACTGCGCGAGAACGGCACCATGCCGCGCGATGCGGCGGCGCGCGCATCGTCGAGAAACGAGCGTCCCGATGAGGTCAACCAATGACGCTGATGCACGAAGCCGGAATAGAAAACGAAGACCTGGCCGACACCCGCGCTCGCGAGTTGCGTATCGCGACGTATAACTTGCATGGCGCGATAGGCATCGACGGCAAGTTCGCGCCGGAGCGCATCGGCGAGGTGCTCGCCGAGATCGATGCGGACATCTTCGCGTTGCAGGAAGTGCCGCTCGGCGGCAACGGCTCACCCGATGTGCTCGATGTGCTGCAACGCATGACGAACCTGCATGCTGTCGCCGGCCCGACGCTCGACACGCCCGAGCGGCGTTACGGCAACGCGGTGCTCACCCGCTATCCGGTGCGCGCGGTGCGTACACTCGATCTGTCGTTCAGAAGCCGCGAGCCGCGCGGCGCGCTCGACGCCGACATCGATTGCGGCGGCGAACTATGGCGTGTAGTCGCGACGCATCTCGGACTTGCATCCAGCGAAAGGCGTGCGCAAGTGGAGCTGGTGTTGCAGAACTTCGATACCCCCGCGCTGCCCGTGATCCTGCTCGGCGACCTGAACGAATGGTTCGTGTATGGCCGGACATTGCGGCGTCTCGTCACGCACTTTCATCGCGCGAGTGCGTTGCGCACCTTTCCGACGCGCTATCCGCTCTTCGCGCTCGATCGCATCTGGGTGCATCCGGGCGAGCGCCTCATGCGTGTCGACGTGCATCGCACACGGCTGTCGCGCATCGCTTCCGATCACTATCCGCTCATCGCGCATATCGCGCATCGTGCGTTTGCATCGTCCATGCAGCGCTAAAACGCATGACGTGTGCAACGCAAACGCAGCGAAGCACATCGCAAACGATGCCTTCATGACGCACGTGTCAGCGCCGCGCCACGAAAAACCCCTATAAAAACGATACAAAAGCGCAAAAGACTCGCACGAACTCGCTTGGCCTATGTAGAATCCGGCGTGATACGAACGCATCGGTGCGAACGTATTCGAATATCACTGACCAAAAAACAGGTAGGAGAAACATGCCGACTTCCGCTAAAACCGCTGCAAAGAAGGCCCCGGCCAAGAAGGCCACGGCGAAGACCGCCGCCGCACCGGCGAAGAAAGCTGCAGCACCGAAGGTTGCCGCGAAGAAAGTAGCCGCGAAGAAGACCACGGGCGCTCCCTCGCCGATCAAGGATACGTTCACGAAGGCATCGCTCGCGACGCACCTTGCAGACCGCGCCGCCGTCGACCTGAAGGCGGTGAAGGCCGTGCTGGTCGCGCTGGAAGACACCATCCTCGGTTCGATCCACAAGAAGGGCGCTGGCGAATTCACGCTGTCGGGTCTGCTGAAGATCTCCGCGCAAGCCGTGCCGGCTAAGAAGAAGCGCTTCGGCAAGGACCCGTTCACGGGTGAGGAGCGCTGGTTCCCGGCCAAGCCGGCAAGCGTTCGCATCAAGGCGCGCGCGCTGAAGAAGCTGAAGGACGCCGCGGCTTAAGTTTCGTCAGCCGGCGTTGTGGCTTCGGTTTCGTTGGCGAAATCGAAGCGCGATGAAAAAGAGGCCAGCTTCCCTTCATCGGGATGCTGGCCTCTTTTGCTTTCGCGGTTTTGATCAGCCGCGCACGTTGAATGGAGCGAAGATCTCGCCCAACCAATCCGCGAAAACCCGTACGCGCGCGGAGAGCTGACGGTTATGCGGATAGAGCACGGAGACCGGCATCGGTGGAGGGGCAAGGTCTGGGAGCACGACTTGCAGGCGGCCATGGGCGAGCGCATCGTCGATGTGATAGCGCGGCACCTGAACGATGCCGAGCCCCGCGATAGCCGCTTGCGTATAAAGTTCGACGCCCGACACCGACATCGCCGCTCTCAATTCGATGGTCTCGATACGCTCATCGACGGTGAATTCCAGCGGCAGCGCGCGGCCCGTCGCACTCGACACGAAATTCACCGCGCGATGCGACGCGAGCGCTGCGAGATCGTCCGGCACGCCTTCACGCGCGAGATACGCGGGACTCGCGACGGTCACCTGTTCGAGCAGCGCGACGCGCCGGCCGATCATCGACGAATCCTGCAACGTGCCCGCGCGCAAAACGCAGTCGACGCCTTCGCGCACGAGATCGACGAGTCTGTCGTCCTCTCCGATGTGCAGTTCGATCTGCTTATGCCGTTCGAGAAACGCAGGCAGTCCCGGCATGACGAAGTGCCGCGCGAGCGTGCCTTGCAGATTCACACGCAACATGCCCTTCGGCTCCGCATGTCTGAACGAGCCTTCCGCTTCTTCGAGATCCGCGATCAGACGCACGCAACGCCGATAGTGCTCTTCGCCATCATGCGTGAGGCGCACCGTGCGCGTCGTGCGTTCGAGCAGGCGCGCGCCGAGCCGCTCTTCCATGCGCTTCATCAGATTGGTGACGGTGGCACGCGGTATCTGCAAATCGTCGGCGGCCTGCGTGAAGCTGTGCCGCTCCGCGATACGCACGAATACCTGCATTTCCTGGAATCGATCCATGGGCTCGAGATTGTTGAAGCAACTGGAACGATGATACTAAGCCACACGCGATGATCGCGGAAACGGAATGATTCATCATGCTTGCCATCGAACAGCTTACTTTGGGAGCACATCATGAATCAGATCAATTCGAAGCGCGTTGCCATCGTCACCGGTGCGTCGCGCGGCATCGGCGCGCAGATCGCACGGCGTCTCGCACGCGACGGCTTCGCGGTTGCGGTGAACTATGCGGCGAGCGCGAAGGAAGCGGATGCGCTCGTTGCCGAATTGCGCGAAGCAGGCAGCGCATCGATCGCGGTGAAGGCGGATGTTGCCAGACCCGACGACGTGCGCCGTATGTTCGAGACCGTCGAAGCGGAACTCGGCCCGGTCGACGCGCTGATCAACAACGCCGGCGTGCTGACGACCACGCCACTCGCCGACACGAGCGACGCGCTCTACGACAAGACCTTCGGCATCAACGTGCGCGGCACGTTCAACACGCTTCGCGAAGCGGCGGCGCGCATGAACGGCGGCGGGCGTATCGTCAATTTTTCGAGCACGACGCTCGCGCTCAACATGCCGGGCTATGCGATCTACAACGCGACGAAGGCCGCGGTCGAATCGTTCACGCATGTGTTCGCGAAGGAATTGCGCGGGCGCGGCATCACGGTGAACGCGGTCGCGCCGGGGCCGGTGGCGACGTCGCTCTTCCTCGACGGCAAGACCGACGAACAGATCGCCACGTTCTCGAAGATGGCGCCGCTGGAAAGACTCGGTCAGCCGGACGATATCGCGTCGGTCGTCGCGTTTCTCGTCGGGCCGGATGCCGGTTGGGTCAACGGGCAAGTGCTGCGCGCGAACGGCGGCATCGCCTGAAACGTCTAGAACGTCAGGGCGAACTGATCGGCGGCGATGGCGCGCGGCTTCATCGCGCGTTTCGTCTGCTGTGTGGCGACGACTGCACGCGCCGGCGCATCTTGAACGACGAGATGAAACGCCGGCCGCGCATCGCAGGCGATCCACGTGAGCTGTCCGGATGCAAGACGCTTCGCGATCAGGCTGTACACGTCGGCATCGAAAGGGCGCATTTCCACTGCATCGGCGAGCAGCGGGGCGATGTCGGCGCGCGTCGCGCATGTGCCGACATAACACCATCGATCGATCACGTGCCACGCCTCGCGGCCCGTTTGTTCGTCGCGCTCGGCGACGGCGATCGGCCCTTCATGCGGCCATTTCACGAGGCGTGCGTGCTCGATTGCGGCGAGCGCGCGCGCCGCGTGATCCGCAAGTGCTTCGATTCCCGCACACGATCCGAGGCAGCGTTTCACCTGATAGCCGAAGCAGCCGCGACCGCGCGACAGCGGCGCTTTTTCGAGTCCGAGCGTCGCGTGACAGAGCGTGTGCTCGTCGGCGATATGGCGCATGAATGCAAGTGCCTTCGCCCGCGATGCGAACACGCCGAAGAGATGGTCCTCGCGCGACAGATCGCGCCGGTTCGCCTTCAGGAGCGTCGGCGCGCTCGCGCCCGGCAGCCATTGCCACGCGCACGTGCCCGAGGCGCCCTTGAGCAAGCGGTTGTGCGTCGGCTTCAATGCCTTCACGAGCTTCGCTTCGAGCAGCAGCGCGCCGAGCTCTCCGACCGTCTCCCGGCATTCGATGCGCCTGATGGCCTGTGAAATCGACAAGTCTTTCTGAAGCCTGTGATCGCCCGAAAAATGGGCTGCGACGCGCTGTTTCAGGTTGATGCTCTTGCCGACATAGAGCGGGACGTCGTCGTCGCCGTGAAAGAGGTAGACGCCGGGCGTCGATGGCAGCGCGTCGAGCGCGCCTTCGGGCAGCGCGGCGGGCAAGCTCGCGCGACGGACCAGCGTCTTGATGGCGGCATCGACGAGATCCTGCGGATAGAGCGCGTGAATCTTCTGCCAGAACTGCCACAGGAGATCGGCATCGGCGAGCGCGCGATGGCGTCCTTCCGGCGCGAGATTCAACCGCGCGATGAGCGCATCGAGACCATGCCGCTCGACCGATGGAAACAGCGCGCGCGACAGTCTCACCGTGCACAGCGTATCCGCGCGAAACGCGATGCCCGCGCGCCGGAATTCGTTCTTGAGAAAGCCGTAGTCGAAGCGCGCGTTGTGCGCGACGAAGAGCTTGCCGTGAAGGCGCTCGGCGAGCGCGGGCGCGAGCGATTCGAAGCTCGGCTGGCCGCGCAGCAT
>Ga0105251_10000856_pt1 | contig 27248 bp, 34 predicted proteins | sample KBSS64metaG_FD_80424 | JGI IMG/M metagenome (GOLD analysis project Ga0105251, IMG submission 80424) | Switchgrass rhizosphere microbial communities from Kellogg Biological Station, Michigan, USA - KBS S6-4 metaG | ecosystem: Host-associated > Plants > Roots > Rhizosphere > Soil | place...
TCGAAGGCTACGTCGAGCAGTACAACGTCCATAAGCGCCCGTTCGTGTGGACCGCGACAGCTGATTCCATCATCCAGAAAGTGGCTCGGCTATGCAAAGTTATTTCTGGGACAAAACACTAGCGTAGGTGGCGACGTGACCAGGCAGAGAGGCGGGTGAAGCATGTCGTCAAACGACCCCAAGCGCGAGCGCAATGCCCTGACCGCCGCCTATGCATAACGTAACGAGACCACGCCGCAATTCATCGCGGCGCATCGAGTGCGCGAGCCTCGTAACCAATACGGCGCCTATTGCACCGATAGGGTGACCGTGCGCGATCGCACCTCCATTGGCGTCGACGATATCTGCGGGCAAGCCAAGCTCTTTCATCATCGCGAGAGGCACGGCCGCGAAGGCCTCGTTGATTTCGACCCTGTCCAATTCATGCAACGACCAGCCCGCGCGTTCGACAGCCTGCCTGACGGGCGGTACCGGTCCGATGCCGAACATCTCGGGTGCTACAGCCGCCACGCCGAAGCCAGCAATAGGAACCAGCGCATCCAACCCGCGTTCGTCGGCGAACGACCGTGAGGCCACGATCGTTGCCGCGCCACCGCTATTGAGTCCTGGCGCGTTGCCCGCGGTGATCGTTCCGTCCGGGCGAAACGCGGGTCTGAGGCCCGACAGTGCCTCCAAAGTTGTGGCGCGCCGCGGGGCTTCATCGCGCGCGAACGTAACCGCACCCGAACGCGAAGGAATCTGCAACGCAACGATCTCTTTGTCGAAGAGGCGATTGGCCTGCGCCGCGGTAAAGCGCTGTTGCGAACGCTCGGCCCATCGGTCTTGCGCTTCGCGCGTCAAGTCAAAGCGCGTCACCAGATCTTCTGGTATGCCAGCGCCGAGTGCTGGCCCGAGAACGCGTCGCTAGCTTTGCGACACAAATTGCTCCGATGGAGCGGGGAATGATCCGCGTCGAGCACGTCGGCGAGCGTGATCGCGCCCGATTCATATGCTTTTTCCGACAGGTCGCGGGCACGCTGGAGGTACCCCGCCAGTGCTTCGAGTTCCGACGCCCTCAGTTGTGATTGCGACAGCACCATGAACGCGTTCTCCACGCCTTCCACGGCGTGCAGCACAGCTAGCCGGTATTCGGCGATGGCCTCGGCGTTACGCCCTTTCGCCGCTGCGTCGCATCGCGCCGTGAAGTACCGCAATTGCTCATGACGTACGTCTCACCGCGACTGGCTCCTTCCAAAGCGTGCGGCCAAAAAAGGTCAGTGTGCGGTCCCACGCGAGTTGCGCCCAGACCGGATCGTATTGCGTACCTGGTATGCGCCCATCGCCTACGGCGGTTTCATTGGCAAAGGCATGATGTGCAAGATAGCGATGGAATTCCGCCGAGACCCCACTGCGGGTAAACTTCCCCTCGAGCACATCGACACTCGCGGCTGGAAAGAACGCGTCCTGAGTGGCCCAGTGCGCCTGGATCGGCGCTTTGATGCTAGAGGCGTCCAAACGATTCAGTGGCGGGAATCCGTACCAAATAACGCCAGCCGTAAATTCGGGGACAGCGCTGAGGGCAAGAACCGTCAATGCGCCACCCATGCAAAACCCGGTTACACCGATATTTCGCGTGTACGTACTCAGGTATTGAACGGCGCCGCGAACGTCCTGAGAGATCGCATCAGCAAAGTCGAGACTATCCATGTAGTGGTGAGCCTCTTCCTCCTCGACTGTAGACTTTCCTCTATACAGGTCGGGTACCAGCGCGATGTAGCCCGCGTGAGACAGACGGTCCGCCACGCCCCGGATCTGAGCGTTCAGCCCCCACCACTCCTGGATCACAACGATTGCCGGTGCGCCTTCCAACTTCGCCGGATTAGCAAGATAGCCCTCAACGGCTTGACCGTCCGGGCGGCAAAAGCTGACCATGGTTCCCACGTTGCGCATCGGGTTTCCTCCCATAATTAATCGACAGTTCAAGTTAAGTGCGGCTGCCTGCTTGTTGCGTAGTCAACCGGCTTTCAGAGTAGCAGAGGGCATTCATTTACCGCCTACGACCACGGATCCCCGCGCATGAGAGATGACAAACTCGTCTCTTATCGCTGCGAGGTTTCTCCGTGGCTACCAGCTATGAGACGACGAACAGAAGCGCGCATCGGCTGCTGCATGAAGGTTTTAGTCTTCGCGATCGAGAAAGGCCGTGACATCGGCCACGAAGCGCTTGGGATACTGATACTGCGCCCCATGACTCGAGTCAGGGTACAGAATCAGCTGAGCGTTCGGCAGCTGCTCCTCCAAGGCAAACGAATTCACCGGATAGTGAACGATGTCGTGATTGCCGCCAACGATGAGCACAGGCTGCTTGATGTTTTTCAGGTATGTATCCGCATCAGCGTGAGGCGCGCCCCATGCCGCGAACGCCGCTACCTGCGCCGGTGCGACCTTATCATTCACGTCCGGGTCACGATCTCTCGAACGAGCATGAAGGCGATTGAGGAATTCACGCCCCGCAGCGCGACTCGCGTCTGATTGCGTGAAGAACACATCGAGCAGCAGTTGATCGTTGTTTCCGCTGTCCTTCTTGATCATTTCCTGGAACTCTGGCGTAAGCGTGGCCATTCCAGCCCCGCCGCGAGGTCCACTCCCCACCAACACCAGATGTCGAACAACTTCAGGGCGCTCAACGGCAACTTCCTGTACGACGAGACTTCCCAGAGAGAATCCGAGAAGATCAGCCCTTTTGATGTTGAGTGCGTGAAGCAAGTCGATGGCATGTCGTGCCATCCCCTCGACAGTGCTGGGAACTTCTCCCTCTGAACTGGCGACGCCTGCGTTGTCGAACAGAATTACCTCTCGATTTTTAGCAAAACCGTCGATGACCGCAGGATCCCAGTTGTCCATGTTGCCAACAAAATGCTGGAAAAAGACCAGCGGCACATTGCCGGGTTTTCCGAAACGCCGATAGGCGAGCTTCGTACCGTTTGCATCGATAAACCTCGTCGGCGCTGTCTGATGCGTGTAGACGGCGCGCAGGTTCTGCCCTTCCCCTGCTGCATTAGATGGCGTAGTTGCGAAAGCGGCAGCTGTAGCAAGTACTAGCACCCCCGCTTTGACCGTCGCGATTTTCATCGTTTTTCGCACTTCAGCACTCCTGAATTCAACACATTAAAAAATGTTCGTACTGCGTTCCGAGAACCGGCGTGGTTTTGCGGAGGAACGCTGCTTACGCCGGATTCTTGACGGAAGAGCGCTCGTCAACCGTCTGCCGCCAATTGAGCAGCGCGGTGCAATCCTCGGGGACCGGAATGTTTGCAAAACCAGCGAAGACAAGTCCCGCCCAAACTGTGATATCCGCCATTGAGAAGAATTCGCCTGCAACGTACGGTTGGGCCGCGACCACCTTGTCAAAGTAGCGCATCCCGGCAATAGCCTTGTCGCGTGAGCGTTCACCCCATTCTCGGCGGCCCTCCCAATCAGGGCTCTTGAACGCCTGAAGCGCCGGTCCAAGACCGGGTGTCGCATGGTGAAAGTAGATCCCTACCGCATCGATCAGTTCTGACTCAGCCCGCTTCTGCATCATATGAACCAACGCCTTCTCTTTGGGCGACTTGCCCGTCAGCACCGGATTGCCGTCAAGAGTGTCAAGATACTCAGTGATGGCCGTGCACTCCGAGATGTACGTTCCGTCATCCAACTGCAAAACAGGCACAGTCCCGGTGGGGTTGATGGCGAGGAAAGCGGCTTGCCTGTGTTCCGCAGCGGGGAGATCAACTTTGATGAACTCAACCTGGGAAGCGAGATTTTTCTCCGCCAGCACGATCCGAATGCGAAGCGGGTTGGGAAAACCTGGAATGTCGAAAATTTTCATGGTCGGCCTCAAAAAGGGTCATTACCTATCGATAGGTAGGTGACACGACTTTATCGAGGCGCCCTGTCCTTGTCAACACTTACTTATCGATAGGTAGCGTGTTATAGTCTTCAAATGACAACGGACACCAAACAGCGCATCCTTGCCGCCGCTCGACGTATGGTGCAGGCGCGTGGATACAACGCACTGAGTTTCAGGGATATCGCCAAAGAGGTCGGCATCAAGAGCGCAGGCGTGCATCACCACTTTCCTACAAAGGGTGATCTAGGCGCGGCTTTAGCGCGCCAGTACACGGAGGAAGCGGTCACTTTACTGCATGACCTGCTCGAAAGGTTCGATAACGAGCAGCTGACGCTGGAGCGCTATGCGAGCATCTTTCGTTCAGCACTCGTGCAAGACAATCGAATGTGTCTTTGCGGCATCATGGCGGCAGAGCATCATGACCTTCCCGCCGACGTCCGGGTAGAAGTCGATCGCTTCACAGAGGTGAACGTTGACTGGCTTTGTAAGGTTCTGTCTTTCAGGGAAGACGGAAGGGATGCCGAGTCTATCAAGCGCCTGGCACTTGCAATTTTCGCGGCTATTGAAGGCGCTCAACTGGTCGCTCGTGGACGCGGCGACGTGTCGGTGTTCGACGATACGGTCCAGGCATATCGAAGTGCCGGCCTTTTTGCGTGAACACTCCAGGCAGTCCGACTACATGAGGCCGTATCTGGGTTCATGGTGATATTGCCGGATCGGTGGGCGTTAAAAAGCCCCGAGTAGCGACTCGGACACCGTTCGGAAACTATTCGAAGGAATCAGCGAAGTCGATGGCGATTCCTTCCACGCGTCGCCCCAAAAGCGGCGGTCAGCCGTTTCCCGCACTCTCACACATCCCGCCTAATCTCGCCTCCTCTCGGACCGTAGACCGCATTAAATGTGCCACCGTCCGTACGTTGATAATTCGGGCGGAGGAACCGCAGTAGTGACTGCTTTTCTTGCAGTCCGAACGAAATAAAACCGGCAATTCGCAAAATCCGCGTTAAATTTGTCACTTCGCGTCATATACTTCGAAGCCCGTCCGTAAGACCCTTGAACTTATGGAAAATTCTCTGCGCATCGCAGAGCCGGTCGCGCTTGCTCGCCCGCGCGGCGCACACCGTCGCGCCAGCTTCAGTCCGAAGCTGCCGCGACGGCTGACGTCCTACAGACGCGACCTGCTTGAGCAGTGGATTCTGTTCGAGGCGGATCTCCTGCGGTGATCGTCTTCGAGCGGCCCGGTTGTGTGAATGTTAGCGGGAAGGAGCGTCTTGCCGACTTTTGGGTGCGTTACGTTGACCGCCAAACGTTAACTATCCCTGGTGATACGATTGATGGCGGACAAGCAAGCACATCCCATCGTCATCTCGATGGAGCAGCACTGCCCATCCGGAAAGTGTCGCCGGCTGCCCTCGCAGCTGCGCGGGTGTGGATCGACAACTGGCAGCGCATGCTGGCGTGCATCGTGGCGAACAAGAACCTTGTTTCGCCGTCCTTGCAGCGTGCGATCGAGCGCTTTCTGGTTCGTCCCCGGACGTTGCTTGTTGAGATCGAGCGGAATGTCTCCATGGGGACCCGGTTCTCGTCCGCACAGCCGTATTCCGCATGTTGTATGCCGGCCGGCTCAATGCGCCGGATCTGCATACGCAGGCGCTATCACTGCTCACTTCGTTTACCACTGCGGAGACGAACCCATGAACCACCGCAGGCCGGAGTTTCAGGCTATTGATCTCGCTGCATGGCCGACGGTTGCCTACACCGGATCGATCATCAGGCGCGGCGCGCTTTTGAAGCGCGGACGCAAGCGCTGGTACGCTACCCTCGCGGAGAATCGGAGAATCGCTCAAACAGATTGAACAATCGTTTGTTCGGCAAACGCCGGCGTTGCCAATCTGGTTCGTTGCCTGTCGGTTGAATGGAGCAAAGAAGGCATCCGCTGCAGATCCTGCGCCCGGTTATTGCTGAGGCACGAACGTCGCGAACCGTTTGCGGTATTCCGCTGGCGTCACGCCTACGTGTCGCGAAAATGCCCGCCGAAACACATCTGCATCGGCGAACCCGCAACACGCAGCGACCTGCTTCGGTGCTGCTTGCCCTTGCTCCAGCAAGCGACGCGCCGCGTTCACCCGTGCCTCCTCAACCCAGTTTGCGGGCGTGATGCCTATCTCGCTGCGAAAGAGCCGCGAAAAGTGCCGCCGACTGAGGTTCATGCGCTCGGCGAGGCTTGCGACGCTGTGGTCAAGCTCGGGATTGGCAGCGACCCAGCGCTGAAGCTCCTGCAACGCCGCTCGGCCTGCAGGTGCGGCTTCGCTCTTGCGGCTGAACTGCAGTTGGCCGCCGGGCCGCTTGAAGAACATGACGAGTTGGCCTGCGACTTTGAGGGCGATCTCACGCCCGAGATCTTCCTCCACCAAAGAAAGTGCCAGGTCGAGGCCGGCTGTCACGCCCGCAGCGGTACGCAGCGGCCCGTCCCTGACCTGAATCGCGTCCTCGTCGACCGTCACGTCTGGGAACTGTTGGGCGAGCCGCTCGGCAACCGCCCAGTGAGTCGTGACCCGTTTGCCACTCAGCGACCCTGCTGCTGCAAGAAAGAACGCCCCGCTGCACACGGACCCGAAGCGCCTCGCCTTTGGAGCGCGTTGCCTAAGCCAGTCGACCACCACGCTGCGAGCCGGTACCTCAGCCGCGTTCGGGCAGCCGGCGACGAGAAGTGTGTCGATAGTTTCGTCCATGTCACGGTCGATGATTCGGTCGGCCATCAACCGGACTCCGGATGAGCTGCGAATCGGACCGGGCCCGCCCGCTGCGACGAGCAGTCGATACACCTCACGCCCGGCCTGCACGTTCGCTTCGGCGAAGACGTCCAGCGGACCGGATACATCGAGTAGCTGCACACCTGGCAGCGCCATAACCACGATCGTTTTGACCTTACTGCGCATCGATGGCCGCCTTAATCTTTAAATGTCCTGAATCGACGTGTTACGCCTATTGAAGACATGCTATCACGGTCCTATCCTTGATAAATCTAACCCACCGAAGGAAGAACCCTATGTCCGTCATCCGCGAGGCCGCCATTCCCGATTCGAAGCTGGCGCGTGCCATCACTGAGTACATTCGCGACACCGAGACGCAACTGCTCTTCAACCATTCGAGCCGCGTCTATCATTTCGGCGCTTTGGCCGGCGTGAAGCGCGGCCTGAAGTTCGACCGCGAGCTTCTCTATGCCGGCGCAATGTTCCACGACATCGGGCTTATGCCGAGCCATAGCAGCAAGGACGAGCGCTTTGAGGTCGACGGCGCGCACGCCGCCCGCGCCTTCCTCAGGAGCCACGGAATCTCGGAAGAGGACGCTTACACGGTGTGGACCGCGATCGCGCTCCACACCACGCCCGGCGTGCCGCAGCACATGCACCCCGTCGTCGCCCTCGTGACCGCTGGCGTCGAGATGGACGTGCTTGGCCTCACCTACAACCAATACCCGGACGCAGAACGCGAGGCCGTCGTTCGTGCTTTCCCACGCACGACTCAGTTCAAGGAAGACATCATCCAGGCGTTCTATGACGGCATCAAGCACAAGCCGGACACTACCTTCGGCAACGTTAAGGCCGACGTGATCGCCGACAAGGAGCCGCACTTCCACCGCGGCAACTTCTGCAGCGTCATCCGTTGCTCGCACTGGCAGGGCTGAGCTGCTCGCCATCGCCCCCCGCGCTACCACCACTTCGTCAAGGTAGCGCCCTCGACAGGAATCTCGACGATGACCGACAAACTGACACATCTACCCGGAAGGCACTGCCTGGAGCTTCACACGCTTTTACGTGCCCGAGGCGTTTGACGCCGGCTATGGCATGGCGAGCGACACCCACCAGTTATGGCAGACGTTTGAGGCTGCACATCACAAGGCGAGCTTGCCCGGCAACCTCGATCATGCTCTTCGGCTTTCGATACGCCCGAAGGCCGGGATTATTTGATCGCCTTACGCCAAAAGAGCAAGTATGCGGATGCGCAGGATACGGCGAGCAAAATTGCCCACATGGGAGCCAAACTGATCAGGACAGCGGTGACGGATAGCATCTGGATTCCTAAAGCCAACGATTAACGATTTCGAACACGCGTCCGCTTCGCCCGGAATGACGATCTAACCGAACTTTGGGTGCCGGGTAGCGATGAATTAATGCTACATCGCTACCTGGGGCAAATCTGTGGCTTCCTGTCTCACCGCCATTGATTCATGTCAAGGATGAGTCACTACCGAATCTGAAGGCCCTGGGGCCTCTGATACCGAGACCATCGCTGGCAGCCACCGATCAATGTTTGGGTGGTTGAGGCACTGTGCAACACGCGAACAACCCATCATGGTGACAAGCGTCTGCCCAATGCCGCGAACCGCGGTCAGGAGCGCGTAGTCCGCGCGTAGCGCAAACTTTTCCTGAAGACGCTTTTCCATGATGGCGATCTGTGCGGAGAGCATCGTGATGACCGCAACGTTCGCGCGGGCCGCGAGCGCTATGTCGTCGGGGAGATGCAGCTAGTCGATAAGGGCCCGGTCCGGATGCTTGACCTGATTGCTCGTGATTCGCAAGCCGGACCGACGCGCCGTTGTGTTCTCGACGGCGAGGATATGGCTGGTACCGCTGCGCGCCAGTGACATGCGTTTGCGGGCCAGGCCGCGCACCTCACGGTGCTTCGCCGGCAGGTTGGCGCCGGTAGGAAGGATGCCCAGGCGTAGCAGACGGGCTAGGTAGCGCGCGTCGGTCTCGTCACCACTGTGCTTGAGCTCGTCGTATTTTTTGATCGCCGCGGTGTTGACCATCCTACGGGGCGATCTAGCATCGTTACAGCGACGCTCCGCCGCAAACCACGATCTGTTGACCGGTGATCGATCCGCCATCCGGTCCGAGCAGGAACGCGGTCAAGCCGGCCACTTCAGACGGCTGAACGAAGCGGCCGAGCGGCGGTATTCTCGGCGGTGTGCCCGCCCGCGCGGGATCGCGCAGCAAGGGCGTATCGGTCGCATCGGACGCAAGGCCACGCTGATCGTGACGCTGTTACTGATGGGACTCGCCACGTTTGCCGTGGCCTTCGTTCCGACCTATGCGGCGATCGGCATCTGGGGCGCCGTCGCGCTGACGGTGCTGCGTTTCACGAGCCTCGGCCCTGTCAGTTGGCCGGGCCGCGTCAGGCTCCGTCGTACTCGCCCAGTTCTGGGTGCAAGTGAACGTACAGTAGTGCAAGCCAGCGGCCGGGAAAGGTCGGACAAATCCAGGTTATGTGGGGCGGGCTACCCTCCAGAACCAGATGGCGCTTTCTGACCGCTGCGCCAAATGCCCTGCGCGCGTCGAAAACAGTCCATCCGTAGACAAGTAATACCGCCGCCGCGCCATACAGAACCAGCGCGGTCGGAGAAACGGCGCCCGCGTTCAGGTCGGCAGTGACTGAAAGCAGCAGCGCGCTGGTCTGTGCGATGGCGCCTGCAATGAGGGCTACCGTCAACTGAGCCTTGAGTTTGACTATGAGAGATGATTTCAAATCGAGCCTCGCTGCCGCTTAACGAATTCACCGTTTGCGGTGTGCCCCCAACGCCAGAACGATTCGCAGCCTCAAAGCCGGTGAGAACACTGACATTTTTCTTCAGACGCGCATCGGCTAGACAGGCCGACGACGAGCATGCGTCTGCCGGCATCGCGCGCCTTTTTAAGATTGTCCCCTCAAAATGCTCGCTACACAGGAGTTATTTCGCATTTGACGGCAACGTCAAATCTGACCGTGAAGTTTCGAACGCGGACGAAATTGAACGACTCACTCGCGATGAGTCTTGCCTCCGGCTGCATCGCAAGAGCCGGCATGCGCCGCTGAACCGGTACCGAGCGCGCGCGAGTTCATTTTGCCTGGGGGCAACTTGCGCGATTCAGCACTGGATGTTGGGAACTGTGCTGGGTCCGTCTACCTTGAAATATTCCGTTTCAGAAGTCTGAAGCCTTGGGTCAACATTGCGGGCGTCTGGGGCGTTAAGGAGATGAGCGGTGAGAAACCGTCCCGTTAGCTGAGCGGGAACCTGATGGAGCGGAGCATGAAACACTCGAACGGGCAGTCCCTGCGCTGTCAGGTCGAAAAGTGGCTGGCCCCGACGACCACGACGGTCGTACACGTAACCAGGTTCAGTCGCACCGGGAAGCATGGGCGCCGCTACGTATGCGTCGAGGCGCGGTCACCGGCCGGAGCGCGCGCATTGTTCTTCTTCAGGCACGACGACGGCAACTGGTGCGTGTTCCCGCCGACTGCCAGCGAGCGCAAGTCAACCGCACGGGACCCGCTCGCGCAGACGACCGTCGCCACCTGTTGAGGGCAGTCGCAGTCCTCTGCGCTGAATCACCGCCCTCACGATTCAACCTGGCAGGTGGGCTCCTCAGGTGGCTGGCCAATGAGTCACGTTCATCTCATCGCTTTACAGTTTGAAGGTCACTGCGCGAACTTCCACGTCCGCATCGTATGGCGCCGCGATTTCTTCAACGGTCTGGGTCACATGCACTCAGGTGTCGGCTCCCGAGGTGACACACAAGCCCAAACGTTTGCCTGAAACCAACATCGAGCCGTCCTTTCGTCTGCTCGCGCCGGGCATCATCAAGGCAGGTGCCCGTTCATGGCCGCCGAGGGAACACTGACTCCATTGGCACGGTCGTTGCAACTGATGGCTGGGCCAACCGGAGTTGCCATCATGAACCTCTTGCACGGTATCCGTGGTTCCAGTCCGACACGTGCGTTTTCACTTGAGCAGCGCCGCGCGAACGGCGTGATCGGCCCGACGCTCGTCATGCTGCCCGAGATCTGGAACCTGCTTGACGACGAATCGTTCGCCAGACAGATCGGCAACTGGATCGTCACGATGCGCAAGAAACTCGGCTGCGTGTGGATGGATGCGCAGTCGCCCGAGCAGGTGTCGTCCTCGGCGATCTGGCCGCAGATTCGCGACAACGTGCTCGTGCGCGTCTTTGTGCCCGTCGAGAACTTCACACCGTCCGCAAAGACCGCCTATCAGCGCGATTTCGGACTTTCCGACGGTCAGATCCGCACGATCCAGAAGCTCGTTGCAAAGCGCGACTATTTCATCGCCGAGCAGGGCGACGCGTCGCGGCGCATCTCGGTGCCCCTCGACCCCCGCACGATTGCAATCCTGCGCTCGGAAATGAGCGCGCAGATCATGTTCGACCGGCATCTGCATTCGGGGCTTCCGGACTGGAAGGAGCGTTACATCGAGGAAGCGACAGCGCAGGCGCGCGGCGATCCGGTTCCTGCGGTCGCTCCTGATGCCCATCCTGAAGTCGATCATGCGTGACACCCTGCTCTGGCGCGCTCGCGCTTTGCTCGCCGTCGGCGTGCTTTTGTCCATCAGCACCGCCCGGGCTGGTGGCGGCATGACCGGCGGCGCCACGGAGATCACGCAACTCCTGAACCATGCGGAGCTTGTCTCGTCGGTGGCCCAGCAAGCACAGATGGTGGAGCAGAATGTCCAGGCGCAGATCACGCGCCTGCAGCAGTACGTGACAATGGTCCAGAACCTGAAACAGGTACCGGCCTCCCTCATCGACCAGACGATCGCCCCCTACCGCACGCAGATTTCGAACTTCCAGTCGCTGTTCACGGCAATCACGCAGTTGCAGCAGGCGGCGAACGCCACGAGCGGCCTCTTCGGGCGCAGCCTGTCGGAGATGAACACAACCGGCATGTCACCCGCGCAGTGGCTGTCGGCCTACACGTCGCTTGCCTCGACGCGCAGAGGCATCTATCAGCAGCAGCTTACGCAGGACATGCAGAACCTCGACGCGCTCGCCGGGCGCGCGCAGAACCTGCAACAGATTCAGTCGCAGATTCCGGATGTCACCGGCACCGTGCAGGGCCTGCAGATACTGAACCAGCAATCCAACGTCCTGGCTGGCGAAATGGTCGACCTGCATGCCTTGATGCAGCGTCAGGTCGCGCAGCAAATGCAGGACCGCGTCTCCCAGGCGCAGGCCCAAGGTAATGCCGCGCAACTCGCTGCCGCGCGCGCCGCGGCGATGGGGCAAACCAACCAGCAGGAGCAGCAGACAACGCAGGGTGCGCCTGACTTTGACCTGCTGCAGGACCAGTAGCCCGGAGGCGACGATGCTGTTGCGCTGGATGATCCGTTCCCTCTGCATGACACCGGCCGAACTGCGCGTCGTGCTCAAGGGCATCCGTGCGTATCGCGAGCACGGCCTGAGCATCGACGACGAGCGCAACGAAATGTGGCGCTTTGACCGGCGGATCACGCGGAGCATCCGGCTGTCGCTGCTGACCGGACTGCTGATCGTGCAGGCGGACAGCCCACAGGTCTTCGCGGCCGGCTGGCTCGCCGTGCCACTGGCCACGGTGCTGGCAATGGCGCGGGTTGCCGGTGGCCTGCGCTGAACGCCAGGAAGCAGCGTCATGAACGATGTGATCTCTGTCCTCAACACCCTGTTCGCAATGATGCAGGCGAAGGGCATGAGTCTGCAGACGCTGTTTCTCTCCGATGGCTTTGACCTGCTTGCTGCATTGGGACTCGTCATGGCCACCTGGCACGTGTTCCTGTGGCTGCTCGAGGGCGACTTCCCCGGCTTCTTCTCGAACCTGTTCCGCCATCTGATCAGGTGCGCAGTCATTCTGGTGTTGCTCACCGCGTGGAGCAGCACGGTTCACAGCTATTTCGTCGACAACATGCAGACGATGGCATCACGGGTGTCCGGCGGCGACGGCAATCCGGGCGACCTGCTGCGTGCGCTCGTCAATGCAGCATCGACCATCATGCAGGGCGTGCGCACCGAAGCGGCGCAGATCTGCGAGGAAGTGCCCGACGTCACGCCTGAAGGCGTCGTGATTCCGAACGCCGAGCATCAGGAATGCGGCACGGCCAGTGACGCGGGCGCAAACTCGGCGGGCCTGAGCTCGGTCTGGACGCTCATCAGAAACCTGCCGCTAATTCTGCTCGCCTTCCTTGCGAAGGCGCTCGCGATCATCGCAATCACGCTGATGACATTGATCTTCGTCGTGGTTGTGCAGTTTGGCTCGTTCCTGCTGGACATTGCGTTTTGCCTCGGACCGGTCCTGATTCCCTGGTACGTGCTGCCTGCCGGCGAATTCCTCTTCGATGGATGGCTATGCTTCACGATTTCGGCTGGCCTCTTCAAGGTCGTGGCCTGGCTGATGATGGCGATCGTCTATAGCGGCGTGCTGCCCGGTATCCAGGGGCTCGTCCAGCAGACGGCGACGCAAAGCGGCGCGAACAGCGACGCCTATTACGCGACGAACTACCTCGCGATGCTGGCGCTTGCGCTGGTCTGCGGGGTCGGGGCTTTCATGATGTGGCAGGTACCCGACATTGCGAAATCGCTTGTGTCTGGCGGTGCCGGCGGCGGATTACGTGGCTTCGGAAAGGGTGTCATGGGGAACAAATTGACGCCCAACATTCTGAAATGAGGTCAGTGATGTTGACGCTCGTTGTGCTGACTCGCGAAGTACGCATTCCACGACGCATCGGCGTCCCGATAGTGCTGTTCATCGGCTTCGCGCGATTGCCCCCGATCCTTAGGCGTCCGGCTAAGCGCGGCACACGCGAGAAACACGACTGCGCCCACGAGCATCATTGCCACGCCGAAATGCTGCGCGCCAACCTGATACAGCACGAACGCCGCAAACAGGAAAATCGGCAGCACGAAATACAGCAGGATGATTTTGAGTCTGGCCATGGCTGCACCCTCGCAGCAGGTGAACTGCGTTTCAGTGTAGCACCGCACGAGTGCACCTGCGCGGAGGCATGAGCGATGGATAAAGAAACGCCACCCTCGCTTCCACCGCGTGCCGTTGCGGCCGCCGCTGCCGGCACTCATCTCTGCGCGCCGCCCAACACCGGAGAAGCCGTGGCCGCATGGTTCGCCGCATTCCAGCGCCCGTTGTGGGAAAAGCGTCTCGCGATCAAGATCGCCGCTGCCTTCGCGCTGATTGCCGCCGGCGAATGCGCGGCATTGATCGTTCAGAGCACGCACAGCGGTCCGCGCCCCTATTTTGTCGAGCATGACGAAAAGAGCGGCGCAGTGTGGGTCTCGGACCGTTACGCCGAAACGTATTCGGCGACTGCGGCGAACAAGCGCTATTTCCTGGTGAAATGGGCCTCGCGTGTTTTCACGATCGAGGCCGATAGCCAGGACACGCTCGCGCGGCAGATTCCGGCTGCGTTCGGATGGACGTCGGGTGCCGCGACGCGGGAACTCGAGACCTACATCACGGTGACTGATCCCGTCGCTCAACGTGTTGTGCAGACGCCCGGACTCACCCGCGAGTTCGTCGAGAACTCCACCTCATTTTCACCCGACGGCCAGGTCGCGTACCTGATCTTCACGCTGGTCGAGAGCGTGAACGGCAAGCCGTCGCGACCGAAACAGATGCTGCTCACGATCAGCTTCCTGCTCGCGCCCGAGACCCTCAAACCCGGCGAAGAGAAGGACAACCCGATCGGCCTGCGCATCACTCATTTCAGTCTCACGCCCTATCTCGGCGTCAATCCGGGAGCCACGCAATGAAGGTCATTGCATCCGCCACATGCGTCGCGATGCTGCTCGGTGCCAGCATGGTGAGCGCCCACGGGCAATCCGCATCGTCGGCCCCCCTTGCTTCGTCGCCCCTGCCGCCCAGCCTACCGTCCATGGCGCAGAAGCAGCCGGACGTGGCACCCCCACATCCTGCTCTTTCGTCAACACGCCACCGGCGCCCCACTGCACAGCGCGCCGCGATCAATGGTCCCTACGCCGCACCCGATGACGCGTCTCTCGTCGTGTACGACTACGATCCGGACTACTCCTACCCGGTGCTCGTGCGAACCAGTCAGGAAACACACCTCGTGTTCGCGCCGGATGAGGAAGTCGTCGGCGTCTATCTGTCCGATACCGGCAAGCGCTGGCTCGAACACACAGCCCTCACGAAGCGGGACGTATTCATCGAAGCGCGTCTGCCCGGCCTCGAGAATGCCACCACGATCATCACGACACGCCGCCGATACGAGCTCGACCTGCGCTCGTCGGACGACGGCAAGGTGTACCACCGCGTCGTGTGGCACTACCTGGATGGCGGGGCGCAGACAACGGCAGGAGAAGTCTCGCCATTCGGCATCGAATACCCTAAAAACGTGCCTGCGAACAACACTGCCGGAGGTTCGGACAGTGCAGCGGGCGGCGGGCAACCGGTAACGGTCATAGCCAGCTCGGTCGGCCCTCACATCGCACTCGATCATGCGAACTTCGACTACCGCGTCGAGGGGCATGCGCCGTTCGCCCCCATAATCGTGTTCGATGACGGGCGGTTCACTTACCTTCAGCTTCCGCATCAGGCGGAACTGCCTGCCATCCTGCTGATGGACGACAAGGGCGAAGCGGAGATTGCGAGCTTCATTCCGCTCGGCAACGACTTTTACGAAGTCCAGCAAACCGTTCCGTACGGTCTCCTGCTCAAGCGTGGGAAGCAGGAGGTGCGGGTCTTCAATGGCCAGGGCAAAGGCTGCGGGCTGTTCGGCTGCGATTCGGCGCGCATGAAGAACATCTACGGGAACCCCTGATCATGGCCGCCCCCGAAAACAGCGGTCACAGCAGTTCCCCGCTCACGCCCAATCCCGAGCGCCTGACCCGTGTGCGGCGCGATCTCGCGAAAATACTGCTGGTCGCGCTAGGCTCCGCACTGGTCGCGATTGTGCTCGTCCACGCACTGTCTCACCCGCACGAGACCGCCGCCGAACGACGCGCGAGGGAGCAACTCGATGCTGAGGCCCGGCAGCCCAGGGCATCACCGGATGCGCTCCGCAAACGGCTGGAGGACCAACGCAATCTCGCGATGGCTCGTGCGGGACGCGAAACGGCCAGCGCCCCGCTCGGGGGCACGCCGCTTGACGGTATCCCCAAGGGTGTGCCCGGCGATGACGCAGCTCCACTTCCTCCCAGGGATCACGCTTCCGGTCAGTCGTCGGCGAACCGCGATGCCGATCGCCTTGCCCTGCAACGGCAAATCGAAGCGATGCAAAGCCAGTCGCTCGTCGCGTACGAAGACACAACGCGCGACACCCGGGGCGCATCGGGACAGACATCCAACGTCCAGGATCCGAATCGAATTGCGGGGAGTCTCCCGAACCTCCCGGAGACGGCCCCCGAGGCCGCCACAACGGCCAACGGCGCGCCTGGTACAGCGTCGCCTCCATTACAGCAGGCGGGTGTCGCGAGCGCCATCGACCGGCGCAACGCCGACTGGCTGAATCAGCAAGGCAATGAGGCCGACGATGAAAAACCACTGGTTCCAGTCCCGCTCAAGTCACCGTATATGGTACTGGGCGGCACGCCAGTTCCGACCGTCATCCTGCAGGGCGCGAAAAGCGATATGCCCGGTAGCTTCCGCGCGATGGTTGACCGCGACATCTATGACAGCATCGATGGGCGCTGCAAGCTCATCCCGAAGGGCACGCGCATTCTCGGTCGGACGAACAACGATGTGGCGATCGGCCAGGACCTGATGCTGATGGCCGCCACCCGAATGACCTTCCGTCATGCGACGATGCGACTCGACGGACTGACGGGCAACGACCCTGACGGCGAGGCCGGTGTCAGTGCGGACGTCGACAACCACTTCTTCCGGATCTTCGGCTCGACGTTCCTTATCGCGGGCGTCGCCGCCTGGATCGGCCACAATCAGAGTCAGTCGAACGGTACGACGATCAACGTCAACGGCGGTGTGGCCACTGACCTGTCGTCGGCTGCGGCTCAATCACTGTCGCAGACAACGCAAACCATCCTCCAGCGCAACATGAATATCCAGCCGACGCTCAGGCTGGAGCCGGGTCAACGCATCACGTTCATCACGCAACGAGACATGATGCTGCCACCTGGCGTCACTGACGGGATCTGCCATCGATGAAACATGCGACCACCCTGCTTTCCGTGCCCGTCCTGTTCGCCAGTTGCCTGCTTCAGTCGGCCTGCGCCGAACCGCCCGTCGTGACGGGACCGGTCTACAACTTCGACTGGCGTCTGACCGGCGCCGCCGAAATCGAGCCATACCAGGTGTTCGACGACGGACAGAAGATCTATCTGCAATTCGCCGATCCAAAACACGTCCCCGCCGTTTTCGCCGACACCCCGGGTGGGCTCGTGCTCCTGCACTGGCGTCCCGATCCGCCGTACATCGTTGTCAACCAGATGGAAAACGCACTGGTGTTTCGCGCCGCTGGTGGGGAAGCCCGGGCTGTTCGGGCCGAGCCCGGCGGTCCGCCGCGGATGGCACGCTTCGGGGCAGCCCGACCATCCGAGGAAAGCGCGGTCAGCCCGCCCCAAGTCGTCGGCGGTGTTCGCACCGGCGTCAACCCAGGTTCCGGGGATAAATAGGGAGGGACAAGATGGACACCGGCAGTCGTGGTTCCTCGTGCGAATCATCCATTCGCACACAGCTATGTCCAAATAATAAGGTTGTCCACGTTACGTGAACACAGAATTTTTCTGGACAAGTATCCGGCTATATCCAAAATCTCTTCGTGTCCACGGAACGTGTACAATCAGAATAACTGGACAAACTTGGACACGCCATGCCCACCGCCGCTCAAGATTTGTCTGCTCTGGTGCAAGCTGCCGCGACGGCATTTGGCGAGGCGACCGGCATTCCTGCCCATGCGCGCAAGGCACCAGCCGGGTCAGGAGCCGATGCCGCACTGGAATTTCACGTCGGCGCGCGCCGCTTCAAACGTCCGGCGCACGTCAAGCAGACGATCGACCGGTACGGCACGGTCGCCGCATTTCGCGCGCACGCCGCGCCCGGCAATGACGAGAGGCTGTTGCTCGTCACGTCGTATCTGTCGCCGAACATGATCAACGCGTGCCGCGACATGCAGGTCGATGCGCTCGATCTGGCCGGCAATGCCAGCCTCCTTCTCGGCGACAATGTCATTCTCGTCTCTGGCCGGCCGCGCCTCGACAGTGCGCCCATGCAGAGATCGTCCTGGACCCGGTCGACGCTGCGGGTTGCCCTCGCGCTGCTCATGGATCCTTCGTTGCTGGTAAAGACCTATCGTGACATTGCACAGGTCGCGGGCGTCAGTCACGGAACCGTGCAGAATGCCATTCACGGCATGCGGGAGCGTCGCGATCTCATTGAACGGCGCGGCGAGCCTGGCTTGCAGTTCACAGACAAAGACAGGATGATCGACGAATGGACCACGCTGTACCCGTCGCTCCTGCGCGGATCACTTGAGCTGGGGCGATTCCGCACCGACATGGCCGACTGGTGGCAAGACGTTCCGGACATGCGCGACCGGTGCTGGTTTGGAGGAGAGCCGGCGGCAGCGATGCTCACCGGTTACCTGAAACCAGCCACGTTCACCCTATACTGCGCGAACGAGGTACCGAGGGAGTGGATCGCCAAGGCTCGCCTGCGCCCTGATCGGGATGGCAACATCGAATTCCTGAAGTCTCCGATCCGGTTCACGACTGCGGCCGGGTACCCGCAGAACGTTGTACCTCCGCTGCTCGTCTACGCCGATCTCGTCGCGAGTGGTGATTCCCGCAACCTCGAAACCGCCCGGTTACTGCGTGAACAATATCTCTCCGCTTGATCCGCGTCCCCATCGCGCCTTTCCACCGGAAATGATCGCGCTTCTGCGAGAGGTGGCCGTTGCGGCCACTGCCAGGGGCATCCCCTGGTTCGTCGGCGGGGCAAGCGCGCGTGACATGCTGTTCACGCATGTTCACGACATTGAACCGACGCGGGCCACGGCGGACGTCGATATCGGTATCTCCATCGAAAGCTGGGCCGGGCATGAGGCGCTCAGAGCGGAACTGCTTGCGTCAGGTCACTTCGAGCAGCGGGGTAACGCGACGCACCGGCTCCATTACCGCGTACCGGCCACAGGCGTCAGGACATGGCTCGACGTCGTCCCATTCGGGGGCATCGCGGACGGCAGCGGCGAGATAGCCTGGCCTCCGGACCAGGCGATCCGCATGAACGTAGCTGGCTTTAAAGAAGCGCTACGCGCGGCGGTGCCGGTGCGCATGGATGCCGACCTCGTCGTGCCCGTCGCTTCGCTCCCGGCCCAGGCGATGCTCAAGGTCATCGCCTGGCAGGATCGTCACGGCGTCGATCGCAAGGACGCGAGCGATCTGCTTTTTCTGCTTGCGTGGTACGGCGAAGCGGGAAACCTCGAAAGGCTGTACGCCGACGATGGCTTCGATCTGATCGAACAGCATGACCATGACCCCGACATCGCAGGTGCAGCGCTCCTCGGTCGGGACATGGCAGATATCGTTACGCCGGAAGTGAACGCGCAGATCCTCGCCGTTCTCGCGCCGGACAACCCGTCACCGCTGATACTCACGCACATGATGGCAAGCCGCATGCGGATTCCCGGAGGCGATTCGGCTGAGCGGACCGGTCAGCTGTTCGATGCGTTCCGCCAGGAATTTCTCGCGGCGGTTCAGCGCCGCAGCGGCGCATGACCGCCGGAGACCACGGCAGACCTCCCTGCCCGTGCGCGGCTAACCGGCCGCGCCCTGTGCTGCCCTCGACTGGAGGTCCGTTAATTGAGCAATCGCATCCGTTGCGCGCTCGACGGGCACAAAAATGTGATCGTGGAAGGCCGCAGCAACGACGTTGCAACTGATACTGGCCTTCGTCAGCGCCTCAGCCACCGCAGCAGTGAGCCCCACTGCCTGCAGGTCCGAGTGAACGCTCAACGTGATCCACGCCGCCCGGAAAAGCACCGGCAGATCCTCACGCACGGCCGTCGGCTCATCGATGATGACGGTCAGCCCTTCGCGCTCTCGAAACGTTGCCAGCGGTGCGAGCTGCGACACATCTCTATCCGCCCGCACGCACGCACGAGAAGACATAGGCACCTTCATTCAGTTCTGGCTGCATGGACGCAAGCAGCTCTGCGAGATCCGAAACCGGTTGGCTCACTGGGTTTCCTGTCGGAGAGAAGTCAATCGGGCAGGACACCGGCAACTACGATTGCGAGCGGCGCCCGCGTCGCTTTCACAGCGCCATTGTGACTGACGCGAAAATTGTCACTCATAGTGCGTCCTATCATAGAGCGTGGTCTCAAACAGGTCAAATCCGTACGCTTCGATATCCTTCCGCTTGAGATATTGATGCAGTACGACCCGCTTGCCCTGTTTGGAAAACGCCTGATTGCGCTTCGCAAGGCGCGCGGCTGGTCGCAGGAGCGCCTGGCGCTCGAAAGTGGCCTCGCCCGGTCATACATCGGCGGCATCGAGCGGGGCCAGCGCAACATCGCCCTCTATAACATCTGCGTGCTGGCCTCCACACTCGGGGTTTCACCCGCTTCAATGCTCGAATTTGATGAGCTTGCGTGACGGCTCGAATTCCTTCGCGGCTGTTCACGAAGCCATCGTGGCCGATCGTTGGTGACCGTGTATCGACCGCGGCGACAATGTGCAGATCGTGAGACATCGTGACGCGTCGTGAGCTCAACATTAATCCCGTTATACCGGCCTCGTACGAAAAAAATATGGCACGGTTATCGACTTGATTTTTGGATTTCGCCGACTATGATTCGCGATTGAAGTTGCCCGCTGGAGCCCTTCCAGCATCCTTGCAACAACGTCGCCCTGCGACACCTTTCGCGGTCGTGCTTCGTCCCACTGTCTGGACCACCGCAGGTCGTTTGACCGGAAGCTTCCTTTGTGCCCGTCTGGGGAATTGCCATTCCCCGCCACGGGCCCTGGCGATTCCCCTTTTTCGTTCTGGAGAATCGTCATGAATCAGGCTGTCGAATCCCGTAAGTATTTCGATCTTCATCTGCGCGGTCTCGGGTATCTGTCCCGTGTACGTGATGTCACCACCAAAGGCAATGGTCGCAGCAAAGCCAGGCCTTTCCTCGCATGCGCCATCTCCGCGTTCCATGGCGACCCGAATGTCGAGAACGGCATCGTCTATCTCCCGCTCGATCTGATCGTCGCTGGCGAAAAGGCCAGAGAAGCGGTCCGTTCCGTGATGGACGACGCGAACGATCCCGATGTGAAAGTCCTCGTTTCATTCCGCGCGGGTGATCACTACATCCGGACGTTCGAGCGCACCGGCAACCGCGCTGGCGAAACCGGCGCAGTGCTCAAGGGGCGCCTGCTGAAGCTCTTCTGGATCAAGGTTGACGGCCAGGAGGTCTACCGTGACGCAGGCGACGAAAGCGAAGAACGCGACGACGCCGACGCCGGAAACGACCAGGCGCCGGAGCGTGTCAACGGACAGGTGCCGTCGACAGACGGTCGTGATCAGCACGACACGAACGGCGTCGATGAGCCCGACAGCGGTCGCAACACACCGGAACCACGCAAAGTTTCAGCTTTGCCTGAGCGCACTGGGCCGCGTACCAATCGCTATCCGCCACTGCGCCGTCACGGCAACGCGAATACCCGTCGAACCGATATCATTGGGACATCCCAGCGTTGCCAGCAGCGTCCGGGTCGTGCGTCTAAGATCGTGGGCTGACCAGTGCGTAACCGGCAATCGCGGCCGGTCATGCTTCGGAGCGATCTTGCAATACGGCTGATGATAGTAGACGCCGTGCTGTATCACGGTCTGATTCATCGACGTTCCGCGCGACGAAGGAAACAGGAATGTTCCCTTGGCCTGATCGAGGCGTCGTCGAACAACGACCTCAGCTCGGCCTATGAGCGGTACACGCAGATCCGTCGCTCTCTCGTTATGAAGCCCCTTGGTCTTTTGCTTCGGGATCGTCCACCAGAGGCCATCGGCTTCCTCCGCAATCTCCGTGTTCTCCATAGTGACGATCTCGCCGCCCCTCGTGCCGGTCCAGAGGTAGAGCGTCAACGCGTCAGCAACAGTCAAACTGAAGTTTGGCGACCAGCGGATCAATGTGCCAAGTTCCTCTACCGAGAGGACGCGCTTCTGAGTCCCGGTGTATTTCCCCTCTACCTTGCGCCCTTTACTTTTCAGCCGCCCCCGGAGAACCTCCCTCCACCAGTTTGCGGTCTGTTCCGGCAGGCGACCAGCATCAAGCGCGTAATGCCATGCACTACCAAGCTCCATGCGGAGCCGCGCCGCTAGCATAGGCGTCGCCCGATATGATTCGAGGAAATCGAACGCCTGGGCGCGTGTGATCGTGGCCGCCGGCACGTCGGCAATTGGCTCCAGCATTGCCTTGAATATACGTCTGACTTCCACCGCGCCCTTCGTCTTCCGGGTAACGTCCACGTAACCCTCGAGGTAGTCGCGGCAGAGTTGCCTAACGGTGTAATCGGCGGGCGACGGGCGCGCATCTGGCTTTTCCCTTTTTCGGCGCAGCGCTGAGGGTTCGGCGCCAGAATCCCGCGAGACCCGATGCTTTTCCCATGCGGCGATCGCTGCCGCAAACGCCATCGCCGGCCACTCCCCGAGCTTGATCTGCCGCATACGGCCGTCGACGGGCGACTTGTAGCGATACGTCCAAGACTTGCGGCTCATCGAAGCCTGCAGGCGAAGTCCCGGAAATCCCTCAAAGGTCATGTGCTCGCCGCTCGGCAGCTTGGCCGCGACACGTGCATCAAAGCGCATTCTTCTCTCGGCGTAGGTTTTTCCGAAAGAAGAATACACGGCGTAGGTTTTCGGCACAACGCCACGAAAACCTACGCCGACTCACTAAGTTTAGGCAAGTGACGACAAGCGGAGATCGGCAAGGCGAGGAGGCAGGGATCGTTAAATTTCAATTAAAATTCAGTGACTTACGACCACTACTAGACTAGTTCGGACGACTCCAGATAGGTTTGGAAATTCCACTATTCGTTCTCGTCGAAGTAATGACCGAACTTCAACTGCTTGGTGCGGATGTAGCGCTCGTTTTCCTCGCGCATCGGAATCGCCAGCGCAACCCGCTCGCACACCGGAATGCCGTGCTTGGAGAGCGTGTCGAACTTCTCCGGATTGTTGCTCATCAGACGCACCGAGGTCACCTTCAGCGTGCGCAAAATGCCCGCCGCCGAATCGTATTCGCGCGAGTCGTCGGGCAAGCCGAGGTCGAGATTGGCCTCGACGGTATCGCGCCCCTGCTCCTGCAGCGCATACGCGCGGATCTTGTTCGACAGGCCGATGCCGCGCCCTTCGTGGCCGCGCAGATACAACAGCACGCCGCAGCCTTCGGCTGCGATATAGCGCAGTGCGAGATCGAGCTGCTCGCCGCAATCGCAGCGATAGGAGCCAAGCACGTCGCCCGTGAGGCATTCCGAATGCAGGCGCGTGAGTACCGACGACTGGTTCGCGACCTCGCCCATCACGAGCGCGAGATGTTCGGCGCCGCTGTCGACCACGCGAAACACATAGGACGTGAACGTGCCGTAGCGCGTGGGAAGCGTGGCGGTAGCGTCGAGAACGACGCATTCTTCGCTGATGGCGCCGTCTGCCGTGGGCGACGGATCGTGAGACGTGAGCATGGCGTTGGACAGTGGTGCTGACATGAACCCGATCAAACCGGGGATAAGGTACGGACTGGGAGTTTACCGCTAATCGGCACGGTGCACCCGATGCCCTTGCGCGGTGCATGGAGCCGCCCGGTGCCGCGCCGCTACCCGAACTCGGCTTGCGGCGCGCCCCAGGTATTCCCGAAGTACCGCGGCGGCGCGTCGCGCCTATACTGGAATGGCCTGTCCCTCACGACAACGCGCCGTGCCGGCGCGCCGCATAGCGAAACGGAGCCGCTCCATGACAAGCGTTGCACAGCTTCTTAAAACGAAACCGAACAACACCACCGTCTATACGATCGGGGTCGACGATTCCGTCTACGAGGCGATCCGGCTGATGGCCGAAAAAGGCATCGGCGCGCTCGTGGTGACGGATGGCGACAGCATCGCCGGCATCGTCACGGAGCGCGACTACGCGCGCAAGGTCGTGCTGATGGACCGTTCGTCCAAGGCCACGCCGGTGCGCGACATCATGAGCAAGGCCGTGCGCTTCGTGCGCCCCGATCAGAGCACCGACGACTGCATGGCCCTCATGACCGAACGCCGCATGCGCCATTTGCCGGTCATCGAAAACGACAGGCTGGTGGGCATGGTGTCGATCGGCGACCTGGTGAAGAACATCATCGCTGAACAGCAGTTCACCATTCAGCAACTCGAGTTCTATATTCACGGCGAGCGTCCTTGACGCACGGCGGCGCCTCGCGCGCCGCGCGATTCGACGCAAACACGCAGACGCAAAAAAAGCCCAATCCTTGACCGGGCTGGGCGAAGCTACCTTGCGGCAGCGGAGGTTCCTTGTATCGTGGACCGGGACCGCGCCGCGGCGGGCTGGCTACCCAGCGTGCCGCGCACGAGTCTCACGCCGGAACAAAGACACCGTGTCGTGATGCGTGCCGCATCGAGCGGCGCGCGGATTTCTGCTTTTCCAATACCGCGCTACCGCGTTAGTTACCGAAATAAACCGACTTCGGACCCGAGGTCGGCTGGACCGTGCCGCCCGACTGCGACGAACCGCTCATCGGCGCGCCGTAACCACTGGTGTCGGCGACCGGCTGCTGGGTTTGTGCGATGGCCGGGTTCTGTTCCTGCACGCGGCGCTCGGCGGCCTGGATATCGGCCGGATAAGCCGGATCGCTGGCGGTGGCCGGGTTATAGCCGGCGCGCTCCAACTGAATCAGTTCGTTACGGACTTCCGCGCGGGTCACGGGTTGCTGGCTCGATTGAGCGAACGAGGCGACCGGGGCCGCGAGAACGGCTGCGAGGGCAACTGCCTTGATAAACGAGTTCATGATGACTTACCTCCAGATTGGTTTTTTGCTTCGCTTGCCACACACCGTGAGCAGCGAGTGATTCCAGTCTAGTCACCGGCACGCCAAGGGAAAACCCTTAATTGAGAGATACATAATTGCCCTAATCGCAACAGTGCAGCGGAATTTACCGTCGCATGCGAATTGGGTCGAGGGTTCCCCGTAATAATGCGCGGCTTCGTAAGCCTTTGTGTCTGAGGTTTCCAAAACGCATCCTGTCCCGGCGGATTTTGCCGGCGCCCGTGCGCTTGCCGGTCAGATTTTCGCGCGAGCCTCGGGTCCGGCATGCGCGCTCAACAACAGCTTTCGCGGTCCGCTCACGAACGCGCTGCCCGGTTCGAAAAATCGCAACGGTCGATGCATTTCGCGCGACAGACCGATGCGCGTCGTCACGCCGACCGGCAACTCGCCTCGTTCGATCACGCCGATCCAAAGACCACGCCCAGTGCAAAGATCGCGGCCGTCGAACGCCTGGCCGATGCCGAGCGCGGTGGTCAAGCGGCCGGGTCCACGCGCGAGATCGCGCAGCGGCACGCCGGGGCGCCGCGCTTCCATCAACGGCAAACCTTCGAGCGGCTCGATCGCGCGAAACAGAATGCCCGCGCCGACCTCCTCCGCTTCCGCCGACATGTTCAGCATGTAGGACAAGCCATACGTGAGGCGCACATAGGCGTGACCTCGCGCGAGAAACATCGAGCCGTTATGCGGACGTCGGCCGATAAACGCATGGCTGGTCGAATCGCCGACCGGATACGCCTCGGTCTCGACGATCCGTCCGCTGATGCGGCCTTCGGGCAGATCGTGCACGAGGTACTTGCCGATCATGAAGCGCGCCAGGCCGATCGTATCGACCGGCAAATCGTCACGATGCAACGGCAGGATGGGAAGCAACGGTTCGGGCATGCGTTCGGCCTTTTTTAAAGCGCGCAGCGCGCGGTTCGATGGATGCGCCATGCCACGCGGTATCGCGACATGGGTCGGTTGTCATCGGCCGATGCGTTGTAGCCACGCCTCATTTCGTGGCACCGTCGCAGTCGCCGCGGCATCGATTGGAGTATCGTGTGTTTCCGGTCCGCGGCACAGCCTTTGCCGGCTCGCATGCGCCTCGGCCCGCTCGTATCGCATCACCTCGCCTCGATCAGCAGTCAGCTTGCATGCACTCGCACGACCCGCGGCACAGTCCCGTTCAGATTCGTCCCGAAGTACCGCAGTTGCATTAAAGCGTCCCCACCCGGGGACCGAAGTATTCACGACAACAGGAGAGTTCAATGAAAGCATTCACGGCAATCAAGATGGTCGGCGGCGCGCTGATCGTTCTGGCATCGCTCAACGCCTATGCGCAAAGCAGCGATGCGGCGACCACGGCGGCCCCCGAGGCAGCCTCCGCGGCGCCGACCGCCAAGCAGGCCAAGGCCGCCAATCGTGCCTTGGGCCGCAAGGTGCGTAGCGCGCTGACGAAAACCAAAGGGCTGAGCGTGGCCAATATCTCGGTGCGTGCACGTGGCGGCGCGGTGACGTTGGCCGGCTCCGTGCCGGAGCAGCCGCAAGTCGATCTGGCGACTCAGGCCGCGCAAGGCGTCGCCGGCGTGACTTCAGTGAAGAACGCGCTGACGATCCGCCCGGTCGGACAGTAATTCGGTCGGCCGCGACCGTAGCGGCAGATCCGGGCGTCGCTGGGTTCCGACAACGCAGCGACGCCCGACTATCAGATCACTCAGGTTCAACCGGCTCGCCCCGGCGCTACACGCCGCCGAATCTCGCGAAGCCGCACTACACTGCAACCCACCTGCTTTCCGCGCAAGCCCGCTTGACCGATCGTTCTGGTCAAGCGTCGCCGCTTGTACCGTGCCCTGCGGGACGCCGCCTGCGAAAATCTCGGACGCGGCCAAGTATCCCTTATAATTTAATACGTTAGAACGTATTTATGAGAAGCCGCATGAGCTTCCGCGCTCGCTTCTAGCCCACGTGGAGCCCCTCCGCGCCAGTCAAAACAAGCAACAAAAAGGAAGCCCCAATGACCTCGACCGCGACCGTTCTACCCCGCTGGACCATTGCCGCGCCGTTCGTCGCTTGGATCGTGCTGGGCGCCGCCTATCTGCTGCCGGGCAACGGGCTGCTGCTCGCGTTGGTCGGCGTGGCGCTGTGCGCGGCGGTGTTTACGGCGGTGCACCATGCGGAAGTGGTCGCGCATCGCGTCGGCGAGCCGTTCGGCACCTTGGTGCTGGCGGTGGCCGTCACCGTGATCGAGGTCGCGCTGATCGTCTCGGTGATGCTGACCTCCGGCCCCGAAAAGGCCGGCCTCGCGCGCGACACCGTGTTCGCCGCGGTCATGATCGTCTGCAACGGCATCGTGGGCATTTGCCTGCTGGTGGGCGGCATCCGGCATCGCGAGCAGGACTTTCAAAGCCGTGGCGCGGCCGCGGCGCTGGCGGTGCTCGCCTCGCTGTCCGTGCTCACGCTCGTCATGCCGAACTACACGACCACCCGCGCCGGCCCGGTGCTGTCGCCGTCGCAACTGGCGTTCGCGGGCGTTTCGTCATTGGTGCTGTACGGCGTGTTCGTGTTCGTGCAGACCGTGCGGCA
>Ga0105251_10000857_pt1 | contig 27243 bp, 26 predicted proteins | sample KBSS64metaG_FD_80424 | JGI IMG/M metagenome (GOLD analysis project Ga0105251, IMG submission 80424) | Switchgrass rhizosphere microbial communities from Kellogg Biological Station, Michigan, USA - KBS S6-4 metaG | ecosystem: Host-associated > Plants > Roots > Rhizosphere > Soil | place...
CTGGTGCTGCTGCCCATTACCGTCCGGATTGGCGAGGCCGTGCTGGCCGACCACCGCGACGAACAGGCCACCCTGAGTTTCCTGCACGCCCACGTCGCCGAGCACGGTGCCGAGGCCGAAACCATTCCTTTCAGCGTGGCGCAGATCCGCGACCTGTTCCTGGGCAAGCTGGTGATCGATTACGACCATGTGTTCTGCATGACGATCACCAAGACCCGCAGCCCGATCTACGACAACGCGATGCAGGCCAGCTTCGCGATCCTCAACGATTACAAGCCGGTGCGCCAGGCGGCGGGCCACAACTCGCCGTTCGCGCTGCGCGTGCTGGACACCCAGAACCTGTTTGCCGCCCAGGGCGTGACCGCCGTGGAAGCAGTACGCCTGCGCGACAGTGGTGCCGGCGTGCAGCAGATCCGCGAGCGGCTGGAGCAGCTGTCGCAGAACGTGCATGGCTACATGGTCACCCGCGACCTGTACTACATGCGCGCCCGCGCCCGCCACAAGGGCGACCGCAGCGTCGGCCTGATCAGCGCCGCGCTGGGCAGTGCGCTGGACATCAAACCGGTGCTGCACGGTTACCGGGGCAGCACGGGCCCGGTGGCCAAGATCAAGGGCTTCGACAACGCGGTGCAGAAGCTGTTCGACTTCGTCGGCCAGCGGGTCAAGGGCGGGCTGCTCTCGCCCACGGTGTGCGTCAGCTACGGCGGCGAACTGGCCGACCTGCAGGCGCTGCCGGGCTACGCCACCCTCCGCGACACCTGCAAGGCGCACGGGGTGGACGTGTACGAGTCGGTGATGAGCCTGACCGGCATGGTCAACGTCGGCAAGGGCGCGGTCACCATCGGGTTCGCGGACGAGCCGCACACCTTCACCGGCTGAGGCATCCGGCCGGGCGCTCCACACGGGGCGCCCGTCGCGCGCCCGGTCGTGCACATCGATTGCACCCGGCTTCTGCGAACCTTCCCGGCATCCAACGGAGGCAACCATGTCGCAGTACTACATCAGCCTGCCGGACCCATCCAAGGCCCGCGGCAACGATTCCGATCTTTCCTTCCACTCGCAGAGCGCTGCCGGCTTCGCCGAGGAGCTGCAGGACGCCCTGCGCAACACGGCCCTGTTCGAGCGCTGGCGCGCCAAGCAGCCCGACCCGGACGCGGTGGAGCCGCAGTGGGGCGCGACCGACCCCGCCGCCACCGTTACCGGCGAACAGAAAGACCTGCGGATCAACCTGGTGGTCACCACCACGATCAACAGCGACGTGTTCAAGGAGCGCCTGCGCCTGCTCGCGGGCCATCATTGGGAGCTGCGCGACGTCCGTTGATCCGGTCGCGGTCCGGATGCCGATCAAGTCTCGGCATCCGGTTCGCGGTCAGCTTCCCGTCAGCCATTTCACGGCCCCTGCGCAGCACGCTCCGGCATGGTGAGGACGAACCTCTCCCGGACGACCCGATGCCGCTGCGACTGCCTGCTTCCACTTCCCTGCTTTCCCTGGCCCTGGCCTTGGCCGCCACGTCGCCGGTCATGGCGCAGGCCCCGGCACCGCTCCCCACTCCCATCGCCGAAGACGACGCCGTGGCCACCGGCCCGCGTTCGGACCTGCATGCGCAGGTGCTGCTGGACCGCGCGCAGTTCTCGCCGGGGCAGATCGACGGGTTGTCGGGCTCGAACCAGAAGCGCGCGGTGGCCGGATTCCAGGCCGCCCGCGGCCTGAAGGTTACCGGTGAACTCGACGACGCCACCTGGCAGGCGCTGCAACCGGACGCCGCTGGCCCGCTGGCGACCTACACCCTGACCGCCGAGGACGTGGCGGGGCCGTTCCAGCCGGTACCCAGGAAGCCGGCCGACCAGGCCAAGCTGAAGGCGCTGGGCTATGCCTCGGTGGCGGAGTCGCTGGGCGAACGTTTCCATGCCGATCCGAAGCTGTTGCAGGCACTCAACCCCGGCGTGGACCTGGGCAAGGCCGGCAGCAGCATCCAGGTGCCCAACATCGCACCGACCGCGCTGCCGAAGGCGGCCAGGCTGGTCATCGACAAATCCGACTCCACGCTGCGCCTGTACGACGCGCAGGGCAAGGTGTACGCGCAGGTGCCGGTGTCGTCGGGTAGCCAGCACGACCCGTTGCCGATCGGCGAGTGGAAGATCCTGGGCATCTCGCGCAATCCGACGTTCCACTACAACCCCAAGCTGTTCTGGGATGCAAAAAAGGGCGACAGGAAAGCCACCATTCCGCCGGGCCCGAACAACCCGGTGGGGCCGGTGTGGATCGACATTTCCAAGCCCCACTACGGCCTGCACGGCACGCCCGAGCCGGGCCATGTGGGCAAGACCGAGTCGCACGGCTGCGTGCGCATGACCAACTGGGATGCACTGCGGGTGGCCGATGCGGTGGACGCATCGGTGCCCGTCATCATGCAGGAGTAAACAATGATGCTGACGCGACTGCTGGCGCTGGGCGTGGTGATCGGGGTGGCGGGATGGTGGTTGCTGGCGTCCGGCACCGGCGTTGAAGGACGGCAGGCAGTTCCCGAGGTGGCGGGCAGCCGGGCAGAGCCCGGCGCTACCTCCGCCGCCGCGTTGCAACCGGCGACGCCGTCCGCCCCTGCCCAACCATCGGCAGCTGCCCCGGCATCGGTAGCGCCGGCCTCTGGCCGGCCGGCCGCGGCGCCAGACACGCCGACCCATGTGCCGCCATCGTCCGGCGCCGCGGTGGCCTCTCCAGCGCTGCTGCTGCCGGTGCAGGGCATCACCCCGGCGCAGCTCCAAGACACCTTCACCGACGCCCGCAGCCAGGGGCGCGTGCACGACGCGATCGACATCCTGGCCGCCGAGGGCACGCCGGTGCTGGCGGTGGCCGATGGCACGGTGGAAAAACTGTTCGACAGCGAACGCGGTGGGCTGACCGTCTACCAGTTCGAGCCCGGCGGAAAATACTGCTACTACTACGCCCACCTGCAGCGCTACGCCGACGGACTGGCCGAGAAAAAGGCCATCAAGCGTGGCGAGGTGATCGGCTATGTGGGTCATACCGGCAATGCCAGCCCGGACGCCCCGCACCTGCATTTCGAGATCCACCGGCTGGGTCCGGAGAAGCAGTGGTGGAAGGGCGAGTCGCTCAACCCGTACCCGGTACTGCGCGGCGGGCAGGCCCTGCCGTGAGCGTCGGCAGGGGGCTGGCTGAACCGGGCCAGCCCCTGCGATTGGCCCGGCCGCCGCGAAGGTGCGAGAATCGCCGCCCCTTTCCCTGCTTGCCGGCCGCCTGGCGCTGCCGCCTGACCGAGACTACGTGAAGACCCCCGAAAGCCTGCAGGCGCTGATCGAAGACGGCGTCATCGATGAGGTGCTGCGGCCGCTGAAGAGCGGCAAGGAAGCGGCCGTGTACGTGGTGCGCAGCGGCGACGACGTGCGCTGCGCCAAGGTGTACAAGGACATGGCCCAGCGCAGCTTCCAGCAGCGCGTGCAGTACCAGGAAGGGCGCAAGGTGCGCGGCAGCCGCGAGGCCCGCGCGGTCGGCAAGGCCAGCAAGTACGGGCGCAAGCAGCAGGAAACGGCCTGGAAGAACACCGAGGTGGACGCGCTGTACCAGTTGCGCGACGCCGGGGTGCGCGTGCCGGAGCCGCATGGCTACTTCCACGGCGTGCTGGTGATGGAGCTGGTCACCGATGCCGAAGGATTCTCGGCCGCGCGCCTGGGCGAAGTGGAGCTGGACGCCGAGCAGGCCCGTCAGTTCCACCAGGTGCTGGTCCGGCAGGTGGTGCTGATGCTGTGCTGTGGCCTGATCCACGGCGACCTGTCGCCGTACAACGTGCTGGTCGGGCCGGATGGCCCGGTGGTGATCGACTTCCCGCAGGTGGTCAGCGCCGGTGGCAACAATGCCGCGCGCAGCATGCTGCTGCGCGACGTCAACAACCTCACCGCCTACCTGGGCCGTTCGGCGCCGGAGCTGCTCGACACCTGGTACGGCGAAGAGATGTGGGCGCTGTTCGAAGCCGGTGAGCTGCTGCCGGACAGCCCGCTGACCGGCACCTTCGTCCACGACGAATCGACCATCGACCTGGACAGCGTGCGCCACGCGATCAACGATGCGCGCGAAGAAGCGCTGATCCGGCAGCAGGGCCGGGAAGCGGCGGAAGAACTGGACGACTGAGGAACGATCAGCCGTACAGCGCCCTGGCGTGGTGCGCGATGTGGTCGCCGATGAAGCTGCTGATGAAATAGTAGCTGTGGTCGTACCCCGGCTGCAGGCGCAGCTGCAGCGGATGCCCCACCGCCGTGCACGCCGCCTGCAGCCACTGCGGCTGCAGCTGGCTGTCGAGGAACTCGTCGGCCCCACCCTGGTCCACCAGCAACGGCAGCTTTTCCTGCGCCGTGGCCACCAGTTCGCTGGCATCCCACTGCGCCCAGCCGGCACGGTCTTCGCCCAGGTAGGCGGAGAACGCCTTCTGCCCCCACGGTACCCGGGTCGGCGCAACGATCGGCGAAAACGCCGACACGCTGCGGTAGCGTCCCGGGTTGCGCAGTGCGACCACCAGGGCGCCGTGCCCGCCCATCGAATGCCCGCTGATGGCGCGCGCAGTGGTTGCCGGCAGATGCGCTTCGATCAACCCCGGCAGCTCATCGACGATGTAGTCGTACATGCGGTAATGCGCCGCCCACGGCTGTTCGGTGGCGTTGAGGTAGAACCCCGCGCCCTTGCCCAGGTCGTAGCCCTCGGCATCGGCGACATCGTCGCCGCGCGGGCTGGTGTCCGGCGCGACCAGGATCACCCCATGCTCGGCGGCATAGCGCTGCGCGCCGGCCTTGGTGATGAAGTTCTGCTCGGTGCAGGTCAGCCCGCTGAGCCAGTACAGCACCGGCAGCTTCTGCGTGGCGGCCTGCGGCGGCAGGTAGACCGCCACCTTCATATCGCAGCCCAGCACCGCCGAGCGGTGCTGGTACACGTCCTGCCAGCCGCCGAAGGCGGCGCGGTGTTCGATGCGTTCCATGGTCCAGGCTCCGTCGTGATCAGTAGTGGACCACAGAGCGGATCGACTTGCCTTCGTGCATCAGGTCAAAGGCGTCGTTGATCTGTTCCAGCGCCATGGTGTGGGTCACGAACGGCGCCAGTTCGATATCGCCCTTCATCGCGTCTTCGACCATGCCCGGCAGCTGGCTGCGACCCTTCACGCCACCGAACGCAGTGCCCTTCCAGGAACGACCGGTGACCAGCTGGAACGGACGGGTGGAGATCTCCTGGCCGGAGCCGGCCACGCCGATGATCACCGACTGGCCCCAGCCGCGGTGCGCGCATTCCAGCGCAGCGCGCATCACGTTGACGTTGCCGATGCACTCGAACGTGTGGTCCACGCCCCAGGTGGTCTGTTCAACGATGACCTGCTGGATCGGCTTGTCGAAATCCTTCGGGTTGATGCAGTCGGTGGCACCGAACTGCCGGGCCAGCTCGAACTTGGACGGGTTGGTGTCGATCGCGAAGATGCGGCCGGCCCTGGCCTGGCGCGCGCCCTGGATCACTGCCAGGCCGATGCCGCCGAGCCCGAACACGGCCACCGAATCGCCTTCCTGCACCTTGGCGGTGTTGTGCACCGCGCCGATGCCGGTGGTCACGCCGCAGCCGAGCAGGCACACGTGCTCCGGGTTGGCGTCCGGATTGATCTTTGCCAGCGACACCTCGGCCACCACTGTGTATTCGCTGAAGGTCGAGCAGCCCATGTAGTGGTAGATCGGCTGGCCGTTGTAGCTGAAGCGGGTGGTGCCGTCCGGCATCACGCCCTTGCCCTGGGTCGCCCGCACGGCCACGCACAGGTTGGTCTTGCCCGAGGTGCAGAACAGGCACTCACCGCATTCGGCGGTGTACAGCGGAATCACGTGGTCGCCCGGCTTGACGCTGGTCACGCCCTCGCCCACTTCGACCACGATGCCGGCGCCCTCGTGACCCAGCACCGCCGGGAACAGGCCCTCCGGATCGTCGCCGGACAGGGTGAAGGCGTCGGTGTGGCAGACCCCGGTGTGGGTGATCCGTACCAGCACTTCGCCCTTCTGCGGCGGGGCAACGTCGATTTCGACGATCTTCAGCGGTTCGCCAGCGGCGAAGGCAACAGCGGCACGGGATTTCATCGGGAGTACTCCAGAACGGGAACAGGTCGGGACAGCGCGCCGTGGCGCGCACGCTCATTTCAGGTAGGAACGGATCAGTGCGCCCATGTCGCGCACGCGCTCGGCGCGCTGCGCATCGGAGTGCGCCGGCTGACCGAATTCTTCGCGCAGGTGGGCTTCCATCACTTCGGACATGAGCCCGTTGACGGCGCCCCGGATCGCGGCGATCTGCTGCAGTACCGGGCCACACTCGGCGCCCGCCTCCAGCGCGCGGTCCAGCGCATCGCACTGACCACGGATGCGGCGCACGCGGGCCAGCACCTTCTTTTTTTCTTCCGGGGAGTGAGGCACGGCATCGCCACCATGGAACTATACTGGGGGACAGTATACACAACCGGTGCGGCCGCGCTGCACGATGTCATCACGGAGGACCGTGGATGCTCCCTCCACCCCACCACGCAGCCCGACAATGCCCGACGCACCTACCTTCGTTGTCCGCGCTTTCGATGCCAACTACACCGCCGCCGGCGCCGTCCAACGCATCCTGGCGCTGACGGTCGGCTGCGGTCAGTGCGGCACCACGTCGTCCTGCGGCGGCAGCCAGCTGATCCACCTGCCCGGTGGCGCCCTGTTCCGCTGTGAGAACTGCGGGTCCCACCAGGCGATCAGCCATGCGCGGCTGGATGCGAGCGCGGTACCGCTGCGCTCCTGAGCCTCATGGCAACGCCATCCGGCTCTCGCTTGGTCGTCTATGCCGCACTGGTCGGAAACCTGTGCATCGCGGTGGCCAAGTTCATCGCCGCCGGCATCTCCGGCAGCTCGGCGATGCTCAGCGAAGGCGTGCATTCGCTGGTGGACACGCTCAACGAAGTGCTGCTTCTGTATGGCCTGCATCGGGCCGACAAGAAGCCCGATACCGCGCACCCGTTCGGATACGGGCGCGAACTGTATTTCTGGAGTTTCATCGTCGCGCTGCTGGTGTTCGCCGCCGGCGCCGGCGTGTCGGCGTATGAAGGCGTCCTGCATATCCGCAATCCGGAACCGGCCACCAACCATGTGCTGAGCTACGCCGTGCTGGGCGTCGCCTTCCTGTTTGAAGGCGGCTCCTGGTGGGTGGCGCTCCGCGAGTTCCGTGCCACCAAAGGCAACATGGGCTATTTCGAGGCGTTCCGGCGCAGCAAGGACCCGGCCACGTTCACGGTGTTGCTGGAAGACAGCGCCGCCCTGCTCGGCCTGGCCTTCGCCGCCGCCGGCCTGGCTGCCGCGCAGTGGCTGGACATGCCCGAGCTGGACGGGGTGGCGTCGCTGTGCATTGCCGGCGTGCTGGCGGTCACCGCATTCCTGCTGGCGCGCGAGACCAAGGGGCTGCTGGTTGGCGAGCCCGCCCACCCGAGCGTGGCCCGGCGCATCCTGGCGGTGGCCAACACCGATCCCGACCTGCGCAATGCCAACGGCGTGACCACCATGCAGATGGGCCCGGACCAGGTGGTGGCGATGCTGAGCGCGGAGTTCGAGGACACCCGCACCACGCCGGAGATCGAAGCCTGCATCACCCGCATCGAGCAGGCGGTCAAGGCCCAATACCCGGAACTGGTGGCGCTGTTCGTCAAGCCGCAGACGCCCGAAGTGTTCCACGCGCGGCGCGCGGCGCTGGACGATCCTGGATGAAGGCTTCAGCGCGCGCCGCCGGGGCCCGGTAACGTCTTCATGCCACCGACACGCGATCGGATAATCTAGCCGGCCTGCGCCCGCCCGCTGCCCCGCGAGATTCCTTTTTGAACGCCACAGACCCTTCCGACAAGAACAGCCGACGCGATACCGAACGGGTGAAGATGGCGCTGGCCGCCGGTGCGATCGTGGGAACGTGGTTCTGGGACGTGGCCAACGACCGGCTCACCGTTGACGAAGCGCTGACCCATGCGTTCGGCCTGGACCCGGCGTCGGCACTGCGCGATCTGCGCCTGGAGCAGGTCATGTCGGCCGTGCATCCGGACGACCATGCGGCACTGATGGAGGCGATCAACGACGCGATGGCGCGCGGCGGCCGTTACGCGCACCAGTACCGGGCACGCAACGTGGAAGGGCAGTACCGCTGGCTGGAGGCGATCGGTCGTGTCGACCTTGGCGCGGATGGACGCGCCCAGGGGTTCCAGGGCGTGCTGATCGACATCGAGGAGCGCCGCCAGATCGAAGCCGAGCGCGACCAGGCGCAGAGCCTGCTGCGTTCGTTCGTGGAAGCGGCGCCCGGCGTGGTGTACGCCAAGGACCGCCAGGGCCGCCTGCTGATCGGCAACCACGGCACCACCGAGCTGATCGGCCTGCCGCCGGAAGACTACGTGGGGCGCACCGATGCCGAGGTACTGAAGGACCCGGAGCAGGCCGCAGCGGTGATGGCCGCCGACGAACGCGTCATGGCCAGCGGACGCGCCGAGCAGCTCGAGGAATCGGTCAGTTTCCCCGACGGCCGTCGCGCCCACTGGCTGTCGACCAAAGCGCCCCTGCGCGATGCCGACGGAACCGTGGTCGGGCTGATCGGCACCTCGCTGGACATCACCGAGCGCAAGGATGCCGAAGCGCGCCACCAGGAAATCGAAGAACGCTATCGCCTGGCCGCGCGCGCCACCAACGATGCGATCTGGGACTGGCGCATGTCCGATGGCCATGTGATCTGGAACGAAGCGCTTGCCGATCTGTTCGGCCACGCCCTCACCGAGACCGACGCCCAGTGGTGGCTGGACCATATCCACCCCGATGATCGCGCGCGGATCGATGCCGACATCCACCGGGTCATCGATGGCGACGGCACCACCTGGTATGGCGAGTACCGGTTCCGCCGCGCCGACGGCAGCTACGCGCTGGTGCTGGACCGTGGCGCCGTGCTGCGCGGTCCGGCCGGGGAGCCGCTGCGCATGATCGGCGCGATGCTCGACCTGACCGCGCGCAGGGCTGCGGAAGCGGCGCTGACCGAGAGCGAAGAGCGCCTGCGCTTCGCTACCGAAGCCGGCGACATGGGCTTCTGGGACCTGGACCTGGTCCACGACGTGCTGATCTGGCCGCCACGGACCAAGGCGATGTTCGGCATTTCGCCCGAGGTCGAGGTGACCCTCCAGGATTTCGAGGGCGGCCTGCACCCGCTTGATCGCGATGCGGTGCTCGCTGCGTTCGCCGCAGCCAGCGACCCCGCACAGCGCGCGGTCTATGACGTGGAATACCGCACCATCGGCAAGGAAGACGGCGTGGTGCGCTGGGTCGCTGCCACCGGTCGCGGCCACTTCGAGGGCGACCGCTGCGTGCGCGTGGTCGGGGTGGCGATCGAGGTGACCGCGCGCAAGCAGGCCGAAGCGCGCCTGCAGGAGCTCAATGAACACCTGGAACTGCGCGTGGCCGAGGAAGTGGCCGAGCGCACCCGTGTCGAAGACGCGCTGCGCCAGAGCCAGAAGATGGAAGCGGTGGGCCAGCTCACCGGTGGCATCGCGCATGATTTCAACAACATGCTGGCTGCCGTGATCGGACCGCTGGACCTCCTCGCGCTGCGGCTGGGCGATGCCGACCCGCTGGTCAGCCGCTACATCGACATGGCCATCGACGGCGCCAACCGCGCTGCGCAGCTGACCCAGCGGCTGCTGGCGTTTTCGCGCCGGCAGCCACTGCAGCCGGTGCCGGTGGATGCCAACCACCTGGTGGCGGGCATGACCGACCTGTTCGTGCATTCGCTGGGCGGCAGCATCCAGCTGGTCACCACGCTGGCACCGGACCTGTGGCTGACGTTCGCCGATGCCAACCAGCTGGAGAACGTCATCCTCAACCTGGCGGTCAACGCACGCGACGCGATGCCCGCCGGCGGCCGCCTCGCGGTGGAGACCGCCAACTGCGCCATCGGCGCCGCCGATGCCGAGGCGCATCCGGGCATTCCACAGGGCGAGTACATCCTGATCACGGTGGCCGACAACGGCGCCGGGATGTCGGCCGAGGTGATCGCCAAGGCGTTCGATCCGTTCTTCACCACCAAGCAGGTCGGCCAGGGCACCGGCCTGGGCCTGTCGCAGGTGTACGGTTTCGTCAAGCAATCGGCCGGGCATGTAAAGCTGTGCTCGACCCTGGGCGAGGGCACCACGGTCAGACTCTACCTGCAGCGGCTGCATGCCGGGCCCGCCAGGCTTGATGCGCCCACCGTGCCAAGCGCACCGGCACCCGAAGGCAGCCGCGGCCGGGTGCTTGTGGTGGAAGACGAACCGACGGTGCGCCAATTCTCCGTCGAAGCACTCATCGCGCTGGGTTACGACGTGGTGGCTGCCGACAGCGCCGCACCTGCGCTGGCGCTGCTGGATGGCCACCCCGACATCGCGCTGCTGTTCACCGACGTGGTGATGCCCGAGGTCAACGGTCGGCAGCTGGCCGACGAAGCCCTGCGGCGGCGTCCCGACCTGAAGGTGCTGTTCACCACCGGCTACAGCCGCAACGCGCTGGAACGCGATGGGGTGATCGAGCCCGGCGTGCAGCTGATCGGGAAGCCGTTCACCGTCGAGGCATTGGCTACCCGGGTTCGGGCGGTGCTGTCCGACGTGCGTTGAGCGCTGCCGCCAGTTCCACCGACGGAAGCAGGCCAAACGTGCGGTGATACATGCCCGCGAAGCGCCCCTGGTCCCAGACGCCAAACTGCGTGCAGATCGCGGTCACGGTGGCGCCAGGGCTGGCTTCGCGCAGCGCCTTGCGGATCACGTGCAGGCGCTCGAGCATGTAGTACTGCTGCGGGCCCATGCCGAACACTTCGTCGAATGCGCGGTTCAATGAACGTTGCGACGTTCCCGCGCCGAGCACCAGGTCGCCGATCACCGCTTCGCCGCGGATGCTCTTGTGGATATGGTCCAGGCTGCGACGGATGATCTCGTTGCGCGGCACCGCAGGACGCCCGCGCGAGCGCCGCACCGCATCGGGGTTGTCCAGCACCATGCAGCGCAGCAGCGCGTGGATGAGCTGTCCGCTGAAGGCCCTTCGCACACTGGGCGCTTCGAACAGCGCGGGGTCCTCGTGGTTGATCATCAACGCGCGGGTGGCCAGGGTAATGATCGCGGTGACTTCCACCCGTCCGATGTTGATCGGCTGGATGAGTGCGACGTGCTCATCGAACAACCCGGCCACTTCGCGTGCGCGCTGCACCACCGCACCGGCATCCATGCTGATGCCAAGGAACCGCGAAACCTTCCGGGTGCGACCGTGGATCTCCGCACCGGGCGGGAACCAGATGAACTGCTCGTCGGACGTTTCCTGGCCCTGCATCGCCGCATCGCTGCCCGGCAATGCCACATAGGCCAGGTAGCGGTCCAGATGGTTCAGCCCGTTGTACAGCGCCGGCGCGCCATCACTGCCCACCGACACCACGACCTCCCCGGCATCGAGCAGGTCCAGCGCCCAGACCCGTCTGCGCGGACCGATCACGCGCATGAAGCCATCAACGCCGACGAAGGCGTCCGAGTAAGCCTCGAAGTCAGTGAATCTCAGCAGCGGCATGGGCGGTGCCGTGATCGGGAGGGGATGACGCACGTGCCGGTGGCAGGACTGCGACGATCCCCTCGGATCGTCGCGGCCCAGCGCTCGAGCGGACTGTGCCACACCCTGTTTCCGGTGGGTATTGCCCCGGGGCACCTCTCAGCGCAACGGATCGGCCGGCACACCCTCGTGGGTGATCTTCACCGGCAGAATGTGTCCCTGGGCGTCGAAGGACATGCGCTCGATCGCCGTGACCCGATGATCGCGTGCCGTATCGCCCTTCGGTCGGCGGTGATACACGATGTACCAGTTGTCGCTGCCGGGGGCATGGATGACCGAATGGTGCCCGGCGCTGGTAGCGATCGCAGGGTCCTGCTGCAGGACCCGGCCAATGCGCTTGAACGGGCCGGTCGGCGCGTCGGCAATGGCATACGCCACCGAATAGTCCGGGCCACCCCAGCCGCCCTCGGACCACATGAAGTAATAGCGCCCGTCGCGCTTGAACATGAGCGAGCCTTCCACGTACTCCGGGGCCGGGGTGATCTCCTTGAACAGCGTGCCGTCGGCCAGCGGCAGCACCCCGCTGAAGTCGTCCTTCAGGCGCACGATGTTGGCGTGCTTCCAGCCGCCGTACAGCATGTACCAGGTGCCGTCGTCGTCCTTGAAGACGAACTGGTCGATCGGCTGTGCGCCGTTGTGGAACGCCCCGACCAGCGGCTTGCCGAGCAGGTCGCGGTACGGGCCCTCGGGCTTGTCGGCCACCGCGACCCCGATCCCGCCAATCTCCTGGTCGTTCTTGATGTCGTTGGCGGAGAAGAAGAAGTAGTAGCGGCCGTCCTTCTCGACCACCGACGGCGCCCACATCGCCTCCTTCGCCCACGAGACCGCCTCCATCTTCAGCACGTCGGGATGGCGGGTCCAGTGCACCAGGTCGGGCGAGGAGAACGCATCGAATGAAGTCTGCTCGGCGTACTCGCGCGAGCTGGTGGGGAATATCCAGTACTGGCCGCCAAACACGGCCGCTTCCGGGTCGGCGTACCAGCCCGGCAGGATCGGATTGCCGGACATCGCCGGCGGTGCCGCGCCTGCCGCGAATGAAGCCGCCAGTGCCACTGCTGCAACGATCACCCTGCTGCGAAACCTCATGCCCTGCCCTCCCGAACCGGTTGATGAGGCTCGAGTTTAGATCGATTCAAGCGCGAATGGGTTGGATGATCGCGACCATCGCGAGGCGGTCAGAAGCGATACACCAACCCGAGGCGGAGCCCGGCGTCGACGAAATCCACGCTTCCGGTGAAGCTCGTCTTGTCGGCGTCCGCCTCGATCCGGGTATAGGTGTAGTCCAGGGTGATGCCGGTGCGTTCCCATGGGAACCATTCCACGCCGGCCCGGCCGAAGTAGATATCGCCGTCGATGTCGTCGACGTCGACGGTGAAATAGCCGACGTCGGCAGAGATGCGCCAGTCGTCCGCTGGCGTCCAGCGCCAGCCACCGCCGATCATCGGCGCGGGCACGTCGGCCGAGACCCTGCTATCGGCCGATGCGCCGCCCTGGTTGCCGCCGACATCCACGTCCAAGTCGATGCCCAGTTCCATCCGGTACCAGATCAGGCCCACGCGCGGGCCCAGCGCCCAGCGTTCATTCGATGCGGCCCACCAGGTGTAGGACGCCTCGTACGCGTCGATGTCCACGTCGGTGCGGATGCGGCTGGATGCTTCGTACAGGGTGCCGTCGAACTCGATGTCGCGTTCGATGGTGCGCGTGGCATCGGCATTCTGGGTGTAATAGGAGAAGGCGAATTCGTGTTTTTCCCACGGCCGCCAGGTAAAACCGACGTTGGCGATCAGGTTGTCGTCGCCCAGGCCGAGGTCGCGATGCAGGTCGATATCGGTGCCGCGCCGGCCTTCGCCGTCGGCGCGGATCTCGGTATCGAACGAAGTGACATAACCGCTGATGTGTGCGCTGAAGGTGTCCAGCGGCTCCACCGCACGTGCGTGCGGCGCGAAGGCGAACAGCCCCGCGATGGCAGTGCAGAGGCCGAGGGGAGTACGGTGCGACGGCAAGGAGAGCGACATGGTGGATCTCCGTATGGGCCGGTCGCGGATCGACGTTTCGGGTTCCGCCCGGTGACGCAATGGTTACTCCGTTGCCACGGTTTTGAAAGATGAATTGATGCAGAAACCTTCAGTAAATCTACGTATGGCATTCCGGTGCCACCTGCGGGCAGCGCGCGGTGGTACCCGCTGCGGTATCGTCCGGGCATGGACTTCCTGGTCAACATCGATGTCGATGACCTGGATGCCGCGCTGGCCTTCTACACGCGGGCATTTGCGCTGCATCCCGGCCGGCGGTTCGGTACCACGGGTGTGGAACTGCTGGGTGGACCGGCGCCGATCTACCTGCTGGTGAAGGCATCGGGCAGCGCGGCCACCGCACAGGTCCGCGACCGGCGCGACTACCGGCGGCACTGGACCCCACTGCACCTGGACTGGGTGGTGGAGGATCTCGATGCCGGGCTGGCGTGCGCGGTCGCGGCCGGCGCCCGGATCGAGCAGGCCCCGGCAACGCACGCCTGGGGCCGCATCGCCATGCTGGTCGACCCCTTCGGCCATGGCTTCTGCCTGCTGCAGTTCCTCGGCCGGGGCTACGACGCCATCTGCGATCACGGACCCTCGCCTTGACCTGCGCGCCAGCGTAGGATCGAGCCGGGGAGACATCCTGCGCGCGACAGACCGTAAGGGGCACGCGCATGCGGAACATCCATGTGGTCGACGGGGACAGTGCCGAGGGATCACTGCGGTACGCGGTGCAGCACCACGGCATTCGCGGCGAGGTGTTCAACCTGCGCGACATGCTGTCGCTGGGGCCGCTGGACAGCGCACCGCATCGGCTGGCGTTCCTGCGCAGGCTGTTCCAGCCCACCCCCGGATTCATCGATGACCGGCTTGACGACATCACCGACACCAGCATTGCGCGGTGGCACGCACTGCGCGACCGCTGCCGGGTTCCGACGCGGATCATTCTCTGGACCAGTCGCAGCGCGGCCGATCACGTCCTGCTCAGGATGGGGTGCAGCTACCTGCAGGATTCGCGCGCTGCGCTCTGGCAGGTGGTGGTGCCGGCCCTTGCAGACGGATGGGAAGCCGTCGCGGTACATCCCCCCAAGGCCCTTGCACGCTTCGCGATGACTGCAACGGCCCTGCCGGACACCACCGTCGCGCGGTTGGCCTGCGAGTACGCCGCGATCGCGGCGCATCCGGAACCGCTTCGCGAAATCGATTCTGGCGGCACGCTGCAGTACCGGCCCATCGACTGGCATGACCGGACGCTGCTGGAATGCTGTCCCCGCCACTGGACCGATGCGGTACGGGTGGTCGCACTCGCGATGGGCCGACGCAACCCGCGCAATGGGCTCCCGGACATTTTCTTCGTCGCCCGCATCTGGGCATTGATCGAAGCAGGCAGGATCGAGTACCGCAGCGCGTCGCCGGTGCGCACATCCTGGTGGCAGCTCCAGCTGCGCCGCGCGGACGGTTGAAAGCCCGCAGCGCTCAGCCTGCGTCGCGCAGCATGTCCACGAACGCGCGCAGGGCCGAGGACATCTGCCGCTGGCGTGGGTAGTACAGCACCCAGCCGGCAAACGGTTCGCTCCAGTCTTCCAGCACCGCGACCAGCCGGCCGTCGTCCAGGAAAGGTCGCGCGGCATCTTCCAGCACGTAGGCCAGGCCCATGCCGTCCAGAACCGCCTGCAGGACGGTGTGCTGGTCGCCCAGGGTCAGGCGGCCGGGCACGTCGATGTCCAGGGTCTGTCCATCGCGTTCGAACTGCCACTTGTAGAGATGCCCGCTGGCGAAGCGGAAGCGCACGCACTCGTGCTGCACCAGGTCCTGTGGGTGGGTCGGCAGCGGGCGCCGGCGCAGGTAGGCCGGGGCGCCGACAATCAGGCCGCGCAGCGGCGGGCCCAGCGGCACCGCAACCATGTCTTCGGGAACGAACTCGTGCAGGCGCACGCCGGCATCGAAGCCCCTGGCGACGATATCCACCAGCCCATCGTCCTGCGCCACCTCCAGCCGCACGTCCGGGTGCGCGCGCAGGAAATCGGCCAGGCGCGGCCCCAGCTGCGTATGCACCGCCGCGCGCGTGGCGTTGATCCGCAGCAGGCCGGCGGGCGCCGAGCGGAAGTGGTTCATCTCTTCCAGGGCATCATGCACCTGGCCCAACGCGGGCTGCAGGCGGTCGAGCAGGCGCTGGCCTGCCTCGGTCAGGGCCACGCTGCGGGTGGTACGGTGGAACAGGCCGACGCCGAGCCGTTCTTCCAGCGCGCGGATCGCATAGCTGACCGCTGAAGTGGACAGCGCCAGTTCGGCCCCGGCGCGGCGGAAGCTGCGGTGGCGCGCCACGGCGGCGAAGGCGGCCAGGTGGGTGAGGTTGTCAGTGGCCACGATTGTGCAGTCTGCCTTGATGAATCATGCCGATTTGTTGACTGTATACCCACGGGGTGCGGGCGTATTGTAAAGCGCCTTTCCATAAATCCCAGGATTTCCCCATGTCCCTCGCCCACGGTTATGCCGTACACGACCAGACCGCACCGCTGGTGCCGTTCTCCTTCGAGCGCCGCCCGGTCGGCGCCGGCGATGTCCGCATCCAGATCCTGTACAGCGGTATCTGCCATTCCGACCTGCACCAGGCCCGCGACGACTGGGGCGGCTCGAAGTTCCCGATGGTGCCGGGCCATGAAATCATCGGCCGCGTGACCGAGGTCGGCGCCGGGGTGACCGGGCTGAAGGTCGGCGATTTCGCCGGCGTCGGCTGCATGGTCGATTCCTGCCGCCATTGCGAAGCCTGCGACCAGGACCTGGAGCAGTACTGCCACAACGGCGTCAGCTACACCTACAACAGCACCGAACGCGAAACCGGACAGCCGACCTTCGGCGGTTACTCGGACCACATCGTGGTCGAACAGCGTTTCGTGGTGAAGGTGTCGGAAAAGCTGGACCTCAAGGCGGCCGCACCGCTGCTGTGCGCCGGCATCACCACCTATTCGCCGCTGCGCCACTGGAAGGTGGGACCGGGCCAGAAGGTCGGCGTGATCGGCCTGGGTGGACTCGGCCACATGGGCGTCAAGTTCGCCAAGGCGATGGGCGCCACCGTGGTGATGATCACCACCACCCCGGAAAAGGGTGCCGATGCCAAGCGCCTGGGCGCCGATGAGGTGCTGGTGTCGCGCGACGCGGCGCAGATGAAGGCGCACGCCGGCAGCTTCGACTTCCTGCTCAACACCATTCCGGTCAGTCATGACACCAACCCGTACATGTCGCTGCTCAAGCGCGATGCGACCATGTGCCTGGTGGGCGTGCTGACCGAACTCGACCCGCCGCTGATGGGGTCCAGCATGATGTTCGGTCGCAAGCACATCACCGGCTCGGCGATCGGCGGCATGGCCGAAACCCAGGAGATGATGGATTTCTGCGCCGAACACAACATCGTCAGCGACGTGGAAGTGATCGACATCAAGACCGTCAACGAGGCCTGGGAACGCATGGCGAAGAACGACGTGCGCTACCGCTTCGTGATCGACATGGCGACGTTGGCCGCGTAAGAGCGAGTACCCACCAACGGTGGGTACCTACCGACAAAAAACCCCGGCGTTGCCGGGGTTTTTTGTCTGCATCAATACGCGAACTGTTTGAACACCGGGTCCACGTCCTGGTTCCACTCGCCGTGGTACAGCGCCAGCTTGCGCTCGGCCGGTGTCAGGCCCGATTCCACGATCTCCAGCAGCACGTCCAGGAAATGACTTTCGTCCTGGCCGTCGGCATTGCGCGCGGCGCGGCGCTGCAGGCCGGCCACGGCGATCTTCAGCGCTTCGCGCGCCAGGTCGCGCACCGTGCCGTTGCGGAACGGCAGGTTCAACGCCTGCCGGGGCACGCCGTCGCGCAGCGCATGGCGTTCGACCAGGCTGAAATCGCGCACCAGGTCCCAGGCCGCATCCAGCGCCGCGTCGTCGTACAGCAGCCCGACCCAGAACGCCGGCAGCGCGCACAGGCGGCTCCACGGGCCGGCGTCGGCACCGCGCATTTCCAGGTACTTCTTCAAACGCACTTCCGGGAAGGCGGTGGTCATGTGGTCCGACCAGTCGCGCAGGGTCGGCAACTGGCCCGGCAGCACCGGCAGCCTGCCCACCATGAAGTCGCGGAAGCTCTGCCCGCTGGCATCGTGGTAGGTGCCGTCGCGGTAGGAGAAATACATCGGCACGTCGAGCAGGTAGTCCACGTAGCGCTCGTAACCGAAGCCCGCTTCGAACACGAAGTCGAGCATGCCGGTGCGGTCGGCGTCGGTGTCGGTCCAGATGTGCGAGCGATAGCTGAGGTAACCGTTCGGCTTGCCTTCGGTGAACGGCGAATCGGCGAACAGCGCCGTCGCGATCGGCTGCAGCGCCAGCGACACGCGGAACTTCTTCACCATGTCCGCTTCGCTGGCGTAATCCAGGTTGACCTGCACCGTGCAGGTGCGGGTCATCATGTCCAGCCCGAGCGAACCGACCTTGGGCATGTAATCGCGCATGATCCGGTAGCGTCCCTTGGGCATCCACGGCATGTCCCCGCGCGCCCACTTCGGCTGGAAGCCCATGCCGAGGAAGCCCAGCTGCAGCTCCGCAGCCACCTGCGCCACTTCGTTGAGGTGGGTGCCGGTTTCCACGCAGGTCTGGTGGATGCTTTCCAGCGCCGCGCCGGACAGTTCCAGCTGGCCCGCCGGTTCCAGCGTGACCGAGGCGTTGTCGCGCAGCAGCGCGATGGTGCGGCCGTTCTCCTGCACCGGTGCCCAGCCGAAGCGGGTCAGGCCGGTGAGCAGCGCCTCGATGCCGCGCTCGCCGTCGAAGGTGGGCGGGCGCAGGTCGTCCAGGCGGAAGCCGAACTTCTCGTGCTCGGTACCGATGCGCCACTGCGCCTTGGGCTTTTCGCCGGAGGCCAACGTGGCGACCAGTTCGTTACGGTCGGTGATCGGCGTCTCGGCGACGTGGCTGGGGCTCGACAAGGGAGGGCTCGCAGGGATTCTGGTCAGGACGGGGATGTGGGGCTGGCTGCCCCGCATCGCAAGGGCGCACTATATCGTGGCCGTTCCAGCCGTCGCGTCACCGTGACGGTTTTCTGCATCCTATCGGGGGCCACTTGACGTGGCCGGTGCACGGCCCGCCCGTGCCTGTCATTAACGCCTGGACTCCAGACAATGAGCCGATCCCGACATCCTGAAGTCCACCGTTCCGACCGGGTCGGCTGGCTGCGCGCTGCGGTACTGGGTGCCAATGACGGCATCGTCTCCGTGGCCGGACTGGTGGTGGGCATTGCAGCCAGCGGTGCCAGTGCGTCCACCGTGCTGGCCACCGGGGTCGCTGGCACCGTGGCCGGTGCGATGTCGATGGCGGCCGGCGAATACGTGTCGGTGCAGTCGCAGGCTGACACCGAACAGGCGGACCTGCGGGTCGAACAGCGCGAGCTGCACGAAGATCCGCACAGCGAACTCGAGGAACTGGTGGCGATCTACCACCATCGCGGGCTCACCCCCGAGCTTGCGCGCGAGGTCGCGGTGCAGCTGACCGCGCACGATGCGCTGGCCACCCACGCGCGCGATGAGCTGGGCATCACCGACGAACTGCGCGCGCGTCCACTGCAGGCGGCGATGGCGTCGGCCGCTGCCTTCGTCTGTGGCGCGGCGCTGCCGGTGCTGATCGCACTGCTGGCACCGCACGACCATGTGGCCCGGATCACGACCGCCGGCACGCTGCTGGGCCTGGGCGTGACCGGTGCGCTGGCCGCGCGCGCCGGCGGAGCGCCGCCCGTGCGCGGTGCGGTGCGGGTGATGTTCTGGGGCGCCCTGGCGATGGGTGCGGCAGCGCTGATCGGGCAGCTGTTCGATACCGCGCTGTGATGGCGTTCGCGCCGCCTTGATCAGGCGTCGGGTGCGTCCGGCGCCGGGGCGTTCAGGCCGAGCCAGCCGCCGATGATGCCGCGGGCTTCATCCACGCCCTGGCGGGCCGGGCCGGAGAAGGTCTGCACGCTGACCGTGTCGCCGAAGGCGGACTGCAGCTCCTTGCGCACCTTCTGCAGCGCAATGCCCTGCTGGCCCCGGCCGAGCTTGTCGGCCTTGGTCAGAAGCGCGTGCGCCGGCAGGCCGCGCCGGACCGCATAGGCCAGCATCTGCCGGTCGTAGTCCTTGAGCGGGTGGCGGATGTCCATCACCACCACCAGGCCGCGCAGGGCCTCGCGGGTGCGGAAGTACTGGTCGATGAAGGCCTGCCAGTGGGCCTGCAGGTCCAGCGGTACCTTGGCGTAGCCGTAGCCGGGCAGATCGACCAGCTTGGCCTCCGGGGTGACCTCGAAGAACACCAGCTGCTGGGTGCGGCCGGGGGTCTTGGAGACCCGGGCCAGGCTGTTCTGGCGGGTCAGGGCGTTGAGGGCACTGGATTTGCCGGCGTTGGAGCGGCCGGCAAAGGCCACTTCGGCCCCGACGTCGTCCGGCAATTGCCGGATATTGTGGGCCGAGAGCAGGTAATGGGCGCGTTCGAGGAGCAATGACATGCGCATAGGATCGCACGCCGCCGGTCTTGCCGCACTGCCGCGTTGACCCCGGCGTGAAACGGCATGGATAATCGGGCGATCCCCGCGTGTGCACCCTGCACATGCCAGGCCGGTCCACACGGAGCTTCCGCATGCGCCATGCTCGCGTTCTTGCCGTTTCCGCTGTTGCTGTATCGCTGTTGGCCGCCGTTGCGGTCGCCCAGACGTCGGTGACCCCGCTGCCGGACAACACCCCGGTCAGGACGGCGTCGCTGGAGGTCGACTTCAGCAAGACCACCTGGGGCGACCCCAAGGCCGGCCAGGCCAAGGCAGCGGCCTGCGCGGCCTGCCATTCGGCCGACGGCAACGCCACGGTGGAGATGTACCCCAGCATCGCCGGGCAGAGCGAGCGCTATGTGGCCCAGCAGATGGCGCTGATCGCCAACGGGCAGCGCACCACGGGCGCCGCGGCGGCAATGGTGCCGTTCGTGCAGGACCTGACTTCGCAGGACATGCGCGACATCGGCGCCTATTTCGCAACGCAGAAGGCCAGTGCCGGTCTTGCCGACGACAGCGTCGTCAGCGAAGGTCCCTACAAGGACAGGAAGTTCTACGAGATCGGCCAGCAGCTCTATCGCGGCGGCGATGCCCAGCGCGGCATTCCGGCGTGCATGGCCTGCCACGGCCCCACCGGCGCCGGCAACCCGGGCCCGGCCTACCCGCACATCGGCGGCCAGCATGCGTCCTATGTGGCGCGGCGGCTGCAGGAGTACCAGGCCGGGGTCACCCAGCAGGGCGACAAGGCGCATTTCGACATCATGGCCAGCATTGCCAAGTCGCTGACCGAACAGGAGATCCAGGCGCTGGGCAGCTACCTGCAGGGCCTGCACAACCGGGCCGACGATGTCGCAGCCGCGGCGGCGCGTCCCGGCGCAGCCCCGGCGCGCCAGTAGTGCGCCCCGACCGATGACAGATGCACCCTGCCCAGGTGGCGGGGTATGTTCACCGCCACGCCGGCATTGGGCCGGCGTTGTTTTTTCCGATGGAGATGGATGTAGATGACGTTGATGCCCCGTTTGATGCTGTTGCTGCTGGCCCTCAGCCCCCTGTCGGCCCTGGCCGCGCCCGCCGCCCCCGCGCTGGTGGAAGGCGAAGACTACGAGGTCATCGCGTCGCCCGGTCCGTTCGCGCCGCGGGCCGGCAGGATCGAAGTGGTGGAAATGTTCGGCTACACCTGCCCGCACTGCGCGCACTTCGAGCCGACCCTGGACGCCTGGGCGAAGAAGCTGCCCAGGGACGTGCGCTTCACCCCGGTACCGGCCGCCTTCGGTGGCTACTGGGATTCGTTCGCCCGCGCCTACTACGCCGCCGACCAGCTGGGCGTGGCCAAGCGCAGCCATGCCGCGATGTTCAAGGCCCTGCATGAGGACGGCTCGCTGCCGATGCAGAACGTGTCCCCCGACGAACTGGCCGGCTTCTACACGCCCTACGGCGTGACCGCCGAGGCGTACAAGGCCGCGCTGAAGAGCCCGGCGGTGGAGCAGAAGATCCAGTACGCCCGGGACTTCGCCAAGCGCACCAAGGTGCCCGGCACGCCGGCGCTGCTGGTCAACGGCAAGTACCTGGTCAAGGGCAACTCGTTCGACGACATGCTGCGCAACACCGACGCCCTGATCGCCCGCGAGCGCGCTGCCAAGGCTCGCTGAACCGTCACACCTCCTGCACGCGGCGCCTCGGCAGCCGCGTGTCATCATGCCCCCCTGGCCGGCGCCCGATGCGCCGGCTTCACCATGCCCCTGCTGGAGTCGCTTCGATGAAGACCCGTTTCGCCCTCATGCTCATGGCCCTGCTGCCGATCCTTGCAGGCTGCAAGGCCCAGGACGGCACCGCCAACACGGCCGCCCCGACCGAACCGGCGCCGACCAGCACCCCGGCCACGGAAACCGCCCCGGCACCGGAACCGACCGAAGCGGCCCCGGCCGCCAGCGGTGAAACCGCCGCTGCTGAAACCGCCGCCGCCGAAGCCACCACCCCGGCGCCGGCACCGGCCTCTTCGCAGCCGGTCGGCCCGGCGCCGGTGGAAGGCACCGATTACCTGGTGATCGCCAATGGCAAGCCGTTCCAGCCGGCCACCGGCAAGATCGAAGTCGCTGAGATCTTCGGCTTCGTGTGCCCGGCCTGCGCCGCGTTCCAGCCGCAGATCGGACCGTGGAAGGCCGGCCTGCCCAGCGACGTGAACTTCGTCTACGTGCCGGCCATGTTCGGCGGCACCTGGGACAACTACGCCAAGGCGTTCTACGCCGCGCAGGCGCTGGGCCTGGAAGACAAGACCCATGAGGCGCTGTACAAGGCGATCCACGTCGACCAGAGCCTGAAGGGCGAGCGCGGCAAGGATTCGGTGGAAGACATTGCCGCCTTCTACGCCAAGTACGGCGCCGATCCCAAGGAGTTCGCCGCCACCATGTCGAGCTTCGCGGTGAACGCCAAGACCAGTGCGGCCAAGAAGTTCGCCCAGGACAGCCAGATCACCGGCACCCCGTCGGTGATCATCAACGGCAAGTATCTGGTCAAGGGCAAGGGCTTCCCCGACATGCTGCGCATTGCCGATCACCTGATCGCCCGCGAACGCGCCGCCAAGGGCAACTGAGTCTCCAAGAGCCTGCAACCGTCGTGAATTCCCCCACCACGCGGACCCTGCGCCTGCTCACGGCGAACATCCAGGCCGGTTCGAGCACCCGCCGCTACAGCGACTATGTGACCCGCAGCTGGTCGCATGCGCTGCCGGCGGGGCGCAAGCGGAGCAGCCTGGACGCCATCGCCCAGCTGGCCCGCAGCCATGACATCGTCGGCCTGCAGGAGGCCGACCCCGGCAGCCTGCGCTCGGGTTTCACCAACCAGACCCACTACCTGGCCGAGCGCGCCGGTTTCAACTACTGGAGCCACCAGCCAAACCGCCGCATGGGCGGGGTGGCTTCCAGCGCCAACGGCCTGCTCAGCCGGCTGGAACCGGTGGAAGTACAGGACCACGCCCTGCCCGGCCGGATCGGCGGGCGCGGCGTGCTGCTGGCCAAGTTCGGCGAAGGTGCCCAAGGGCTGGCGGTGGCGGTGGCGCACCTGTCGCTGGGCACCAATTCGCGCATGTCGCAGCTGTCCTTCATTGCGGACCTGCTGTCCGACCACCCCAACGCGGTGCTGATGGGCGATTTCAACTGCCTGGCCGAGCGCCCGGAAATGCAGGTGCTGTACCAGAAGACCACCCTGCAGCCTCCGGGCTGCGCGGTGCCGACCTTCCCCAGCTGGCGGCCGGACCGGGCCATCGACCACATCCTGCTCAGCAGCCGGTTGCAGCAGCGCAGTGCGGAAGCGGTGCCGGCCGCATTCTCCGATCACCTCGCCCTCGCGATGTCTATCGACGTGCCCAGCGACGCGCTGCGCTGAGCGCGTAAACAGGCTGTCCACAGCCGGTATGCGCCAATAGGTGGGGTCTGCCGGCAACGGCATTGTGTGAGCCCCTTCATCCATGAGCATGGTGGAGACGCCTCCCAGCGAGGTGCGCACGCTTCGACCGGTCTTCCTGCTTGCCGCCACACTCGTGGCGGCATTTGCCATTCTGGTCACGGCGTTTCCCGTTTCATCCGGCGTTCTGCTGCTGGAGGCGCAGAACTGGGCGTCGCGCAATGTCGGCTGGTATTACCTGCTGGCCATGACCGTGTACCTGGTGTTCGTGGTGGGCGTCGCCCTGTCCGGGTACGGCCAGGTCAAGCTGGGCGCGGACCACGATGAACCGGAGTTCAGCTACCTGTCGTGGGCCGGCATGCTGTTTGCGGCCGGCATCAGCATCACCCTGTTCTTCTTCTGCGTGTCCGAGCCGCTGACCCACTACCTGCAACCGCCGCAGGGCGGTGTCGGCAGCGGCGAGGCCAGCGCGCGCCAGGCGATGCAGCTGCTGTTCCTGCACTGGGGACTGCACGGCTGGGGTGTGTTCGCACTGGCGGCGATGGCGCTGGCCTATTTCGCCTACCGCCACAACCTGCCGCTGGCACTGCGCTCGGCGCTGTATCCGCTCATCGGCAAACGCATCAACGGTCCGATCGGCTACACGGTGGATGCGCTGGGCATCGTCGCCACGGTGTTCGGCATCGGCGCGGACATGGGCTTTGGCGTGCTGCACCTCAACGCGGGCCTCAATACGCTGCTGCCGATTCCGCATGCACCCTGGGTGCAGGTGGCGCTGATCGTACTGATGATGGGCGCGGCGATTACGGTGGCCGTGTCCGGCGTGGAAAAGGGCGTGCGCTGGATGTCGGACATCAACATGCTGCTGGCCATCGCCCTGCTGCTGTTCATGCTGTTCGCCGGGCCCACCCAGTACCTGCTGACCACGCTGATGCAGAACCTGGGCGACTACCTGGGCAACGTGGTCGGCAAGAGTTTCGACGTCTATGCCTACGGCGGCCGCGCCGACTGGCTGGGCAACTGGACGGTGTTCTACTGGGCGTGGTGGATCGGCTGGGCGCCGTTCGTCGGGCTGTTCATCGCCCGCATCTCGCGGGGGCGCACCATCCGTGAGTTCGTGCTCGGCGTGCTGTTGATCCCACTGGGGTTCACCCTGGCGTGGCTGTCGATCTTCGGCAACAGCGCGCTCGACCAGGTCCTGCACCACGGCCAGCAGCACCTGGCGCAGTTGGCGGTGGATAACCCGCCCACGGTCCTGTACGCGCTGCTGGAGCGTTATCCGTGGAGCCGCGCGGTGATCACGGTGACGGTCATGGTGAGCTTCATCTTCTTCGTTACCTCGGCCGACTCCGGCACCGTGGTGCTGTCCACGCTGTCCTCGCATGGCGGGGTACCCGAAGACGACGGTCCGCGCTGGCTGCGCGTGTTCTGGGGCGTGATGACCGGGCTGGTCACCGCCGGGCTGCTGCTGGCCGGCAGCATGGATGCGCTCAAATCCGCGGTGGTGCTCGCGTCACTGCCCTTCTCGGTGGTGCTGCTGCTGATGCTGTGGGGATTGACCCGCGCACTGGGCGAGGAATCCCAGCGGAAGAAGGCCTCGCAGTACTCCCCCATTCCGCTGGTCGGCCAGTCGCGTCACCAGCGCGGCTGGCGCCAGCGCATCACCCAGGCCGTGCATTTCCCGGTACGCGACGAGGTCTACCGGTTCATGGATACCGACGTGCGCCCGGCGATCGAGGCCGTGGCCACTCAGCTGCGCGAGCAGGGGCTGGAGGTAAGCACCCACTTCGAACCGGGCCAGATGGAACTGCAGGTGGAGCACGGCGAACAGCAGGTGTTCCGCTACCAGGTGGTGATGCGCGGCTACCTGACCCCCTCCTTCGCCGCGCAGCGCTTCCGCAACCAGCGCTACTACCGCGCGGAAGTCCACCTCTATGAAGGTGGGCAGGACTACGAGCTGGTCGGTTACAGCCGCCAGCAGATCATCAACGACATCATCGACCAGTACGAGCGTCACCTGCAGTTCCTGCATCTGACCCGCTGAACCCCTGGTCTCCCGACGCAAACAGGAGTCATCGACATGCCCACCTTCCCCGACCAGCTGCTCTACATCGGCGGCCGCTACGTGGCCTCCCAGGGCAAGCGCACCTTCGAGGTGGTCAATCCCGCCAACGGCGAGGTGCTGGCCAACGTGCACAGCGCCAACAGTGACGATCTGGATGCCGCCGTGGAAAGCGCGCAGGCCGGGCAGAAGGCCTGGGCCGCGCTGACCACGGTGGAGCGTTCGCGCATCCTGCTGCGTGCGGTGGCGCTGCTGCGCGAACGCAACGACGACCTGGCCGAGCTGGAAAGCCTCAATACCGGCAAGCCACTGAGCGAAACGCGCAGCGTGGACATCGTCACCGGCGCCGACGTGCTGGAATACTACGCCGGGGTGATGCACGGGCTGGAAGGCAGCCAGGTGCCGCTGCGCGAAGGCAGCTTTTTCTACACACGGCAGGAGCCGCTGGGCGTGGTCGGCGCGATCGGCGCGTGGAACTATCCGATCCAGATCGCGCTGTGGAAGGCGGCGCCCGCGCTTGCGGCCGGCAACGCGATGATCTTCAAGCCCAGCGAAGTGACCCCGCTGACCGCGCTGAAACTGGCCGCGATCTTCACCGAAGCCGGGTTGCCGGATGGCGTGTTCAACGTGCTGCCCGGCGACGGCGCCGGCGTGGGCACCGCGCTGACCGAGCACCCCGGCATCGAAAAGATTTCGTTCACCGGGGGAACCGCCACCGGCCGCAAGGTGATGGCCAGCGCCTCCAGTTCCACGCTCAAGGACGTCACGATGGAGCTGGGGGGCAAATCGCCGCTGATCATCTGCGCCGATGCCGATCTGGAACTGGCCGCCGACGTGGCGATGATGGCCAACTTCTACAGTGCCGGCCAGGTCTGCACCAACGGTACCCGCGTGTTCGTACCCCGCGCACGACTGGCCGAATTCGAACGGCTGCTGCTTGCGCGCGTGGCCCGCATCCGCATCGGCGATCCACTGGCGGAGGACACCAACTTCGGTCCGCTGGTCAGCGCGGCGCACATGCGACGGGTGCTGGCGCACATCGAGAGCGGCAAGGCCGAGGGCGCACGCCTGGTGTGCGGCGGCGAGCGCCTCACCGCCGGTGCGCTGGGCAAGGGCTGCTACGTGGCCCCGACCATCTTCAGCGACTGTCGCGACGAGATGACCATCGTGCGCGAGGAGATCTTCGGGCCGGTGCTCAGCCTGCTGGCGTATGGCGATGAAGACGAAGCCGTTCGCCGCGCCAACGCCACCCAATACGGCCTCGCCGCAGGCGTGGTCAGCGGCGATCTGAGCCGCGCGCACCGGCTGATCCATCAGCTGGAAGCCGGCATCTGCTGGGTCAACTGCTGGGGTGAATCGCCGGCGCCGATGCCGGTGGGCGGCTACAAGCAGTCCGGTGTGGGCCGCGAGAACGGCCTGGCCACGCTGCGCGCCTATACCCGCACCAAATCCATCCAGATCGAGCTGGACCGCTATGCGTCGGTGTTCTGAACCGGCCTGACCAGGAGACCCCGCCATGAAGCGCGAATACGACTACATCATCATCGGCGCCGGTTCGGCCGGCAACACGCTGGCCGCGCGCCTGACCGAAGA
>Ga0105251_10000859_pt1 | contig 27233 bp, 20 predicted proteins | sample KBSS64metaG_FD_80424 | JGI IMG/M metagenome (GOLD analysis project Ga0105251, IMG submission 80424) | Switchgrass rhizosphere microbial communities from Kellogg Biological Station, Michigan, USA - KBS S6-4 metaG | ecosystem: Host-associated > Plants > Roots > Rhizosphere > Soil | place...
AGGGTCGTTCGCGACTCGCTCCCGGCGATCGCTCTCTTTCGCTGCTCCCGGCAGCTCAACCCTGACTTATGGGGAACACTGGGGCAATTTATACCGGGAACAAGGTCAAAACCGGCTCGGTGTCGTCTTTAGGTTTTGACCTTGACCTTGGGTTCCGGCTTCAATCGCCTCCGTTTTGACTCCAGGTGGCCGGGTCCAGCCGTCGGGAACGGCTGGAGGGCGCGATCGCCGGGAGCGAATCGCAACCGACCCGGACACGGAGGCAAAATGGAGGTTTACCGCTTGCGGCGATTGACTTGCCGGACGCCTGGATTATCAAGGGGTTGGCGTTAACCCCTTGATACGTTCACCGTTCACTAATCTATGTGGGAGCGGGTAACTTTCGGGTGAACGGAAAACAACGAGGCTGGCATATCCCATGGCGACATTCCCCCGTCAAACATGACGAAATGACATGTCATTCCTGTGGCTATTTGTATCTTATTAATACAAAAACCAATAATTTCAATAAAATACAACATTGGCACGAAACGTGCTCTGTAGACGCAACAGCAAAAACAGAGTGATTTAATAATGAACATTTGGGAACTGAGCGAAAAAGCCGAATACATTGCCGACAAGCACCAGCGCTTGCTCGCGCAATGGCAACATTACTGCAATAGCTTGATTCAGGGCATCACCCTTTCTAAAGCAAAACTGCATCACGCCGTAGGGTGCAATCCTGATGATTCCCTGCGCTTCTTCTTATTTGACCATTTCGTCATTCATGTGCGCCTCGCCGAAGGCTTCAACAGCCATACCATCGAGTACTACGTTGAGAAGCGTAATGGCGAAGATAGAGTATTGATTGCCAAGGCAATCCTTGATGACGAAGGCCGCATCGATAACAGCATCAGCAACCGTAACCGTGAAGATGTGCTCGAGCATTACCTCGAAAAAATTCACCCGGTATACGAAAGCCTGTACAGCGCCGTTCACACCGATACTCCGGTATCGATGGGGCAGCTACAACAAAGCGCTCAGGCCTGATAGCCATGTTGGGTGTCGAAAACTGTCGAAACGACAGCCGTCGGCACAGTTTCGTCAAAAATGATGATGTGCTCTAAGGAAGACCTGGTGAATCGCTTTATTATCGCCGACTCCAAACTTTGCATGGGTTGCCATACCTGTGAGGCGGCTTGTTCAGAAACGCACCGCCTGCATGGATTGCAATCCATGCCACGCCTGAAAGTGATGCGCGACGCGAATGATTCCGCGCCGCAAATGTGCCATCAATGCGAAGATGCGCCTTGCGCGGGCGTCTGCCCGGCTAACGCCATTACCCGTGTCGATGGGGCTGTTCATCTGAATGAAAGCCTGTGCGTCAGTTGCAAACTGTGCGCCATCGCCTGCCCATTCGGTTCGATTGAATTCTCCGGCAGCCGTCCGATTCATATCCCGGCAAATGCCAACAGCCCGAAAGCACCTCCTGCGCCTCCGGCACCTGCGCGCGTCAGTACGCTTATCGACTGGGTGCCTGGCGTTCGTGCCATTGCGGTGAAATGCGACCTGTGCAGCTTCGATGAAGATGGCCCGGCGTGTGTTCGCACCTGCCCGACCAAAGCGTTGCGCGTGGTTGATAACAACGACATTGCCAAATCAAGCAAACGTAAACGTGAACTGACTCTGGGCGCGACGCTTGGCGATCTCACCCTGTTTACCCAGCCTGAGGTGAAAAAATGAGTGCTTTTATCCTGATTCATTGGGCGCTGATGGGATTTGTGCTGAGTGCAGTTCTGGCAGGTATCACGGCATTTAATAAAACCCTGAGCGGCGTGATTGCTGGCCTGGGTGGCGCGATAAGTTCGGTTCTGGTGCTGATTGCCGGGTTCGATGCGTTAACCGGCTTTACCGGAATGGCGCAAGTTTGGCAGCTGCATCTACAGCTCAACGCCTTTAACGGCATCTGGCTGGTAACGCTGGGTCTACCGTGTCTGTTTATCTCTCTGTTTAATATCGACTGGCATCGTCATCACGCCGTTAAAGCTAATGGCTTGCTGGTAAACCTGGTGATGGCCGCAGCGGTGGCAGCGGTGGTGGCCGATAATATCGGCATGTTAGTGGTGCTGGCAGAAATCGTCGCACTGAGCGGCTACTTCCTGACTGGCTGCCAGAAGTCCGGGCAGTTGTGGTTTGCGCTGGGCCGCCTCGGCACCGTGCTGCTGGCGGTTGCGTGCTGGTTACTGTGGAAACAGTACGGCACGCTGAGTTATGCCGAATTGCACCTGATGACCAACGGCGCGCCGATTAGCTCCGTAGTCTGGCTGCTGGGTCTGGTTGGTTTTGGTTTGCTGGCAGGTATTATCCCGCTTCACGGCTGGGTGCCTCAGGCACATGCCAACGCTTCTGCTCCGGCTGCGGCGCTGTTCTCAGCCGTTGTACTGAAAATTGGCCTGTACGGCATCATGAGCTTCTCGCTCATCAGCAACGTAATGCCATTGTGGTGGGGTGTTCTGGTCGTCATTCTGGGGATGATTACTGCGTTTATTGGCGGTCTGTATGCGCTGATGGAACACAACATCAACCGCCTGCTGGCTTATCACTCGCTGGAAAACATCGGCATTATTCTGTTAGGCCTCGGCGTTGGCCTGATGGGCCTGGCATTAAACGAATCTACCCTGGTTGCACTGGGCATGATTGGTGGTTTGTATCACCTGTTCAACCATAGCGTATTCAAAACCACGTTGTTCCTCGGCGCTGGCGCAGTCTGGTTCCGTACCGGTCATCGCGACATCGAAAAACTGGGTGGTATCGGCAAGCGTATGCCACTGATTTCTATCGCCATGCTGGTTGGCTTAATGGCTATGGCTGCACTGCCTCCGCTTAACGGCTTCGCTGGCGAGTGGGTCATTTACCAGTCCTTCTTCCACCTCGGCACCTTGCCGCTGTTTATCACTCGCTTCTTAGGCCCATTGTTGGCTGTAGGTCTGGCGATTACTGGCGCATTGGCGGTGATGTGTATGGCGAAAGTTTATGGCGTCACCTTCCTTGGCGCACCACGCACACCAGAAGCTGAAAACGCGACTTCTGCACCGTTCCTGATGAACCTGAGTGTGGCGGCCCTTGCCGCATGTTGTGTGATTGCCGGTGTTGCTGCGCCATGGCTGATTCCACTGCTGCAAAACGCGATTCCACTGCCGCTGGAAACCGCCAATACCACCGTTTCACAACCGATGATCACCCTGCTGCTGATTGCCAGCCCACTGCTGCCATTCATTCTGATGGTGATTTTCCGTGGCGACCGTCTGCCAAACCGCTCTCGCGGCACGGCCTGGGTTTGTGGCTACGACCACGAACAAGCGATGGTGATTACTGCGGGTGGTTTTGCTCAACCAGTCAAAGCGGCGTTCGCGCCACTGTTGAAACTGCGCAAAACCCTGAACCCGGTGAAATGGGTGCCTGGCTGGCAGTGTGATTGCCTTGCCGGTACGTTCCGTCGCCTGGCGATGATCGAACTGGCCGTGTTGCTGGTTGCGGTTTGCGCTTAAGGAGCCTGAGATGAATACCATTTTCTTTTCGTTGATTCAGGCGCTGGTTCTGTTTGCCGTCGCGCCACTGCTGTCCGGTATTACCCGTGTCACTCGCGCCCGCATGCACAACCGCCGTGGGCCTGGCGTGATGCAGGAATATCGTGACCTGTTCAAGTTGTTCAGCCGCCAGAGCGTAGCGCCAGCAGCGTCCGGCTGGGTGTTCCGTCTGATGCCGTTTGTGATGGTTGGCGTGATGCTGACGATTGCCACCGCGCTACCGGTTGTGACCCTCTGGTCACCACTGCCTTCACTGGGCGATTTGATCACGCTTATCTACCTGTTCGCCATCGCGCGTTTCTTCTTTGCGATTGCAGGCCTGGATACCGGTAGCCCGTTTACCGGCATCGGCGCCAGCCGTGAGGCGATGCTCGGCGTGCTGGTTGAGCCAATCCTGATTCTGGGACTGTGGGTTGCAGCGCAAGTCGCTGGCAGCACGCACATCAGCAATATCGCCTCCACTATCTATCACTGGCCAGCCGCACAAAGCTTAACGCTGATCCTGGCGCTCGCCGCCTGCGCCTTCGCCACATTTATCGAAATGGGCAAACTGCCATTCGACCTCGCAGAAGCCGAGCAAGAGTTGCAGGAAGGGCCATTGACCGAGTACAGCGGCGCGGGTTTTGCGGTGCTGAAATGGGGTATTTCCCTCAAGCAATTGGTCGTGCTGCAAATGTTCGTCGGCGTGTTCCTGCCGTGGGGCCAGATGAGCGAATTTAGCTGGGGTGGCCTCGTCATTGCACTGGTTCTGGCGGCAGTAAAACTGGTGCTTGGCGTGCTGATTATCGCGCTGTTTGAGAACAGCATGGCGCGCTTGCGCATGCTAGAAGCCTCAACAGTTACCTGGGCCGGTTTTGGCTTTGCCTTTTTAGCCTTCGTCTCCTTGCTGGCGGCGTGATTTAAGAGAATTTATCAATGTCTGAAGAAAAGATTGGCCAACATTATCTGAGCGCACTGCATAAGCAGTTTCCTCATGCGGTGATCGACGAAGCGTGGCAAACCAAAGACCAAATCACCGTTACCGTGAAGCTCAATATGCTGCCAGAAGTGGTGGAGTGGCTTTACTACCAACAAGGCGGCTGGTTATCGGTATTGTTCGGTAACGACGAGCGCCAGTTGTGCGGCAACTATGCGGTCTATTACGTGCTTTCGATGGAAAGCGGCGTGAAATGCTGGATTACCGTGCGCGTAGAAGTTGACGCCGACAAACCAGAGTTCCCGTCCGTGACGCCACGCGTGCCTGCCGCGGTTTGGGGCGAGCGTGAAGTGCGTGATATGTACGGCCTGCAACCTGTTGGCCTGCCGGATGAACGCCGTTTAGTGCTGCCAGATGATTGGCCAGATGACCTGTATCCACTGCGTAAAGACAGCATGGATTACCGTCAGCGCCCTGCCCCAACCAGCGATCAGGAAACTTACCAGTTCATCAATGAGCTGGGCAGCAAGAAAAACAACGTGGTGCCGATTGGCCCATTGCACGTAACCAGCGATGAACCAGGCCACTTCCGCCTGTTCGTTGATGGCGAAAACATCATTGATGCCGATTACCGCCTGTTCTACGTGCACCGTGGCATGGAAAAACTGGCCGAAACCCGCATGGGTTACAACGAAGTCACCTTCTTGTCTGACCGCGTCTGTGGCATCTGTGGCTTCGCCCACAGCACCGCGTACACCACGTCTGTTGAGAATGCGATGGGCATCGTGGTGCCAGAACGCGCCCAGATGATCCGCGCCATATTGCTGGAAGTTGAACGCCTGCACAGCCACCTGCTGAACCTCGGCCTGGCTTGCCACTTTGTCGGCTTCGACTCAGGCTTTATGCAGTTCTTCCGCGTGCGTGAGATGTCCATGAAAATGGCAGAAATCCTCACCGGCGCACGTAAGACTTACGGCCTGAACCTGATCGGCGGGATTCGTCGCGATCTGTTGAAAGATGACATGATCCAGACGCGCCAGCTCGCACAGCAGATGCGCCGCGAAGTGAAAGACCTGGTCGATATTCTGATGAGCACGCCAAACATCGAACAACGTACCGTCGGCATTGGCCGCCTTGACCCACAAATCGCGCGCGATTTCAGTAACGTCGGCCCAATGGTTCGCGCCAGCGGTCACGCTCGTGATACCCGCGCCGATCACCCGTTCGTTGGTTACGGTTTGCTGCCAATGGAAGTTCACAGCGAAACAGGCTGCGACGTACTTTCACGCCTGAAAGTGCGTATCAACGAAGTCTATACCGCGTTGAACATGATTGATTTCGGCCTCGATAACCTGCCTGGCGGCCCACTGGCTGTAGATGGTTTCACCTACATTCCAAACCGCTTCGCCCTTGGCTTCTCTGAAGCACCACGCGGTGACGATATTCACTGGTCAATGACTGGCGATAACCAGAAGTTGTACCGCTGGCGCTGCCGTGCGGCAACCTACGCCAACTGGCCGACTCTGCGTTACATGTTGCGTGGCAACACCGTTTCTGATGCGCCACTGATCATCGGTAGCCTGGATCCTTGCTACTCATGTACTGACCGCATGACGATTGTCGATGTGCGTAAGCGCAAGACCAAAGTGGTGCCGTACAAAGAGCTTGAGCGCTACAGCATTGAGCGCACTAATTCGCCGCTGAAATAAACGGAGTCACAATGTTTAACTTCATCAAAAAAGCCATTAAAGGCGGCGTGGCCACTGAGTCGTATCCGCTACAACCGATAGCCGTGGACCCAAACTTCCGTGGCAAACCGGAACATAATCCGCAGCAATGTATTGGTTGTGCGGCGTGCGTTAACGCCTGCCCATCGAACGCATTAACGGTGGAAACCGACCTCGTGGCGGGGCAACTGGCGTGGACCTTCAACCTTGGGCGCTGCATTTTCTGTGCTCGCTGCGAAGAAGTCTGCCCAACGGCTGCTATCAAGCTTTCTCAGGAATACGAACTGGCCGTCTGGAACAAAGCCGACTTCCTGCAACAGGCGCGTTTTGACCTGTGCAATTGCCGCCAGTGCAGCAAGCCTTTCGCAGTGCAAAAAGAGATTGATTACGCGATTGCCTTGCTTGAGCACAATGGCGACAAGCTTGCCGAAGCGCATCGCGTCTCGTTTGAAACTTGCCCGGAATGTAAACGCCAGCAAAGCCTGGTCTCTTCCGACCAAATTGACCTTAGCCGCCAAATTAGAGAGGCCAGCTAATGAGTATGTTACTCGGCCCACGCGACGACAACGGCATGCCAGTGCCAATGACGGTGGATGAATCCATCGCCGCGATGAAAACGTCGTTGCTGAAAAAGATTAAACGTTCCGCGTATGTATACCGCGTTGACTGCGGTGGTTGTAACGGCTGCGAAATTGAAATTTTCGCCACCCTTTCGCCACTTTTCGATGCAGAACGCTTCGGGATTAAAGTTGTTCCATCTCCGCGCCATGCAGATATTTTACTGTTTACCGGTGCTGTGACTCGCGCCATGCGTTCCCCCGCGCTACGTGCCTGGGAATCAGCGCCGGACCCTAAAATTTGCATCTCTTACGGCGCGTGCGGTAACAGCGGCGGTATCTTCCACGACCTGTATTGCGTCTGGGGCGGCACCGACAAAATCGTTCCGGTAGATGTCTATATTCCTGGTTGCCCGCCAACGCCTGCGGCAACGTTGTACGGTTTTGCCATGGCGCTGGGCCTGCTGGAGCAAAAAATCCACGCACGCGAAGCCAGTGAAATGGATGCACAACCGGCGCAAATTCTGCACCCTGATATGGTTCAGCCATTGCGTGTACGAATTGATCGCGAAGCACGTCGCCTGGCGGGTTATCGCTATGGTCGCCAGATTGCCGACAGCTACATGGAAAACCTGACCGCCGGTGGCGGCAGTGTTCAGCAATGGCTGGCACACGAGAACGATCCGCGTCTGACGGAGATCGTCAGCAATCTGGAAGCACTGGTGAAGCAGGAGCGCGTGTAATGAGCGAGTCGGTGGTGTTTTGCCAGCTTAGCCGTAAGTTTGTCGATGAAAACGACAATACACCGAGTGATGCGCAACAGGTGGTTTATTACAGCCTGGCAATCGGCCACCATCTCGGCGTTATCGACTGCCTGAAAGAAAATTTAGTATGTTCATTTGAGCCTTACAAAGCGTGGATTGCCACGCTTGAAGAGGGCAGTGAAGCACGGCGTAAAATGGAAGGTGTGCCGCGTTACGGTGAAATCGTTATCGACCAAAGCCATGTCGTTTTACTGGCGAAAGCGTTCGATGCCGCAAAACCAACTCAAACTGAACAGCAGCAAGAGTGGAGCCAGGAATTGCTCGATATGCTGCAAGCTATTCAACAAGAACCCGCCATCTATTTGATGGTACGGAGACGCTATGACTAACAGAAATGTACTATTGTGCGTCGGCAACAGCATGATGGGTGACGATGGCGCAGGCCCATTACTTGCCGAGAAATGCCAGGCCGCCCCACAAGGCGACTGGATTGTTATCGACGGCGGCACCGCTCCTGAAAATGATGTGGTGGCGATTCGCGAACTGCGCCCGGACAGATTGCTGCTGGTAGATGCGACGGATATGGGCCTGAACCCTGGCGAAATCCGTATCATCGACCCGGATGACATCGCCGAAATGTTTATGATGACCACCCACAACATGCCGCTTAACTATTTAATCGATCAGATTAAAGAAGATGTTGGCGAGGTAATTTTCCTTGGCATTCAGCCTGATATCGTCGGCTTTTACTACCCGATGACCGAAGCGATAAAAGCGGCGGTAGAAACGGTATATCAAAGCCTGGCTGGCTGGGAAGGAAAAGGCGGTTTTGCGGATTTAGAAGCGCCAGAGTTCGAGTAATAGGGCTGTCGCTTATACGGACCTTTGAAGGGCGAATCCTGCCGATCCGGAGAAGGTTCCGTTCACTAAAAGTTCTGTGATCCCTGTATTCACCGAACCGGTGAACGACTTAGGGTGACCACCGTCGTCACCCTAAGAACCCTGACTCCCGGCGTTTAAATCGCCGCTTCGCGGTAAACCTCCGTTTTTCCTTTCAGTCCCTGGGTCGGTTGTGACGCGCTCCCGGCGATCACAACCTCTCGCCGTTCCCGACGGCGAGACCCGCTCCTTACAGTCAAAACAGAGGCGATTTATGCCGGACCAAAGGTCAACGTCAAAAGCCAAAGGCTAAACCGGTTTAGATTTTGACCTTGTTCCCGGTATAAATTGCCCCAGCGTTACCCATAAGTCAGGGTTGAGCTGCCGGGAGCAGCGAAAGTAAGCGATCCGCCGGACAAAAATGTCAGGAACATTTTTGAACAACGCTTGCGTTGGCCACGAAGTGGTTCGGCACAGGGATGTGCCGAATAACCGAGTCGCGAACGACCCTGAACGTTGGGGATAAGCTGGGGTGAAGGAGAGTAAACATCCCTCTGTCATTTGCCCAAATGACATCGTCAAATGTGTCGATGTCACTGTCATCCCTCCCCCGATCAATGCGCAAACCCTTGAATCACGCTAGTTTCAAAGTTGGCACACTTTATGTATGCCTTGAGCAGTCTTATAAAAAAACACTCTATCCAGGAGTCTATGATGAACCGTTTCATCATTGCTGATTCAAGCAAATGTATTGGCTGTCGCACTTGCGAAGTGGCCTGTGTCGTAGCACATCAGGAAGCACAAGATTGCGCAGTATTAACACCGCAAACCTTCCTTCCACGTATTCATGTGATTAAAGGCGTGAATATTTCTACCGCGACGATGTGCCGCCAGTGCGAAGACGCACCGTGCGCCAACGTCTGCCCTAACGGTGCTATCAGCCGCGAGCATGGGTTTGTGAACGTGATGCAAGAACGTTGCATCGGTTGCAAAACCTGTGTGGTTGCCTGCCCGTATGGCGCGATGGAAGTGGTTGTTCGCCCGGTGGTTCGCAACAGCGGCGCAGGTCTTAACGTGATGGCAGAAAAAGCCGAAGCGAATAAATGCGACCTTTGCCACACCCGTTCGGAAGGCCCGGCCTGTATGGAAGCCTGCCCAACCAACGCAATTATCTGTGTTGATCGCAATAAACTTGAACAAATGAGTGCCGAAAAACGCCGTCGTGCTGCTTTCGATGCAACTTCATCCCTGATTTTCTAATTTCACTCCCTGACGGGAACGAAATTTTCAACTTTTAACAGGTCTGTTACTGATGAAAAAAATTACCAGCGTCTGCCCTTACTGCGGCGCAGGCTGCAAACTCAAACTGGTTGTTGAGAAGAACAAAATTATCCGTGCCGAAGCGGCTGATGGCGTGACTAACCAAAATGAACTCTGCCTTAAAGGCTATTACGGCTGGGATTTTCTCAACGATACCAAGCTGCTCACACCGCGTCTGACGCAGCCGATGATTCGTTACGAAAAAGGCGGCAAGCTTCAGCCGGTGAGCTGGGAAGAGGCGATTAGCTATACCGCAAAACGCCTGAAAGCTATCAAAGAGCAGCATGGCCCACGCTCAATTATGACGACAGGCTCGTCACGTGGGACAGGTAACGAAACCAACTATGTGATGCAGAAGTTTGCACGCGGAGTCTTGCATACCAACAACGTCGACTGCTGTGCGCGTGTTTGCCACGGGCCATCTGTCGCAGGTTTGCAGGTGACGCTGGGCAACGGTGCGATGAGTAACTCCATCGGCGATATCGAAAACTCAAAATGCCTGTTGGTGTTCGGGTATAACTGCGCCGATTCGCACCCTATCGTGGCGCGTCGTGTGATTAAAGCGAAAGAAAATGGCGCGAAAATCATTGTTTGCGATCCGCGCCGGATCGAAACCGCCCGTATTGCCGATCAACATTTGCAGCTGAAAAACGGCTGCAATATGGCGCTGGTGAATGCGTTTGGCTACGTGCTGCTCGAAGAGAATCTTTACGATACCGAGTACGTTGCGAAATTTGCCGAAGGTCTGGACGCTTACCGTGAAGTGGTTAAAGGCTACGCGCCAGAAGACGTTGAGCACCTGACCGGTGTTCCGGCGCACCAGGTGCGTCAGGCAATGCGTACTTTTGCCGCCGCACCTTCAGCCACCATTATGTGGGGCATGGGCGTGACGCAGTTCGGCCAGGCGGTCGACGTCGTTAAAGGGCTTTCAAGCCTTGCGCTGCTGACCGGAAACCTGGGACGTGAAAACGTCGGCGTTGGCCCGGTTCGTGGCCAGAACAACGTGCAGGGCGCATGTGACATGGGCGTGCTGCCAAACCAGTTCCCAGGTTACCAGGATGTGGTTGATCCGCAAGTGCGTGCGAAATTCGCCAAAGCCTGGGGCATCAACGTTGAAGATATGGACGATCAGGTTGGTGTGCGTATCACCGAAGTACCGCATATGGCGATTCACGGCGAGATGAAAGCCTACTACATCATGGGCGAAGACCCGTTGCAGACCGAAGCCGATCTTGGCCTGGTACGCAAAGGTTTTGAAGCGCTCGATTTTGTGGTGGTGCAGGACATCTTTATGACCAAAACCGCCGAAGTGGCGGATGTGATTTTGCCTGCGACATCCTGGGGCGAACACGGCGGTGTGTTTACCTGTGCTGACCGCGGTTTCCAGCGTTTTGAAAAAGCCATTGATGCGAAGTACAACGTCAAGCGTGACTGGGAAATTATCAGCCTGATCGCAACCGAGATGGGCTACCCAATGCACTACGACAACAACCAGCAAATCTGGGACGAACTGCGTGAACTCTGCCCGCTGTTCTATGGCGTAACCTACGAGAAAATGGGCGATATGGGCCATGTGCAGTGGCCGTGTCCGACACTGGATCACCCGGGTACGCCGTATCTCTACAAAGACAGCAAGTTCGACACCCCAACCGGTAAAGGTCAGCTTTTTGCCGCCGAGTGGCGTGCGCCAGCCGAAGTGCCGGATGCCGAATATCCACTGGTGCTGTGCACCGTGCGCGAAGTCGGCCACTACTCCTGCCGTTCAATGACCGGGAACTGTGCTGCATTGCAGACTCTGGCCGATGAACCTGGTTTTGTGCAGATGAACCCGACAGATGCCAATCTGCTTGGGATTAAAGACAAGCAGCTGGTGTGGGTCAGTTCACGTCGCGGCAAAGTTATCAGCCGTGCTGAGGTTAATGAGCGCATTAACGTGGGCTCGGTGTACATGACTTACCAGTGGTGGATTGGGGCTTGTAATGAGCTGACTCAGGACAACCTTGACCCGATCTCCAAAACACCGGAAACCAAGTATTGCGCGGTCAACGTCAGCCAGATTGCTGACCAGCAATGGGCAGAAAACTACGCTCAGACGACATATAGCGATATGAAAGCGCGTTTGCGCCAGGCAGTAGAAGCTTAAAAACGGTGGATGACGCTGCGCTAATCCCTCCTACGGGTTTTGTAGGTCGGATTAGCGTAAGCGACATCCGACAAAATTTCCCCGGACGAGTACCAATAGTGAATTTTAACGGCGTGATGCTACGCATTCGCGGCAAAGTACAGGGCGTTGGCTTCAGACCATTCGTCTGGCAACTGGCACAACTTCTCAAACTCACGGGCGATGTCTGCAATGACGGCGCCGGTGTGTTAGTGCGCCTGACTTCCCCCGCCGATGCGTTTATCACCCAGCTTCACGCCAAATGCCCACCACTGGCACGTATTGATAGCATTGAACAATCGACAATGCTGTGGGAAACACTTCCCCATGATTTCACCATTCGCCACAGTGCCAGCAGCTCGATGGACACGCAAATAGTCCCGGATTCCGCAACCTGCCCGGACTGCCTGCGTGAGCTAAACGACCCTAAAGATCGTCGCTATCGCTATCCGTTTATCAACTGCACCCACTGTGGCCCGCGCTTTACGATAATCAATGCCATGCCCTATGACCGCCCAAACACGGTTATGGCTGCGTTCCCGTTATGCCCCGCGTGCGAAAAAGATTACCGCGATCCAATGGATCGCCGCTTCCATGCCCAACCTGTCGCCTGTCCAGAGTGTGGACCGCAGATTAGCTGGCAATGTGGTGAGCAAAACCTTGAGCGTGAAGACGCATTACAAGCAGCCGTCGCGGCGTTAAAAGCCGGAAAGATCGTGGCAATAAAAGGGCTGGGTGGTTTCCATCTGGCCGTTGATGCCCGCAATGACGAAGCCGTTGCTCGCTTACGTGAACGCAAATATCGTCCGTCCAAACCGCTAGCGGTGATGCTGGCAGATTCATGCAATTTACCCGCAGATGTCCTCTCACAGCTCAACACACCAGCCGCGCCCATTGTCTTAATGACGAAATCAGCACTGCACGAGTTAAGCCCGCTTATCGCCCCGGGGCTTCGCGAAGTCGGCGTGATGTTACCCGCCAACCCGCTACATCACCTTTTGATGCAGGATTTTGGCAGCCCGCTGGTGATGACATCCGGCAATTTAAACGGCAAACCACCCGCCATAACCAATCAGCAGGCGCTTGAAGAGTTGGCTGAAATTGCCGACGGCTGGTTGCTGCATAACCGCGATATCGTCCAGCGCATGGATGATTCCGTGGTGCGCGCAAGCGGTGAGATGCTGCGTCGTGCCAGAGGTTTTGTGCCAGATGCTCTCCCATTGCCCCCGGGTTTTGACGCACTGCCACCGATTCTGGCGTTAGGCTCTGACCTGAAAAACACCTTCTGCCTGCTGCGCGGCAACCAGGCGGTGCTCAGCCAGCATCTGGGCGATCTGGCTGAAGATGGCGTTGAACAGCAGTGGCAAAAAGCTCGCGCACTCATGTGTGAGGCTTATGATTTTAAAGCGCAATACGTCGCGATAGACGCGCACCCCGGCTACCACAGTTCCCGCCTCGGGAAAGAGATGGGACTGCCGGTGAGCACTGTTTTACATCATCACGCCCACGCGGTGGCGTGTATGGCTGAACACCGCTGGCCGCTGGATGGCGGTGATGTGATTGCCATAACCCTTGATGGCATCGGTTATGGCGAGAATGACAAACTGTGGGGCGGCGAGTGCCTGCGGGTTAACTATCGCGAATGCGAACATCTTGGTGGCTTGCCTGCGGTGGCGCTACCGGGTGGTGACCTTGCGGCGCGCCAACCATGGCGTAACCTGCTCGCCCATTGCCTGGCGTTTGTCCCTGACTGGCAACACCACCCGGAAACGGCCGTCGTTCGCGCGCAAAACTGGCCATTGCTAGCCACAGCCATAGAACGTGGCATTAACGCACCCGTCGCCTCCTCCACGGGACGGTTATTTGATGCCGCCGCTGCGGCACTAAATTGCGCACCGCTACAGCAAAGTTATGAGGGTGAAGCCGCCTGTTGCTTTGAAGCGCTGGCAACGCAAAGTGGCGAGTGCCGCCACCCCATCACACTACCGGTCATCAATGGAAAACTGGATTTAGCGACCTTCTGGCAGCAATGGCTGAACTGGCACGACTGTGCGCCCGCACGCGCCTGGGCATTTCATGATGCGCTGGCAAAAGGTTTTGCTGAATTAGCCCTTAGCAATGCGCATAAGTTGGCGATTAACACCGTCGTATTCAGCGGTGGCGTGCTGCATAACCAGCTGATGCGCGAAAGATTTTCGTATCACCTCGCAGATTTCAACCTGCTCTTCCCGACACAGTTGCCTGCTGGTGACGGTGCCCTTTCATTGGGCCAGGCCCTTGTTGCTGCCGCCCGTATCACCATTCCCTCGCAAGGATAAAATGATGTTATTGCGTATTCTTCGTGACAACCCACGCGCTGCTGTATTGCTCGTGGCTTTAGTTGCAGCCAATCTAGCCGCCTGGGCCTGGGCTTTGGTTTCATTCCATCACAGCACCGCTCTGATGGCCGCAAGCCTGCTTGCCTGGTGCTACGGTTTGCGCCATGCGGTTGATGCCGACCACATTGCGGCGATCGATAACGTGACGCGCAAAATGATGCAGCAGGGGAAGCGCCCGTTTGGTATCGGAGCCTGGTTCTCACTCGGCCATTCCAGCATTGTGGTGCTGGCGTCTATCGCGATTGCCGCAACCGCGGCGGCATTTCAAAATGATATGGACTGGTTCCATGATGTGGGCGGCGTGATTGGTACTGCCGTATCTGCGTGTTTCTTGCTGGCAATGGCGCTGGTCAACCTGGTGATTTTACGCGGCGTATGGCGCAATTTCCGTCAGTTAAAACGTGGCGAGTCGCTGTCAGCCGAAGACACCGATTTTAATGGCGGTGGCATGATGAGCTGGCTGTTCCGCTCCACGTTTAAGCTGATTAGCAAAAGCTGGCACATGTATTTGGTCGGTTTTTTGTTTGGTTTAGGGTTTGATACTGCGACAGAGATTGGCGTGTTGGGCATTTCTGCCGCCAGCGCATCCAGCGGGATGTCGATATGGTCAATTCTGGTGTTCCCGGCGCTGTTTGCCAGCGGCATGGCGCTGATTGATACGCTCGACAATATGATTATGGTTGGCGCTTATGGCTGGGCGTTTAACAAACCGCAGCGCAAGCTCTATTACAACATGACCATCACCGGCACATCCGTTGTGGTGGCGCTGTTTATTGGCGGCATGGAAGCGTTAGGGTTGTTAGCGGATAAATTCAACCTGCACACAGGCCTGTGGAAATGGGTTGATGCGCTGAATGAAAATCTCGGCAATGCGGGCTTTATCGTGGTTGGGCTGTTTATTGGCTGCTGGATTGTGTCGATGCTGAACTACCGTTGGAAGGGATACGATTCGTTGGTGGTTCGCTAATCAGGCAAACCTTCTCCCTTTCCAGGGAGAAGGTTATTAGAATTTACTTCGCTTCAGCCCACGCCCGTTCAATCTCTTCAGCAAGAATCTTCACACCCGCTTCGATTTTCTCAGGCTCCGGCACGTAGTTCATACGCATACACTGATGCGTGTGCGGCCACGGCTTATCAAGGCCCGGGAAGAAGTAATCCCCTGGAACCATCAATACGCCGCGTTTTTTCAGGCGCTGGTAAAGCAACTCAGTCGAAATCGGCAAATCTTTAAACCACAACCAAAGGAAAATCGCCCCTTCCGGTTTATGGATTAAGCAGCGTTCTGGCGACAAATAGCGGCGAATCGTCGCGATTGTGTCCTGAACACGCTGGTAATAGAACGGCTTAATCACCGTTTCAGACAAGCGCAGCAAATCGTTACGCTTAATCATTTCAGTGGCCATTGCCGGGCCAACCCCGCCTGGAGCCAGGCTGATAATGCCGTTCATGTTGGTGATAGCGGAGATGATTTTTTCATTGGCGATGATGATGCCACAACGACTACCCGGCAAGCCGAGTTTCGACAGGCTCATGCAAAGGATAATATTCGGATTCCACAGCGGGCGTGCCTCTGTGAAAATAATGCCCGGGAACGGTACGCCATACGCGTTATCAATCACCAACGGAATGCCGTGCTGGTGCGCCAGCGCGTCGAGTTTAATCAGCTCTTCATCGGTAATGACGTTGCCCGTCGGGTTGGTCGGGCGCGACACACAAATCATCCCGGTATCCGGACCGATTTGCAGATGTTCAAAATCGACGTGATATTTAAACTGGCCTTCCGGCAGCAGTTCGATATTCGGGCGCGTCGAGACAAACAGGTCTTCTTCAAGCCCCGAATCCGCATAACCGATATATTCAGGTGCTAGCGGGAACAACACTTTTTTAGTGCTGCCATCCGCATAACGACCCGCGAACAGATTAAACAAGTAGAAAAATGCGCTCTGGCTGCCATTAGTCAGTGCAATGTTCTGAGGATTAATATCCCAACCTAATTCAGTACGCAGCATATCTGCAAGTGCGTCCAGTAACTCACTTTTCCCCTGCGGACCGTCGTAATTACATAGCGCATCAGTCATTTTCCCGTTTGCCAGCATGTCTGCCAGCAGATCCTGGAAGTAGTCATTCATAGCAGGAATTTGCGCAGGATTACCGCCACCGAGCATGATCGCTCCAGGTGTGCGTAGACCATCGTTGAGATCCTCCATCAGGCGCGTAATGCCTGCATGGCGGGTAAATTTGTCGCCGAAAAGTGAAAACGTCATAGCGTAGATCTGTCTTTGACTATCAAAAAGAGGCTAACCATAGCGCCGGAGAAGACACGGTGCAAACGCATTAAGGATAGTCGCAGTCATGGAATATGCTGCTTTAGATAAGATAAAAAGCATTAAGTACTGCGCTTCGCTTTAGAGCCTACAAGTGCATTTGTAGACCGGGTAAGCGAAGCGTCATTCGTTATTGATTCCCCGCCCAGACCACCATCACTTTGTCATCTGCGGATTCACGGCTAAAGCCATACCCTTGCTTCATGCTCAGTGTATTCTGCTTACCCGCGCCAATTGCCGGGTGGCGGGCTCGGAACTGGCTGATTTTCTGCCAGTGCGACAGAGTGGCAACATTTTGCCCCCAGTTCATATCAGAACGAGTTCCCTGAAGCGGGTCGGAACCTGTCGGGCCAAATGGCCGTTCTGTCTCGTCGCCATAGAAAATCTGCACCGCACCAGGTGCCAGCAGCAATAATTCAGCCGCCCGTTGCCCGCCTTCGCGGAACAAGCGGGTATCATGCGATGAAAGGTAGCTAAGCACATTGAAATCCTGCAACTTAGTCGCCATCTGCTGCCAGGTGAGATCGATGTTTGCCAGGCAATCCACCGCTTTTGCCGCTTGTTCCTGATAATCAAAATTGATCATCGCGTCAAAGCCGCTGTTGTAGTAATCGCTCTTCATCACGCCGTGGCCCCAGGATTCTCCGGTCATCCAGAACGGTGCATCATCCAGCTTTTTATCTGGATTAGCTTTTTTCCATTCGGCCAGTGCAGCAACGGATTGCTCTTTAAGCTGCTGCCAGCCCGCTTTTTCGACATGCTTTGCCGTATCCACCCGGAAACCGTCAATACCGTAATCGCGCACCCACTGGCTCAACCAATGGGTCAGGTAATCTCGCACGGTGTAATTGGCAATTTCTTTCGCGTGGGTATCGGGTTTGTGGCGATAAAAGATCGGCAAGCCCGCCGGTTGTGTGGATTCCGTTTTTAAATCTGGCAGGAAGGCCAACGACATTGTGAGGTCGTCAAATCCAGGGGAGTCGTAATTGCCAATATCGGTGCGAATCCAGTTTTTCCCCCACCAGTTTTGCCACGCAGTTTTATCACCAAAGTTGATGTAATCATTAAAAGAGTGCCAGCTCTGGCCGGGGCCTGGTTTCCAGTCTGTCCAGTGCTTGCCGAGAGTTTTAGTCAGCTCGTCACCTTTAAGATACAGCGCGCCAAAATCGTACTCCTGCATATCGGCAAGCGTTGCATAGCCTGTATGGTTCATCACGATGTCGAACAAAATTCGAATGCCGCGTTTATGGGCTTCGTCTACCAGTGTACGTAGTTCATCCTCAGTCCCCATATTGGCATCGAGTTTGGTCCAGTCCATGGTGTAGTAACCGTGGTAGGCATAGTGTGGGAAGTCGCCTTTTGTGCCACCACCCACCCAACCGTGAATTTGCTCGAGAGGCGAGCTTATCCACAATGCGTTCACACCCAGTTGCTGTAGATAATCGAGTTTTTGGGTTAGTCCAGCCAGGTCACCACCGTGGAACGTGCCGATCTCTTGCATTCCATCTTTATGACGGCCATAGCTGTTATCGTTTTTCGGATTACCGTTTTCAAAACGGTCAGTCAGTACAAAATAGACCGTGGCATTGTGCCAGCTAAACGGAGCGGTCTGTTTGGTGGAGGCTGATTCCAGAAGCAGCAGGCCGTTGCTATTCGCCGCAGGCATTAGGGTAATCTTGCCTTGTGTGACCGTTGTTGTGGCACCGCTGTAGAAATCGCGGACCTCGCTACCTTCAGCAAAGGTTTTGCTGACATCCACTGTTAGCGGTTTACCATCCCATTTCGGGCACTGACGGGTGACATCAACAGGAGCGGCTTGTGCCTCACTATTGACGCTCAGGAGGAGCGTAGGAGTGCCGCTGCGCGTATCAATTTGAACCCGATACTCTCCTTCGCGAAATAAACGCCAGACGGGTGCTTCCCCTTCGCAAGGTTTAAGCGACAGCGCCTGGTTAAGTTTGATTGATTCCGCAGGTTGCCAGCATGACTGATCTGATTTAAGACTGAGCGGTAATATGCCTTTCGCAAGCTTACCTTCGCTCACAAATAGCCCTGGATTTTGCTCTTTAAACGCAGGTAAACCTGGAGCCGTCCAGGCGGCTTGTACCAGTCCAGGGAACAGGAGAAATAGCAGAGGTAATTTTTTCATAGGGTTAAGCCCGTGTTTATCTTTTATTCAGTTTGGCACTGTTTTAATTAACTGAATTCATCCTCAAATTGGATAGTTGGGGATGAGATAATAGGGTGAGTGACGGGGTTATCAGTTTGCTCAAATATGGGATAACCATCGCATATTACGACACTTTTTTCCGTCATAAGAAGATCGTACGTGACATCATTTAAGAATCGGATTATTTATTTTGGTGCTCAGAAGGTCTAATTTTGTTAGTATCCGCGTTTACTTTATTCGAAACCTTTTATAAACAAGGCACTGGAAACGTAACGATCCGACCAGGAGATCTAATGATATCAACCCATTTCCGACGATTTGGGGCTGCGATACTTATGTTACTCACCTTCAGTTTTTCAACTGGGGTATTAGCAAGTAAACATGAGCCAAAATCGCATAAAGCCCACATAGTTAAGACCAAAAGCACGACGACACACAGTAAGAAATTGGTAAGTAGTAAAAAAGAGTATTCTCGCAATAGTGAAATTGCATCGCTCCCTGACTTGCGAAAATACCCTTCCGGAACACCTAGAAAAAAAGCGTTTCTCCGGACGGTCATGCCATATATTACTAGTCAAAATGCAGCGATTACTGCAGACCGTAACTGGTTGGTTTCTAAGCAGTATGAAAAACGCTGGTCACCATCAGAGCGTACACGCCTGAAAGGAATTACCCAGCGCTACAAAATTGCGTGGAATGGTAATACTAAGCGTGTGCCGTGGAATACGCTGATGGAAAAAGTCGACATCATTCCTACCAACATGGTGGCAACGATGGCTGCAGCTGAAAGCGGCTGGGGTACGTCTAAACTTGCCCGTAGCAATAACAACTTGTTTGGTATGAAGTGCAGCAAGCGCCATTGCAACAGCGAACCAGGTAAAGTTAAAGGCTATTTGCATTACGATTCAGTTAAAGAAGGCGTTAACGCTTACGTAACAAATCTGAATACGCATCCGGCCTATAATTCCTTCCGTAAATCACGTGCGCAATTGCGTAAAGCGGATCAGGAAGTGACTGCCAGCAATATGATTCATAAGCTGAAAGGGTATTCTACAAAAGGTAGTAGCTATAACAATTACCTATTTGCGATGTACCAAACCAATCAGCGCTTTATGGCACCGAACTAATTAAAAAAATAGAATGTTAATAATAAGTAATTATTCACGCCTTCAATTCGAAGGCGTTTTTTTGCTTAACTCATTCACTACACCAATATTTCACTATGCCTATCACGATGATCTTTCGGCGTTGAGTCATACTCTTTTTTAAATACCGAATAGAAATATTGCAGTGATGGGTAACCGCACATTTGCGATATTTCATTGATAGACAAAGACGTAGACACCAGCAAACTGCGCGCTTTTTCTAACTTTTCGGTGTGAATTATTGTATGAATCGTCTCACCGACTTCTTCTTTGAATCGCTTCTCGAGATTCGAACGCGAGATCCCTACCGCGTCCAAAACTTGCTCAACTTTGATACCTTTACAGGCATGGTTTCGGATGTAGTGCATTGCCTGAATCACTGCGGGATCATGCAAAGAACGGTAGTCCGTTGAACGACGTTCAACCACACGCATCGGCGGCACCAGAATGCGTTGTAAAGCAAGCGGCTCATTGTCCATTAAACGATGCAACAACTTTGCGGCCTGATAGCCCATCTGCCTTGTCCCCTGTGCCACCGACGAGAGCGCCACACGCGACAGGTAACGCGTGAGTTCTTCGTTATCTATCCCAATAACACAGAGCTTCTCCGGCACAGGAATATGCAGATGTTCGCAAACTTGCAGCAGGTGGCGTGCACGTGCATCCGTCACGGCAATAATCCCGGTTTGCGGAGGAAGTGTTTGCACCCAATCCGCCAGGCGGTTTTGCGCATGCTGCCAATTCTCAGGGGCCGTTTCTATACCCTGATAAACCACACCCCGGTATTTTTCTTTTGCCACAAGCTGGTTAAACGCGTATTCACGCTCCATCGCCCAACGCTTGCCGCTGGAGTTCGGCAAACCATAGAAAGCGAAACGTTGAACGCCCTTCTCTTTTAGATGCAAAAATGCACTTTCCACCAGCGCATGGTTATCGGTAGCAATGTAATGTACTGGTGGATAGTGTTCTGGCAAATGGTAGGACCCTCCTACACCAACAATCGGAACATCCGCTCCATCTAATAAACGCTGGATTTCAGTATCATCAAAATCGGCAATCACACCGTCGCCTAGCCACTCTTTGATATTGTCGATACGGGCACGGAAATCTTCTTCAATAAAAATGTCCCATTCAGATTGAGACGCCTGCAAGTATTCACCAACGCCCTCCACTACTTGGCGGTCGTAGGCTTTGTTGGCATTGAATAACAACGTAATGCGATGACGTTTCTCAAACATGCCTTTTCCCTGATAAAAAATTGTATGTGAAAATAACGATGCCCAAGCTACTTCAAGATGCAGGTAGGCGGCAATCGAGAGAATCCCGAGGAGCTTACTCAAGCAAGTGACTCGGGTGAACGAGAGCAGCTAACAACCCTGCAGTTTGAAGGGCGATGGGCATTTTGCACACTTACGCTTTACGCTTGGTCGCCGAATCCATCCACACAGCCAGCAATAAAATGGCGCCTTTTACGATGTACTGCCAGAACGTGGGGACATCCATCATGCTCATGCCGTTATCCAGCGAAGCCATGATAAATGCCCCCATTACCGCCCCTGCAACGCTTCCCACACCTCCAGCAAGACTGGTACCGCCAATGACACATGCTGCAATGGCATCCAGTTCAGCAATGTTCCCGGCAGACGGAGAGCCAGCCCCCAATCGCGAGCTGAGAATTAACCCGGCAATCGCCACCATCAAGCCGTTTATGGCAAACACAGCAAGCTTGGTGCGCTCCACATTAATGCCCGATAGACGCGCCGCCTCGATATTGCCGCCAATCGCGTAAATACGTCTGCCAAACGCTGTGCGAGTCGCCATAAACATTCCCGCTAGCAGTAATAGCGTGAGGATCAGCACCGGTGTAGGTACGCCACGGTAATCATTGAGTAGCCAGATAGCCCCCAACACGATAACGGCAGTGATGGCTTGTCGCCCTACAGCACCTGTGGAGGCGGGCGTTTCCAGCCCCAGAGCCTGTCGGCGAGTGCGCATCCGCCATTGCCAGGCAACAAAAACCACCAGCCCTAAAGTGCCAATACCAAAGCCAATACCATCTGGCAGGTAACTTTGCCCGATTTGCGACATTGAGGCACTGGTTGGCGATACGGTTGTACCGTTAGTAATTCCAATCAGCACGCCGCGAAACGCCAGCATTCCAGCAAGCGTGACGATAAATGACGGCACTTTACGATACGCTACCCACCACCCGTTCCACGCACCCAAAACGAGGCCAAGTACCAGAGTTACGGCAATTGTAAGTGGTAGTGGCCACCCAAGCCAAACATCAAAAATTGCCGCCACACCACCGAGTAATCCCATCATCGAGCCGACAGAAAGATCGATTTCTGCCGAAATGATGACGAACACCATGCCTACCGCCAGAATCCCGGTGATCGCGGTTTGGCGTAACAAATTGGAGATATTTCTGGCACTGAGATAAGCGCCTTCGGTGGTCCAGGTAAAGAACAGCATAATCACCACAATCGCCGCGATCATGACAAAAACCTGGAGATTAAGTGCCCGCAGCCCGGCAAAAGGTGATGCCGTGGGTGCCGGGAGTTTCATTTCAGACGGGTTACTTTTCGACATGCTTTTCGCTCCTCAGTGCAGCTTCCATAACCTGCTCCTGGGTCAGGTTGTTATTAATCAGATTGGCTTTGATTCGCCCCTCATGCATTACCAGCACTCTGTCACTCAGACCGAGCACTTCCGGCAATTCCGATGAGATAACAATGACCGCAATACCTTGCTGAACCAGTTGATTAATAAGTTTGTAGATTTCGTATTTCGCGCCGATATCAATGCCACGCGTGGGTTCGTCAAGAATCAAAATCCGTGGATTGAGAAGCAGGCAACGCGCCAGAATGGCTTTTTGCTGGTTGCCACCGCTCAGGCGACCGATTGCCAACTCTGGTGATGAAGTTTTAACTTTCAGTCTACCAATCGATTGCAGAATGCAGTTTTGTTCGGCAGCGTCATCCAGGTGAGTTAACGCGCCAGAAAACTGGCTTAATGCAGCAAGAGTGATATTTTGCCCAACAGCCATGACCGGCACGATGCCATCTTTTTTGCGGTCTTCTGGCACCATCGCAATGCCGTGGGCTATCGCTTGCTGGCAATTGCTGATAGTGATCGGTTGATTATCAATGAAAATACGGCCTTCAGACTTGCCTGGCCAGACGCCAAACAAACACTGCACAGCTTCGGTACGCCCCGCGCCGACCAATCCTGCTATCCCAAGAATTTCACCTTTATGCAGTGAAAACGAAATGTCATTGACTCGTTTGATATGCCGATTGACGGGGTGCCAGGCAGTGAGATGCTCAACGCGCAGCACTTCTTCACCTGTCTGATGCGGTTCATTAGGATAAAGCGCCGTAAGCTCGCGCCCCACCATCATGGTGATGATGTCTTCTTCACGCATCAATGCCGCATCCCGTGTACCAATAGGTTGCCCATCGCGGATAACGCAAATGGTGTCGGAAATGGCTTTCACTTCATTGAGTTTGTGGGAAATGTAAATACAGGCAATACCATGAGCCTGTAGATCACGAATAATTGCTAGCAGCACTGCAGTTTCTTGCTCAGTTAGTGAAGCCGTAGGTTCATCCAGGATGAGCAAGCGCACTTGTTTATTGAGCGCTTTAGCAATTTCGACCAACTGCTGCTGCCCAAGCCCCAGCGAACCGACGCGCGTATCGGGGGAAATATTTAGGCTCATCTGTGAGAGCAGTTTTTGGCATCGGAGCGTCATGCTGTCGTAATCCAGTACACCATACTGCGACAACTCAGCACCGAGGAAAATATTCTCAAGCACTGTCAGATGTTTAACCAGAGCCAGCTCCTGGTGAATAATCGCAATGCCTTTGCGTTCGGTATCGCGGATATGGCTCGCCTGAAGTTTTTCACCGGCGAACCATATGTCACCTTCGTAACTGCCGTAGGGGTAGATACCGCACAGCACTTTCATCAGCGTGGATTTACCAGAGCCGTTTTCGCCACAAAGGGACATCACTTCACCAGCATCAACTGACAGACTGACGTTATCCACGGCCTTCACAACACCAAAAGCTTTGGTGATATTTTTCATTTCTAGTAAACAAGGCATAGCCCCTCCTTTACCTGTTTTCAGGATATCGCCCGTGGCACAGCACGGGCGCAGTGGGTTATAGCTCGTTCTTCTTGTGGAAACCGTCTGCCACAACGGTGCTGTCGATATTGGCTTTATCGACTTCGACAGGTGTCAGTAGACGCGAGGGAACATCTTTAATGCCATTGTTCAATACAGCATCAGAACCTGGTTGTTTGCCTTCACCTAATTCCACAGCAATTTCAGCTGCCGTATTCGCAAGTTTGGTGATTGGCTTATAAACCGTCATGGTTTGTGTACCGGCAATAATGCGTTTCACCCCAGCCAAATCCGCATCCTGCCCGGAAATGGCGACTTTCCCAGCTAACCCTTGCGCACTTAATGCCTGAATTGCGCCGCCTGCAGTCGCATCGTTTGACGCCACAACCGCATCAATTTTATTGTTATTAGCCGTCAGAGCATTCTCCATAATTTTCAATGCGTTTTCAGGCAGCCAACCATCAGCCCATTGATCACCGACAATTTTTATTTCCCCACTCTTAATATAAGGATTTAATACTTTCATCTGCCCTGCACGGAACATTTTGGCATTATTATCAACAGGTGAGCCACCCATTAAAAAATAATTTCCAGAAGGCACTTTATTAACAAGACTTTGCGCCTGTAGCTCACCAACCTTTTCATTATCAAATGAGATGTAATAATCAATGTCGGCATTATTAATCATGCGATCATAAGCTAATACTTTTATTCCTTCTCTTTTAGCTTCAGCAATCACATTACTTAACACCTGGCCGTTGTAAGGAATAATGACAAGTACATCAACACCACGGTTAATCATGTTTTCTATTTGCGACATTTGCGTTTCTTCGTTGCCATTCGCGGATTGTACAAAGACTTTCGCGCCCAACGATTCGGCTTTTTTAACAAAAATATCTCGGTCTTTCTGCCAGCGTTCAAGACGTAAATCGTCTATTGCCATGCCAATTTTCACTTCTTTAGCAGCACCACTGATACTAGTCAGAATTAATGAGGCACACAGCGTTAGTAAGAGGTTCTTAATCTTCATATTGTTATACCTTTGTAGGGATGAATAACTCGGATTAAAATTATTATCTGTCGACCAGAGAGGATTGTTGTCTTTGAATACAAATCCAGCAATTATAGATTTTTATCTTCCCATTACGTTTTTTGGTTTAATTTCTAATTTATGATGGCGATCTGCTTTTAATTTAAAAAATTCAGTCGTTGCTTTATTTACTGGAATAACCATCGAGATATTTCATTCATTATTTTCAGTATTTTTGCGAAGCAGCGCACATTTGAGCATTCTCTTAAACGCAGTGTGAAATAACGTAATTGAGCAACGCCCGAGGAAAATACAGGATGGTGACAGAATCGCTTACTTGCCGCCCCCCTTGATTACGGAGTCACTTATGCAAGCCTATTTCGACCAACTTGAACGCGTACGTTTTGAAGGTACAAAATCCACTAATCCTCTGGCATTCCGTCACTACAATCCAGACGAAATCGTTCTGGGTAAACGCATGGAAGAACACCTGCGCTTTGCTGCCTGTTACTGGCATAACTTCTGCTGGAATGGCACGGATATGTTTGGTTCCGGTTCCTTTGAGCGTCCCTGGCTGCAAGCAGGCGATGCGTTAGGTCTGGCAAAACAGAAAGCTGACGTGGCGTTTGAATTCTTCCACAAGTTGAATGTGCCGTATTACTGCTTCCACGATGTAGACGTTTCACCAGAAGGTGCGTCTCTGAAAGAGTATCTGAACAACTTCGCGCAAATGACCGAAGTGCTAGCGCAAAAGCAGCAAGAAAGTGGTGTGAAATTGCTGTGGGGTACTGCCAACTGCTTTACCAACCCACGCTTTGGTGCCGGTGCGGCAACCAACCCGGATCCAGAAGTGTTTTCCTGGGCTGCCACACAAGTAGTAACGGCAATGAATGCCACTCACAAACTGGGCGGTGAAAACTATGTACTTTGGGGTGGCCGTGAAGGTTACGAATCCCTGCTCAATACCGATTTGCGTCAAGAACGCGAGCAAATTGGCCGCTTCTTGCAAATGGTCGTTGAGCACAAACACAAAATTGGTTTCCGTGGCACGTTGCTTATCGAACCAAAACCACAAGAACCAACGAAGCATCAGTACGATTACGATGTCGCCACGGTTTATGGTTTCCTGAAACAATTTGGTCTGGAAAAAGAGATCAAAGTAAATATTGAAGCCAATCATGCAACGCTTGCGGGCCACTCTTTCCACCATGAAATCGCCAGCGCCATTGCACTGGGGATCTTCGGCTCGGTTGATGCCAACCGTGGCGACCCGCAACTGGGTTGGGACACTGACCAGTTCCCGAACAGCGTGGAAGAAAACTCGCTGGTGATGTATGAGATCTTAAAAGCAGGTGGTTTCACCACGGGCGGCCTGAACTTTGACGCCAAAGTGCGTCGTCAAAGCACCGATAAGTACGACCTGTTCTATGGTCATATTGGTGCGATGGACGTAATGGCGCTGTCGCTGAAAATTGCTGCGCGCATGATTGAAGATGGTGAGCTGGATAAGCGTGTTGCGAAGCGTTATGCCGGTTGGAATGGCGAACTGGGCCAGCAAATTCTGAAAGGACAAATGTCTCTTGCGCAGATTGCGCAGTACGCTGAGCAGCATAACCTGGCACCACAGCACCAGAGTGGTCATCAGGAATTGCTGGAAAACCTGGTGAACCATTATCTGTTTGATAAATAAACTTAAGCCGTAGTCATGAAGTGCAACCTGTAGCGGATGCCCTAAATAATTCGAGTTGCAGGACAAAAGGCTTCAGCATTTTGAACAGCGCTTGCGCTGGCCCAACGAGGCGAGGCTCTGCCGAGTAACGCGGCAAAGGCTCGAATCCCCAGGAGCTTACATAAGTAAGTGACTGGGGGGCGATCCTGCAGCCAACACCCCTGCAACTTGAAGTATGACGGGCGTATAAGTAGGAGTCGGTATGTATATCGGAATCGATCTCGGAACATCAGGCGTTAAAGCCATTTTGCTCAATGAGCAAGGTGACGTGCTGGCATCACAGACCGAAACGCTGACTGTGTCACGGCCACATCCCCTGTGGTCGGAACAAGATCCAGAACACTGGTGGCAAGCCACAGACCGCGCAATGAAAGCACTTGGCGAGCAGCATTCTCTTCAGGGCGTGAAAGCGCTGGGGATTGCCGGGCAAATGCA
>Ga0105251_10000861_pt1 | contig 27191 bp, 27 predicted proteins | sample KBSS64metaG_FD_80424 | JGI IMG/M metagenome (GOLD analysis project Ga0105251, IMG submission 80424) | Switchgrass rhizosphere microbial communities from Kellogg Biological Station, Michigan, USA - KBS S6-4 metaG | ecosystem: Host-associated > Plants > Roots > Rhizosphere > Soil | place...
ACGAGCAAGCGTCTTTCCGATCGAAGCACACTCAGAGGAACGTCCATGACGAAGCATCTCACCGAAGCGCAGGTCGCGCACTTCAAGCAGCACGGCTATGTCTATCCGATGCGCGCGATCGACGCGCACGAGGCGGCGGAGTATCGCCGCATCATCGAACGGTACGAGGCGTCCTCCGGCGAGGACGTCAACAGGACGCTCAAGATCAAAGGTCATCTGGCCTTGCCGGCGATCGTCGAACTCGGCCGTCATCCGGCCATTCTGGATGCGGTCGAGGATCTCATCGGGCCGGACATCATGCTGTTCGGCGCGTCGATCTTCGCTAAAAACGGTCGTGATCCGCGCTATGTGTCCTGGCATCAGGACTCGACGTATTTCGGGCTGACGCCGCACGAGGAAGTGACCGTGTGGGTCGCGCTCACGCCGGCGAATTCGGTCAACGGCGTGCTGCGCGTGCTGCCCGGCTCGCACAGCGGGCCGGACCTCAAGCACGTCGAGACGTACGCGAAGGACAACATGCTCGCCAAGGGGCAGACGCTCGTCGACATCGACGAAAACCTGGCGGTCGAAATGCCGCTTGAGCCGGGCGAATTTTCGATGCATCACGAACGCACCGCGCACAGTTCGTTGCCGAATCGCTCGGATGATCGGCGCATCGGCTTCGCGTTCTTCTATGTGCCGGCGCATGTGCGATCTGTCACCGGCCGACGTCGGGCGACGCTCGTGCGCGGCGTCGATCGCTTCGGTCACTGGGATGCCGACACCTTGCCCGAATACGACTGCGATCCGCGGTCGATGAGCGAACTGGCGCAAACCTGGGGCAAGTACAAGGACGGTGAAGTCAGGCAGGCCGCGGACATGGCTGCGCCGCAATGAATCCGCTCAGACTCGTCGCGGCGCATGCAGGCCGCGACGAGTCTGAACGTCAGGCGCGTCCGGAAGACTCGCTCAGTCTTCGGCCGCGTGATGCGGCGAGCGAAAGCGCGCAAGAAACTGCCGCGCGCGCGGCGTCTGCGGCGCGTCGAAGAACTGCTCGGGCGGCGCGCTTTCGATCACCTGTCCCGCGTCCATGAACACCACGCGGCTCGCCACCTGCCGCGCGAACTCCATCTCGTGCGTGACGATGACCATGGTCGCGCCTTCCTGCGCGAGCGAGCGCATCACGCTCAGCACTTCGCCGACGAGCATCGGATCGAGCGCGCTGGTGGGTTCGTCGAAGAGCAGGATGTCGGGCTTCATGGCCAGTGCGCGCGCAATGCCCACGCGCTGCTTCTGGCCGCCCGACAGCCGCGACGGATACGCATCCATCTTGGCCGCGAGGCCGACGCGTTCAAGCAGGCGCTCGGCTTCCGCGTGCACTACGTCGCGTGGAAGTCCGAGCACGTGCAACGGCGCTTCCATCACGTTCTGCAGCACCGTCAGATGCGGCCAGAGCGCGAAATGTTGAAACACCATGCCGATGCGCGCGCGCGAACGCGCGAGTTCGGCATCGTTCATCTTGATCGACGAGCCTTCGCGCAGGCCCATGCGCCGGCCGGATACGTGGACCGTGCCGGCATCGGGAATTTCCAGCCAGTTCACGCAGCGCAGCAGCGTGGACTTGCCACAGCCCGACGGTCCCAGCAGGCATACGGTCTCGCCCTTGTGCACGGTGAGCGAGACATCGCGCAGCACGTGATTCTCGCCGAACGACTTCGATATGCCGTTGAGTTGCAGGACCGTAAGCGCCGCCTGGCTCGCCGCGCCGCTCGCGAGGCCGGACGATGCTCCGGCTGCGTCGGTCGCGCGCATGATGGTGACCGGGACGTCGTTCGAAATGTTCATGCTCTGCGTTCCTCGGCAAATCTGGACAGTAATCCGCTGCCGCCTTCGATCACGAGGCATATGGCCCAGTAAAGCAGCACGGCCGTGATGAACGCGGCGAACGGGATGAAATAGGTCGCCTGAATGCCGTTCATCTGATGCGTCAGCTCGCCGACCGCGATCACCGTGAGAAACGCGCTGTCCTTCACGATCTGCACGAGCTGATTGCCGATCATCGGCAAGGCGACTGTGAAGACCTGAGGCAGGATGATGCGGCGAACCAGGCCGAAGCCGTGAAAGCCGTACGCGCGCGCGGCTTCGATCATCGGCGCGGGCAGGCCGGCCCACGCGCCGCGCAGCAGCTCGGCCATGTAGGCGGTGTTGTAGAGAATCAGCGCGATGGCGCCGGCCCACCAGTTCGACAGGCGAATGCCCGCGCTCGGCAGCCCGAAATAGATCAGATAGACGAACAACAGGAAGGGCGCGCAGCGCATCGCATCGACATACAGCACGGCGATGTGCGCGATGGCCGGGCGCTTCGACATGAGCGCGGGTGCGAGCAGCGCGCCCAGCAGGAGCGACGCGAGTGCGGCGACCGCGAGCAGTCCGAGCGTGTCGAGCAAACCCGAAAGCACGTCCGCGCGCTGCTGCCAGACGATCAGAAAGTGTTCCGTCATGCGCGGGCCTCCACGGGCTGGCGACGCTCGATCACGCGCTGTGCCCGGATCAGCACGAACACGATAAGTCCGTAGAGCACCAGCGCGAACACGAAGGGCGGCAGCGGATCATAGGTGCGCGCGCCCACACGCAAGGCCGCGCGCGTGATTTCGACGATGCCGATGACCGCGACCGCGGGCGTCGACTTGATCTGCAGGGTCATCTCGTTGACGAGACCCGGAAGGCTCGCGCGCCAGAGCTGCGGCAACACGATGCGCCGGAACCGCAGGCTGCGCGGCATCGCGAAGGCGAGGGCGGCATCGTACTGGTCGCGCGGAAAGTTGATCAGCGCGGCGCGCCAGATTTCGCAGTTGAACGCCGCAGTGCTGATGGTGAGCGCGAGGATCGCGGCGGGCGTCGGGTCAAGCGAGATGCCGAACTGCGGCAGCGCGAAGAAGATCAGCAGCGTCAGCGTCACGGCGGGACACGAGCGGATGAGGCTCACGTACGCGAGCACGATGCGGTTGAGATACGGCACGCGCGCCCAGCGGATCAACGCGAGGCCGAGTCCCAGCGGCACGCCGAGCACGATGCTGGCGACCGAGAGAAGCACGGTCTCCAGCGCTCCTTGCGCGATGCTCCAGTAATCGAAGGCGTTCATCGATGCGGGATGATATGGGCGTAAAGGTCAGTTGACCGACTGCGGCATGTCCTTGTAGCTCGCGCCGAGCCACTTCTGCTGGAGCTGGTACATCTCGCCGCTCTTGCGCAGTTCGAGCAAAGCGGCATCGACTATCTTCAGCACGTCGGTATTGCCCTTTTTCACGGCCCACGCGATATAGGTCGGCTTGCCGATCGCCTGGCCGACGACGAACACGTCCGGGCGCGTCTTCACGAGCGAGTTCAGGCTGATCTGCGTATTCGCGACCGCATCGACGCGACCGAGCCCGAGATCCTGATAAGCCTCCGGATACGACTGATACTCGACGATCTGCTTGAGACCGTTGCCGCCGTGCTTCTTTTTCAGCTCCTCGTTGAAGGACTTGAGGTCCGCCAGCATCGCGCTGCCCGTTTCCGCGCCCACGACCTTGCCGACGAGATCGTCGGCGGTCTTGATCGGGGCGCCCTTCTTGGTCGCATACACGGTGACGGCCTCGCAGGTCGGCGACGCGAAGTCGAAGTTCTTCTTGCGCTCTTCGGTGACGAGCACCGCGCTCAATGCCATGTCGTACTTGCCCGTCGTGACGCCGGGCAGGATGCCGGACCACGGCATCACCTGTTGTTTGACGTCGACGCCGAGCTTCTTGCGCATCAGCGCGAGCAGGTCGTTGTCATAGCCCGTGTTCTTGCCGTTCTCGACGAATTCGAACGGGTTGTAGTCGTCCTCGGTCGCGACGCTCAGATAGCCCCGCGCCTTGATTTCCTCCGCGCCCGCTGCATGAGCCGCCTGGCTCAGGCCGAACGTCGCGACGAGCATGAGCGCGCACGAGCGAAGAAGCGTGACGGCGGTGCGCTGTTTCGACTGACGAGCATCGCGACGGGTGAGACAGGCTGACATGAGAGGCCTCTTTGATGTTTGCGATGGCGCGCACGGCGTTCGATGCATGCGCGGTCGCTGGTTGGCGATCGTCGAATGGACGATTCGTTCGAGTACCGATGAAATCGACTTCGGAATATGCAAGTGGTATGCCAACGATCCATCGCGCCGCCATCCCCGACGAACCGGCGTTCATGCGGCACACGAGCCGCCGTATCGAAATATGTGGTGCACCACAGATGTCCTGGCGGCCTCGTCTTCGTGCATGACCGCACCGAGTTGCGACATGGGGCGGCAATCGGTGGTTTGCTTATCCGCGAATTGGTGTTCGCTTGCGGGCTTCGGACTCAGATCGACGCGCGGCAGGCCGTGATGATGCTCAATGACTTGAAGGAGAATCTCGTCGAACGCTCAGGCGGCAGCTATGAAGCTCCTGCCATGCAAGGCGAAGCGCGTGACGGTCGCACGGTGGCGCGTGAGGGCTGCTTTGTGGGCTTTGCGCGCGGTATCCGCAAGAGACCGCTGCGGGTCGAATCGCCCGTTCACTTAGGCGATAGCGCGTTTTCAAAGCGTCGGCATATGCAGATGATGCGGATCGCCCATCATATCGGCAACGCGCCTTAGCGCTTCGCGGCAATCTTCCCGGTTCTGAGGTCCGCCGAGACATAACCGCAGCGCATTCGGCGGATTCCCATCTGCGGAAAATGCGGCCCCGGCCACCGCGCCGATGCCTTGATTGCGCAACTGGAGGGCCAATTCCGGCGCACTCCAATCACACATCGAAGGCACGGGCAGCCACAGATGAAACCCGTGCGGGTCGGCGTCGAACGCGAAGCCTCGAAGCTCGTCCGACGCGATCGCCTGTCTGGCCGATGCCTCCTCGCGAATAGCTTCGAGCACGTCTGAAGCCGTGCCGTCGTTGACCCATTGGGTCGCGAGGAGGACGGTGAAAGGGCTCGGCATGACCGTCGTCGCACGCAATGCTCCCGCGATCCGCTGCGTCTGCCGCAGCGTAGGCGCTTTGAGATATGCCACGCGCAACCCCGCGCCCAGCGTCTTCGATAAGCCGGTCACGTGATACGTCAGTTCGGGCGCGAGTTGCGCGAGCGTGGCGGGCGCGTCGAAAGGCAACATGCCGTAAGGCTCGTCTTCGATGATCGGCACGTTGTAACGCAAGGCCACATCGGCAAGGGCTTCGCGCCGCTGCAGCGTAAGCGTCAATGTGCTCGGGTTCTGCAGCGTGGGATTGCAGTAGAACGCTCCCGGCTTCTCCGTCTTGCACAACGCTTCGAACGCATGCGGCAACGGGCCTTCGTCATCGCGGGGCAAGGCCTGCAAGCGCACGCCTAGTTGCGAAGCAATCGCCTTGATCCCGGGATAAGCGAGCGAATCCAGACAGATGATCTCGCCCGGCCGCGCAAGCTGCGACACCAGCGCAACGAGCGCGCCATGAATGCCCGGACAAACGAGCACGTTATCGACATCGCAATCCGGAACGCGTTTCCGAAGCCATTCGCGTCCCGCCGCGCGATCCGCCGCCGTTCCGCCGAAATCCTGATAACGCAACAACTGAAACGGATCGGCACGCTCCATCAGGCTCGCCGCCGACGCGCGCAGTCGCGCTGCCAACAGCGGTGGTTCGGGCGGCATGTTCATCGACATCTCGACGCCGCCGCCCCCCGCGAGCGGCAACGTCGGCGTCCTGCCGCGCGCGAAGGTTCCGCTACCCGCGCGCGCATCGAGCAGGCCGCGCTTGCGCGCTTCCGCGTACGCACGCGCGACCGTCGTGTAGTTGAGGCCGAGCAGGTCGGCGAGATCGCGCAAACCCGGCAATCGGTCACGTGGCCGCAATCGCCCGGTGGCAAGGTCTTCTTCGATCAGATCGGGAATCGTCAGATAAGCGGGCTTTCTACTCTCCTCGAGCTTTCTGATCCAGTGATGCGCCGGCTGATTCATGACCGCGATGTCCTCGGCGAAGGTTCGATTCACCTTAGCATGACAAATCAATCAAAAGAAAAGAGATCGCATGCGCTGATCGCAGTTGATTGCATTGATCGCATCCATGCACATCGTCAGTGTGCTGCGCACCACGCACAGGCTTTCCTGCGCTGAAAGCGTGCGCGCCTCGCTCGGCAAGGCTCCCGTGCACGACTACGAAAGGCCGTCCGCAACGGCTTGCACGAGAATTTTTCGTGTCGCGCATGCAAGTTTGTTTTGCTTGATTGCAAAGTGATTGCATTTTACGGGCCAATCATTGGCATATCCGTTGCGTTTGAGCGTTCGCCGTCGCGATGAAACATGACGGTATACACGTGAACCCAACATCGGAGAATGCCATGCCCGCAGTCAATCAACCGCTTCACAAGAACGGCGACTTTCTGGTCGACTACGAAGAGAAAGTTTTCGAAGACGTGAAGGCCGAACCTGGCGAGAAAGCACTCGTCACGTTTCATACGGTCGCATTCGAAGGCTCGATCGGCTTCGTGAATCTGCTGCAAGCCACGCGTCTGCAACGCAAGGGATTCGACACCTCCGTGCTGCTCTATGGACCGGGCGTGACGCTCGGCCTGCAACGCGGCTTCCCGACGCTCGGCGACGAAGCGTTCCCCGGCCATCTCAACTTCAACAAGCAGCTTCAGAAGTTCATGGCTGAAGGCGGGAAGGTCTACGCATGCCGCTTCGCATTGCAGGCTCTCTACGGACACGGCGAGGCGTCGCTCATCGAAGGCATTCGTCCGATCAACCCGCTCGATGTGCTCGATCTTCAGTTGCTTCATCGCAAGGAGAACGCGCTCGTTATTCATACGTGGACCGTGTGACGATCATGGCCGATGCCCTGACGACCAAGCGCGTCGTGCGCGCCGCCGCCGTGCAGATCGCGCCGGATTTCGAACGCCCGAACGGCACGCTCGAGCGCGTCTGCACGACCATCGACGAAGCCGCCGCGAAAGGCGTGCAGCTGATCGTGTTTCCCGAGACCTTCGTGCCGTATTACCCGTACTTCTCGTTCGTGCGCGCACCGGTTGCTTCGGGTCCGGATCACATGAAGCTCTACGAACAGGCGGTGGTCGTGCCGGGTCCGGTCACGCAGGCAATCGCGGAACACGCGCGGCTCGCGAACATGGTGGTCGTGCTCGGCGTCAACGAGCGCGATCACGGCAGCCTCTACAACACGCAGCTCATCTTCGACACCGATGGCCGCCTGCTGCTCAAGCGCCGCAAGATCACGCCGACGTTCCACGAACGGATGATCTGGGGACAAGGCGATGCCGCGGGGCTGAAGGTCGCTGAAACGCGCGTTGGCCGCGTCGGCGCGCTGGCTTGCTGGGAGCACTACAACCCGCTCGCGCGGTACGCGCTGATGACGCAGCATGAAGAGATCCATTGCAGCCAGTTTCCCGGCTCGCTGGTCGGCCCGATCTTCGCCGAGCAGATCGAAGTGACGATCCGGCATCACGCGCTGGAGTCGGGTTGCTTCGTCGTCAATGCGACAGGCTGGATGACCGATGCGCAGATCGAAGCCATTACGCCGGATCCGAACCTGCAACGCGCGCTGCGCGGCGGCTGCAACACGGCGATCATCTCGCCCGAAGGTCAGCATCTGGCCGAGCCTTTGCGCGAAGGCGAAGGCATGGTGATCGCCGATCTCGACATGTCGCTCATCACCAAGCGCAAACGCATGATGGATTCGGTCGGCCACTACGCGCGGCCCGAGCTGCTGAGTCTCGCGATCAACGACCGACCCGCCACGCCCGTCACTTCTTTCAAGGACACCTACGACGATGAGCGCAAGAGAGAGCCTGCCGGCGTCGAGCCGGCAATTGATGACTGAGCTTCAGTCGAGCGGCCTGCGCCTGGTCGATCCGCGCGCGGGTGTGTCGAGCCGGCGCGGCGGCGCGGGACCATCGGATCACAAGGCGGTGACCGTCGATGGCGTGACCATCATGGTGCCCGTGCATACGAGCACTGCCTGGGATTCGCCGTTCGTCGCGGGCCAGCCGGACGCGAGCGGCAACAGCGCGCTGATGCGCAACACGATCCCGATCGCGAGCATCAGCTTTCCGAAGACGCCGCGCTTCTACGCGATGCAGACACTCGACGGCGTGCCTTATTCGCACATAGCGACGCTGCACAGTGCCGACGTCCTCGCGACAACCGTGCTGCAAACCTGCATCCGTTACGAAAGCCGGCGCAAATCGTGCAAGTTCTGCGCGATCGGGCAATCGCTCGCGGCGGGACGCACGATCGCGCGCAAGACACCCGAGCAGCTCGCCGAGGTGGCGCGCGCCGCCGTGTTGCTCGACGGCGTCAAGCACATGGTGCTGACCACCGGCACGCCGCCGACGCCGGATCGCGGCGCGCAGATCCTGTGTGAGAGCGCGTTCGCGATCAGGGCGGCAGTCGATCTGCCGATCCAGGCGCAGTGCGAGCCGCCCGATGACGACCGCTGGTTCGAGCGCATGAAGGCGAGCGGCATCGATACGCTCGGCATGCATCTCGAAGCGGTGACGCCCGCGGTGCGCGACCGCATCATGCCAGGCAAGGCGAGCGTGCCGGTGTCGCGCTACATGGAAGCGTTCGAGGCAGCGGTCGCGGTGTTCGGGCGAGGGCAGGTGAGCACGTACATCCTCGCGGGACTCGGCGACACCGCACAGGCCATCGTCGATATGGCGGGCGATTTGATTGCGCTCGGCGTGTATCCGTTCGTCGTGCCGTTCGTGCCGATCAGCGGCACGCCGCTCGAGGACCATCCCGCACCCACGCCCGACTTCATGCGCTCGGTGCTGGCGCCGATCGGCGCGATGCTCGCGCAGGCGAGCATGCGTTCCGCCGATATCAAGGCGGGCTGCGGCAAATGCGGCGCATGTTCGTCGCTTTCATCGTACGAGGTGTGACCATGTTCGTGGAAGCCATCGACGGCGATGCGTTCGATCTCGACTACACGCCGGTCGAATACCGCGTGAAGTGGGCGACGCTGCCGTGGGAAGAGGATGAAGCGTACACGCTGCGGCGCGCGGTGTTCTGCATCGAGCAGGGCGTGTTCGTCGGTGACGATCGCGACGAGATCGATGAGCGCGCGCAGTTGCTGGTCGCGCTGAGTTGCGTCGCAGGCATGCCGGAGCAGGTGGTCGGCACCGTGCGTATCCACGAGACGGAGCCGGGCGTGTGGTGCGGCTCGCGGCTCGCGGTGCACGCGGCCTTCCGCTCGCACGGAAAGATCGGCTCGACGCTCATCCGGCTCGCGGTATCGAGCGCGCATGCGCTGGGCTGCGAGACTTTTCTCGCCCATGTGCAGGCGCAGAACGTGCCGCTCTTTCGCCGTCTGCGCTGGGACACGCAGCAGGAGGAAACGCTGTTCGGCCGCCCTCATCATTTGATGCGCGCGCAACTCGACGCGTACCCGCCGTGCCTGACCCCGCAAAGCGGTTTCGTCGCGCTGGCGCGGAGGCTGCCGTGAGCGCGCTCGCCGGACTGGTCGAGCGCCTGCGCGAGAGTCGCGGCTTTCGTCACAAGAACGATATCTCGCATGTGCTTTCGCGTCTTCGTCCGAACGCGCAATCCGTGGCGATCGGCGATGACTGCGCCGCGATTCCCGACGGCGATGGCTATCTGCTCTTCGCGATCGAAGGCATGGTGAGCGACTTCGTTCGCTCGATGCCCTGGTTCGCCGGCTACAGCGGCGTGATGGTGAACGTGAGCGACATCTACGCGATGGGCGGCCGCCCGCTCGCCGTCGTCGATGCGCTGTGGAGCGGCAGCGCACACGCCGCCGGCGAAGTGCTCGCGGGCATGGCGGCGGCATCGGAGGTGTATGGCGTGCCGGTCGTCGGCGGACACAGCAACGTGCGCAGCGACGGCGCGCAACTCGCGGTGGCGATCGTGGGACGGGCGCGCAAGCTTCTGACCAGTTTCGATGCGCGCCCGGGCGATGCGCTCGTGATGGCCGTCGATCTGCGCGGCAGGTTCGAGGAGCCGTATCCGTTCTGGAATGCATCGGTGGGGTCGCCCGAAGGCCGCGCACGCGCCGATTTCGAATTGCTGCCCGCGCTCGCCGAAGAGGGTCTGTGCGATGCCGCAAAGGACATCAGCATGGCGGGCGTGCTTGGGACCGCATTGATGCTGCTCGAATGCTCGAAAGCCGGCGCGCGTATCGACCTCGATGCGTTGCCGCGTCCCGCCGATGTGGAGATCGAACGCTGGCTCACGGCGTTTCCGAGCTTCGGCTTCGTGCTTTCCGTGCGTCGCGAGCATGTCGGCGAGGTGCTGGCCCGGTTCGCCGGGCGCGATCTCGCGAGCGCGGTGATCGGTGAAGTCGATGCCTCGCGCGAAGTGGTCGTGACGCGTGGCAGCGAGGCCGCCTTGCTGTGGAATCTGCGTGAGGAGCCGTTCATATGTGCGCGATGAACACACTGCGCGTCGCGCTGCTCACGCATTCGGTGAACCCGCGCGGCGGTGTCGTGCATACGCTCGAACTCGGGCGCGCATTGCATGAACTTGGTCATGACGTCACGGTGTTCGCGCCGGCGCGCGCGGGCGAGTCGATGTTCCGCGCATCGCCGTGCCGCATCGTGCTCGCGCGAATCGAAGGCGCGCAGCAAGGTCTGGCGGGCATGGTCGGCGAGCGCATGAACGCATTGAAGCGGACGCTCGCGGACCAGGGCACCGGTCTCTTCGATGTGATGCACGCGCAGGACAGCATCGGCGGCAATGCGCTGGCGGACCTGAAGGAACAAGGGGCGATTCGCGGTTTCATTCGCACGGTGCATCATCTCGACCATTTCGACGATGCACGGCTCGCGCACTGGCAAACCCGCGCATGGCGCGATGCCGATGCCGTGCTGTGCGTGAGCGAAGCCTGGACGCACACGATGCGTTCGACCTGCGGCATCGCGGCGCATACGGTCACCAACGGCATCGACCGCGCGCGCTTCGGGGCATCGGCGGATGGCGAAACAGCGGCGTTGCGCGAGCGCTTCGGTCTCGGCGCGGGACCGGTCGTGCTGGCGGTGGGCGGCATAGAGGCGCGCAAGAATACCTCGATGCTGCTCGAAGCGTTCGCATTCTTGCGCCGCCGGCGGCCCGGCGCGCAACTCGTGCTCGCGGGCGGCGCAAGTCTGCTCGATCACGACGTCTATACGCGCGGCTTTCTCGCACGCGCCGCCGAACTGCGACTGGACGTGAGCGGCAAAGGCACGCCGGTCGTCGTCACCGGCGCGCTGCCCGATGCATCGATGCCCGCGCTTTATCGCCTGGCCGGTGTCGTCTCGATGATCTCGCTGCGCGAAGGCTTCGGCCTCGTGGTGCTGGAGGCGCTGGCGAGCGGGCGTGCGGTCGTGGTGTCGCACATCGCGCCGTTCACCGAATATCTCGACGATAAAGCGTGCCTCTTCGCCGATCCGCACGACGCGCAAGCCATTGCCGCGGCACTCGACACGGCGCTCGAGGGCAGGAGCGGCATCGACTTCCTTCACGCCGTGCCCGCGCTGCTGCGGCGCTTCACCTGGCGGGCAAGCGCCGTGCGTCATCTCGACATCTATGGCAGGTGGCTCGCGCGCGCGCCGCTTGCGCTCAACCCATAACGGAGGCTTGCACATGCCTGTCATGCACTTTCGAATTCGCTGGCCGGACGGCGTCGAGGCGAACTGCTATTCGCCCTCTACGGTCGTCAGCGAATATTTCGCGGCGGGCGAAAGCTATGCCGTCGGCGACTTCGTCGCGCGCTCGCGCGAGGCGCTCAACATCGGCTCGCAGCGCGTGCGCGAGAAGTACGGCTTCGCGTGCTCCGCGGCGCTCGATCAGCTTGCACGTATCGAAGACGATGCGGGACGGTTTGCCGATGCGCACGATGCGCGCGTGACCGTGCTCGCGCTCGATTGACCCATTTGTCGAAGAGGAAGCGGATATGTCGAACATCGAATCCACTCAGGCAGCGCCGGAACATCTCGGCGTGATCGTCATCGGCGGCGGGCAGGCCGGGCTCTCGGTCAGCTACTTTCTGCAACAGGCGAATATCGGGCATCTCGTGCTCGAAAAGCACAGTCTCACGCACACGTGGCGCACACAGCGCTGGGACACGTTCTGTCTCGTGACGCCCAACTGGCAATGCGCGCTGCCGGGCCATCCATACGATGGCCCGGACCCGCACGGCTTCATGAAGAAGGACGAGATCATCGCCTATCTCGATGCGTTCATCGCCAAGGTGAACGCGCCGGTGCTCGAAGGCGCGGCTGTCACGCGGGTAACGCGCAACGCCGGTGGCGGCTACATCGTCCAAAGCACGCGCGGGACGTATACGGCCGATCAGGTGGTCGTCGCGTCGGGCGGCTATCACACGCCGATCGTGCCGCGCATGGCGGAGCGCCTGCCGCAGAGCATCGTGCAGGTGCAGTCGTCGGAATACCGCAACGCCGACGCGCTGCCACCCGGCGCGGTGCTCGTCGTCGGCTCGGGGCAGTCCGGCGCGCAGATCGCGGAAGATCTGCACCTGGCGGGCCGCAAGGTGCATCTCGCGGTCGGGGAGGCGCCGCGTTGCGCGCGCTTTTATCGGGGCCGCGACGTCGTCGACTGGCTGGCCGACATGCGCTACTACGACATGCCGGTGACCGATCATCCGCTGCGCGAAGGCGTGCGCGACAACACCAATCACTATGTGACGGGCCGCGACGGCGGACGCGATATCGACCTGCGCCGCTTCGCGTCCGAAGGCATGGAACTGTTCGGGCGGCTGGAGGACTTCCGCGATGGAAAACTGCGTTTTGCGCCGAACCTGCGCGCCAACCTCGACGATGCGGACGACACGTACAACCGCATCAACGCGAGCATCGACGGTTTCATCGAGAAGCATGGTATCGATGCGCCGGCTGCCGCGCGGTATGAGCCGCTGTGGCATCCGCCGGCTGAACGCGCGGAACTCGATCTGCAGGCGAGCGGCATCACGTCTATCGTGTGGTGCATCGGCTTCACGCCGGACTTCGCCTGGCTCGACGCCCCAGTGTTCAACGGGCGCGGATATCCGGCTCACGTGCGCGGCGTGACGGCCGTTCCGGGCATTTATTTCGTCGGCCTCCCGTGGCTGCATACGTGGGGCTCGGGACGCTTCTCCGGCGTCGCGCGCGACGCGCAGTACGTCGTCGACGCGATCTGCGCGCAGCGCTCGAACGTGCCCGATCATGTGTCGATTGCGTGTGCGTGAAGAAGCATGACGCCTCCTTACGACGACACTTACCGCGCCGGCATGCCGCAACTCAACTACGCCGGCCTGTCCGAGAACTGGCTGCTCAAGGAATGCGGCGACCGGCACTGGGGCGCACTCGCGCAAGCCACCGGCAGCGACTTCGTCGCCGATGAAGGCACGCGCGCCTATGCCGCGTTCACGTCGATCCGGCTGCGCGCGCGCGGCATGCACGAGGTGCGCGAGAACGACGCGTTCCGCATTCGCACGGAGCTTGCGCGGATCGGCGCGGCGCGGCATATCAGCGAGCATCGCGTGGAGCGTGAACATGGCGCGATCGCCTCGCTGTCGATGATGTCCACCTTCGTGCGGCGAACCGAGGCGCGTAACAACCGCTCGGTCGCGCGCGCGAGCTTTGCGAAAATGAAGGGCGACATTGCGCCGATGAACGCGGCGATCACCGACATGCAGGACGCCGCGCGCGAACTGCGCCTGTGCGAAGCGGGGCCGCGCCTCGTGGAAATGGGCCTGCACGCGGAAGACTGCGCGCCGGTCGAGTTTCTGCCGTGCCCTTACAACGATTTCAATGGCGCGGACTTCCTCTACTTCGCAAGCTTCCAGGGCTTTGTCGATCGCGCGGAATGGCAGACCTGGCGTCTCGGGGATACCCCCGCGCTCGTCTCGCGCGAACTGCATTATCACGGCAACATCGACGTCGGCGAGAGCCTGCGCCTGACGTTTCGGCGCGCCTTCGTCGACGAGACACGCGTGGCGCACTGGTGCGAGATCGAACGCACGAGCGACGGCAGGAAGATCGCCGACGTCCTCACGCACAAGGCCCGGAGGCGCGCATGAGCCGTCCGCGACGCGTTCCATTGAAGCCGCTTTACACTTCGGCGGATCTTGACCGCATCGAGCATCTCGGTTCGCAACCCGGCGCGCAACCATTCGTGCGCGGACCGTATGCCTCCATGTACACGGAGAAACCCTGGACCATTCGCCAGTACGCCGGTTATGCGGACGCCGCAGATTCGAATCTCGCGTTTCGCAAGGCGCTCGCACACGGGGCGCAAGGCCTGTCTGTGGCCTTCGATCTGCCGACGCAGCTCGGCTACGATTCCACCGATCGCGAAGCATGCCCGGACGTCGGCCTCGCAGGCGTGGCGATCGATACTGTCGACGACATGGCGCGTCTCTTCGAAGGCATCGCGCTCGATCGCGTATCCGTCTCGATGACGATGAACGGCGCAGTGCTGCCGGTACTCGCCGCTTTCATCGTCGCGGCCGAAGAGCGCGGCATCGCGATGGATTCGCTCTCGGGCACGGTGCAGAACGACATCCTCAAGGAGTTCATGGTGCGCAATGCCTACGTGTTCGCGCCGGAACCGTCGATGCGCATCGTCGCGGATGTCGCGCAGTTTCTGAACGAACACATGCCGCGCTTCAAGGCGCTTTCCGTGTCGGGCTATCACTTTCAGGAAGCGGGCGCGGATGCATCGCTCGAACTTGCGCTCACGTTCGCGAATGCCCGCGAATATCTTCGCGCGTTGCGTGCGCGCGGCCTGGAGCCCAATGCCGTTTGCGAGCAACTGAGCTTTTTCTTCGGCGCCGGAACGGACTTTTATACAGAGATCGCGAAACTGCGCGCGGCGCGCTTGCTGTGGTCGAGAATCGCGGCGGAAGAGGGTGCGAGCACGCCGAAAGGCCGTGCGCTACGCATGCACTGCCAGACTTCGGGCTGGTCGCTCAGCCCGACGCGCACGCATAACAACATCGTGCGTACCACCGTCGAGGCGATGGCGGCCGTGTTCGGCGGAACGCAGTCGCTGCACACGAATGCGCATGACGAGGCGCTCGCGCTGCCATCCGCGTCGGCTTCGCAACTCGCGCGCGACACGCAACTCATTCTTCAGCACGAAATGGGCTTGTGCGACGTGATCGATCCGTGGGCCGGCTCGTACATGATGGAATCGCTGACGGCGGATCTTGCCGGGCGGGCGCGCGACATGATCGACGCAATCGAGGCGGGCGGCGGCGCGCGCGAGGCGATTCGCACGGGCTGGGTTCAGCAGCAGATTCGAGCAAGCGCGGCGGCGACGCAGGCGCGCATCGATGCGGGGAAACAGGTGATCGTCGGCACCAACGCCTTTCCGGCAATCGAGGCAGATGATGATGCTCCCGAATGTGTCGCAATCGATGGGGAACGTGTGCGCGTGCAACAGTCGCGCAGAATTTCCGACGTCAAGCGCCGACGCGACGAGTATCGGGTGAGCACGACGCTCTCGGCATTGACTCGCGCCGCACACGACGATGCCGCAAACCTGCTTGCACTGACAATCGATTGCATGCGCGCACGGGCGACGGTGGGTGAATGCACGCGTGCCCTTGAAGCAGTTTGGCCGCGCCATGTGCAGGCATCCGGCGTTGTGTCGAATGCGTATGGAACACGATGTGAAGAGGACGAGGCATGGCATGCGGTGAGGGCACAGGTAGCGCGTCTCGCGAAAAAGCTAGGCAGAAGACCACGCCTGCTGATGGCAAAACTCGGACTCGACGGACACGATCGCGGCGCGAACGTGGTGTCGGCGGCGCTGAAGGACGCGGGCTTCGATGTAGCGATGAGCGGCCTGTTTGCTTCGCCGACGCGTGCAGCGAGGATGGCCGCGAAAGAAGGATGCGACGTGATCGGTATTTCGTCGCTCGCGGGAGCGCATGGAAGTCTCGTACTTCAATTCATGCGCGAGCTTGGAGAAATAGACGTATGTGCGCCGGTAGTCGTCGGCGGGATCGTGCCAGATCAAGACGCGCTTTCTCTGCGGAACATAGGCGTGGCAGAAATCTTCGGACCGGGGACAACCGTACACGAGATCGTCGAGCGGCTTGTGCGGCTGATTGAAACGAGCCGCTTCGGTGGGGCGACCCGGCGCGTGCCAGAACGCACGCGAGTCCTCGAATAAGGGTACCGTCTGTACGCTTGATGGATCTTGTCCGAAGATCACGCCTCGCTCATTGCCGTGGACCTGAGCCAGACGGTTTCTCGCGACCTCTTGCGTCCTGCTTCACGAGCCATCAGTTTTGTTTATCGGCATATCGCTGGTAGTAGGCGGCCGCACGCCTCGCTGCGGCCGTCCCACCGGGCTTTCCACGCGTCAGAACCCCTCCGCAAAAGCAGAATGGTGGTTTACGCGTAGTACCAGCCACGCTGCCTTCATCGCTACCCTTCGGGCTTACGCATTCTGAAGGAGTAGCGCACATGGCACGGATCATCGGAGGCATTGCCGCCTCGCACACACCGACTATCGGTTTCGCGTTCGACAAGAACAAACGCGACGATCCCGTCTGGGCGCCGATCTTCGAGAACTTCGCGCCGCTCACGAACTGGCTCGCGGAGAAGCAGCCCGATGTCATCGTCACGATCTACAACGACCACGTCACGTCATTCTTCTTCGATCACTACTCCGCATTCGCACTCGGCGTAGGACCGCAATGGCGCGTTGCGGATGAAGGCGGCGGCGCACGCGACCTGCCGCCGATCAAGGGTCATCCGGCGCTTGCCGCGCACATCGGCACGTCGCTGATGTCCGACGAATTCGACATGTCGTTCTTCCAGAACAAGGCGCTCGATCACGGCTGCTTCTCGCCGCTTTCGATGCTGTGCCCGCACGAACCCGAATGGCCGGTGAAGCTCGTGCCGCTGCAAATGGGCGTGCTGCAATTGCCCGTGCCGAGCGCGCGCCGCTTCTACAAGCTGGGTCAGGCGCTGCGCCGCGCGATCGAAAGTTATCCGGAGGACATCAAGGTCGCGATTCTCGCGACGGGCGGTCTCTCGCATCAGGTACACGGCGAACGCGCGGGCTTCAATAACACGGCATGGGACGCGCGCTTTCTCGATCTCTTCGAGCGCGATCCCGAACAACTCGCGGACATGACCATCGCCGAATATGCGGCGCTCGGCGGCTACGAAGGCGCCGAAGTCATCATGTGGCTCACGATGCGCGGCGCGTTGTCGTCGAATGTCGTGTGCAAGCATCGCAGCTATTACCTGCCGTCGATGGCGGGCATCGCGACCGCGATCTATGAAGGCGAGGATAGCGAGATCAAGCCGGCGATCATCGAGCGTCATCGTCAGAAGATGGCGGTGCAGCTCACCGTTGTCGAGAACCTCGAAGGCACCTATCCGTTCTCGATCGAAACCGCCGTGCGCGCGTATCGCATCAACGACTATCTGCATCGCATGGTCGAGCCCGCGCATCGCGAGGCATTCAGGCAAGACGAGGAAGCGAGCTTCGAGGCGGCCGGTCTCAGCGAAGAGGAGCGGGACCTCATTCGCCGGCGCGACTGGCGCGGCCTGCTTCATTACGGCGTGATTTTCTTCATGCTGGAGAAGCTCGGCGCGGTGACCGGCGTGTCGAACCTGCACATCTACGCCGCGATGCGCGGCGAAACACTCGAAGCATTTCAGAAGACCCGCAATGCGCCCGGTGCACTGTACTCGGTCGCGGGCAAGGGCGCGGGCAAGCTCGACTGGGACAAGGCCGGGAAGGCCAAAGACTAAGCAGGCAACGGGGACGGGAGACACATATGACTATCGGTAAAACCATCGACATCAAGGGCTTCATCGACGAACGCCCGATTTCCGCCTACCAGTGGCTGCTGGTGGCGCTGTGCTTTCTGATCGTGACGGCCGACGGCATGGATGTCGCGATCATGGGCTTCGTCGCGCCTTCGATCATCGCGGACTGGCACATCTCGCGGCCCGCGTTCGGCCTCGTGATGAGCGCGGCGCCCATTGGTCTCGTGATCGGCGCGCTCGCGGCAGGGCCGGCGTCGGATCGCATCGGACGCAAGTGGGTTCTGATTGCGTCGGTGTTTCTCTTCGGCGTGTTCACGATCGCCACCGCGTTCACGAATTCGCCTTCGAGCATGGCCTTGCTGCGCGTGCTGACCGGCATCGGCCTCGGCGCCGCGATGCCCAATACGACGACGCTGCTCTCCGAGTACGCGCCGCAACGCAAGCGCGCGCTACTGATCACGATCATGTTCACGGGCTTCAATCTCGGCTCGGCGCTGATCGGCTTCCTCGCGGGCGCCTTGATTCCGGTGCACGGCTGGCGCTCCGTGCTGATCTGTGGCGGCGCGCTGCCGCTCGTGCTGATTCCGCTGCAAATCTGGCTGCTGCCCGAATCGGCGCGTCTGCTCGCGGTGCGCGGCGCGAGCTCGGCACGCATCGGCAAGGTGCTCGGCCGCGTATGCGGCGCGCGCTTCGACGGCACGGAGACGTTCGTATCGAACGAGCCGCCGCTGCCGACGAAGAAGCCCATCGGCGTGTTGTTTTCGCATGGCTACGGCCTGATGACGGCCGCGCTGTGGGCGACCTATTTCATGGGCCTGCTCGTGATCTACCTGCTCACCGGCTGGCTGCCGACGCTGATGAAGGACGCGGGGCTCACGGTATCGTCGGCGGCGAACATCACGGCGATGTTCCAGATCGGCGGCACGATCGGCGCGATCATCGTCGGGTGGATCATGGACAAGGTGCGCCCGGCGCCCGTCATCAGCGCGGCGTATCTCGGCGGCGCGGTCTGCGTGCTCGGGCTCGCCTGGATCGGAGCGTTGTCGTCGTCGCTGGCCGTGCTCGTGTTCGCAGCGGGCTTTTGCATGAGCGGCGCGCAAACGGGCCTCAACGCGTTCGCGCCGAGCCGCTATCCGACGGTTGCGCGTGCCACCGGCGTGAGCTGGATGCTCGGCATGGGCCGCTTCGGCAGCATCTTCGGCTCCGCGTTCGGCGGCGCGCTGCTCGGCCTCGGCTGGGAGTTCGGCGCGATCCTCGCGATCCTTGCCGTGCCCGCGACGCTCGCCGCGATTTCGATACTCGTCGCGCAACGCACGCATGCCGACGAAGCGCACGCACAAACCAAAGCAGCACATTAGTACCTGGAGTGACGCATGATCATCGACATTCACGGCCACTACACGACCGCGCCGAAGGCGCTGGAAGCGTGGCGCAACCGGCAGATCGCCGGCATCGAGAATCCTTCGGCGATGCCGGCCGCATCGGAGCTGCATATCAGCGACGATGAACTGCGCGAATCCATCGAAGCGAATCAGCTTCGACTGATGCGCGAACGCGGCCTCGATCTCACCGTGTTCAGCCCGCGCGCGAGCTTCATGGCGCATCACATCGGCGACTTCGAAGTGTCGAGCACGTGGGCCGCGATCTGCAACGAGCTGTGCTATCGCGTGAGCGAGCTGTTTCCGGACAGCTTCATTCCGGCGGCGATGCTGCCGCAGAGTCCGGGCGTCGATGTCGCGACGTGCATCCCCGAGCTCGTGAAGTGCGTCGAGCAATACGGCAACGTCGCGATCAACCTGAATCCGGACCCGTCGGGCGGCCACTGGACGAGCCCGCCGCTCTCGGATCGCTACTGGTATCCGATCTACGAAAAGATGGTCGAGTACGACGTCCCCGCGATGATTCACGTGAGCACAAGCTGCAACGCGTGTTTCCATACGACGGGCGCGCATTACCTCAATGCGGACACGACCGCGTTCATGCAGTGCCTCACGTCCGATCTGTTCCGCGATTTCCCGACGCTCAAGTTCGTGATTCCGCACGGCGGCGGCGCGGTGCCGTATCACTGGGGACGTTTCCGGGGTCTCGCGCAGGAGCTGAAAAAACCCTTGCTGAAGGATCATTTGCTGAACAACGTGTTCTTCGATACGTGCGTCTATCACCAACCGGGCATCGACTTGCTGACGCGCGTGATCCCCGTCGACAACATTCTGTTCGCAAGCGAGATGATCGGCGCGGTGCGTGGCATCGATCCTGAAACGAGGCATTATTTCGACGATACGAAGCGCTATGTCGAGGCTGCGCACATCGAGCCCGACGCGCGCTACAAGATCTACGAAGGCAACGCGCGCCGCGTGTATCCGCGCCTCGATGCGGCGCTCAAGGCAAAGGGACGCTGACATGTACGAACTGGGTGTGGTGTATCGCAACATCGATCGCGCGAACGCGGATGCGGCGGAAAAGCTCGGCGCGCTCGGCGCGGCGACCGTGCACGAAGCAATGGGCCGTGTCGGCCTGATGAAGACCTACATGCGGCCGATCTACGCGGGCGCGCAGGCGAGCGGCACGGCCGTCACCGTGCTGCTGCAACCGGGCGACAACTGGATGCTCCATGTCGCCGCCGAGCAGATTCAGCCGGGCGATATCGTCGTGGCTGCCTGCACGACCGATAACACCGATGGTTTCTTCGGCGATCTGCTCGCGGCGAGCTTCAAGGCGCGCGGCGCGCGGGCGCTCATCATCGACGGTGGCGTGCGCGATGTGCGCGTGCTGACCGGGATGAACTTCCCGGTCTGGAGCCGCGCGATTTCGGCGAAAGGCACGGTGAAGGCGACGCTCGGCTCGGTGAACATTCCCGTCGTGTGCGCGGGCGCATGGGTGAACCCGGGTGATGTGATCGTCGCGGATGACGACGGCGTCGTCGTCGTGCCGTCCGCATCGGCGCAGCAGGTGCTCGACAAGGCCGTCGCGCGCGAGGCGCTCGAAGAAGAGAAGCGCGCGAAGCTCGCAAGCGGCGTGCTCGGCCTCGACATGTACACGATGCGCGAACCGCTGGAAAAAGCGGGGCTGCGCTATATCGATTGATGACCATGAGCATCACCGCTATCTCTTCGATGGCGACGCGCCAGGTGCTCGATGCGCTTGCCTCGACATTCGAAGCGCAGACGGGGCAGCGCATCGCGATCGAATCGGTGGGCGGCGTCGCGGCGTTAAAGCGAATCGAGGAAGGCGAGGCGTTCGATATCGTCGTGCTCGCTTCGGACGCGATCGACCGGCTCGCGGCGGCGGCGCGTATCGATGCAACGAGCCGCGTGCGCATCGCGCGCTCGGGCGTGGCCATCGCGGTGGCGTCGGGCTCGCCGCGTCCTTCCATCGACGATGAGGCGGCCGTGCGCGAGGCGGTGCTCGCGGCGCGCAGCATCGGATATTCGACGGGGCCGAGCGGCGTTTATCTCATGCGTCTGTTCGAGCGCTGGGGCATTGCGGAACGCATCGCGTCGCGCATCGTGCAGGCGCCGCCGGGCGTCGCGGTGGGCGCGCTCATCGCGCGTGGCGAGGTTGAACTGGGCTTTCAGCAGATGAGCGAGATGACCGGTCTCGAAGGTATCGACGTGCTCGGCATGTTGCCGCCTGCGATTCAGACTCTCACGGTGTTCGAAGGCGCGATATGCGCGAACGCGAATGCGCCGCAACTGGCTCGCGCGTTCCTTGCGTTTCTCGGTTCGTCCAACGCCGATAGCGCGAAGGTACGGCACGGCATGGAGCCTTGCTAACAAGACTGATTGCACGCCGCGGAACAGGCGCGGGAACGCCTGGGCGTTCCCGCGATGAAGGCCGTACGGAAAAAGAAGCGCCGGCGCCAGTCAATGTCCCCAGCGCAGCACGAGCGGATCGAGCTTGCGCGCGACTTTCAACAGCCCTTCGCGCACGACGGGATGCATCGGCGCGAGCGGATGACGCACCGCATCCGAGCGAATGACGCCGCCTTCCTTCATCAGGGTCTTGCATGCGGCGAGACCGCATTGCCGGTTCTCGTAGTTGATGAGCGGAAGCCATTGCTGATACAGGTCGGCGGCTCGGTCGGTGTCGCCCGCGAAGTAAGCATCGACGATCTTGCGAATGCCGTCCGGGTAGCCGCCGCCCGTCATCGCGCCCGTGGCGCCCGCATCGAAGTCGGGGATCAGCGTGATCGCTTCTTCTCCGTCCCACGGACCGACGATCGCATCGCCGCCCAACTCGATCAGTTCGCGCAGCTTCGAGGCGGCCTGCGCCGTTTCGATCTTGAAGTACGACACATGCTCGACGTCGCGCGCGAGCTTCGCGAGAAACGATGCGGAGAGCGGCGTGCCCGCGACGGGCGCGTCCTGAATCATGATAGGAATGTCGATCGCATTCGATACTTCGCGATAGAACTCGTGAATGCCGCGCTCTCCGACGCGAATCGTCGCGCCATGATACGGCGGCATGATCATGACCATCGCAGCGCCCGCGTCTTGCGCTGCGCGGCTGCGCTCGGCGCACACGCGCGAGCTGAAATGCGTCGTCGTGACGATGACGGGCACGCGCCCGGCGACATGTTCGAGCACGGTGCGCTGCACCGTATCGCGCTCGGCATCGGACAGTGCGAATTGCTCGGAGAAGTTCGCGAGTATGCACACGCCGTGCGAACCGGCGTCGATCATGAAATCGATCGCGCGTTTCTGGCCTTCGAGATCGAGGCCGCCTTGATCGTCGAAAATGGTCGGGGCGACGGGGAAAACGCCGCGATAAACAGGTGCAGCCATTGAAGTGTGTCTCCTTTGATTGGTTCAGATCCGCTACAGCGTCGCGTTATCGAAGGATAGCGCGAGGCGTTCTTCCCGCGCGCGATGCGTCCGTTGCGCCCGACGCTCCAGCTTACCCCAGCTTCGCCTATGCCCGATATCCAGAGCCATACGTTCGGCCATTGCGCAAGCGCATCTTCGTTGAATTGCCGCCACGGCGCCTGCAATTCGAACATCAGGCCGCTTTTCGGCGCGATGCGCCGCCGCTTTCGGGAAAGCGCGGCGCAAAGTTTCGGTGCGCTCTTGCATCATGGCCTCAGGCCAGGCGATCTTGCGCCATGCGCACGGCGATGTCGAACGCTTTCTGCGTCGCGCCGACATCGGCACGGCCCTGGCCGTGGATATCGAACGCGGTGCCGTGCGCGGGCGTCGCGATCGGCACGGGCAGGCCGCCGTGCACGGTGACGCCGCGCCAGAAGCCCATCAGCTTCATCGCGATCTGACCTTGGTCGTGGTACATCGTGACGACGCCGTCGAAGACCTTCTGATCGCGTGCGCGCACGAAGATGGTGTCGGCGGGGAAGGGGCCTTGCGCATCGTAACCTCGAGCGCGCGCATGTTCGACGGCTGGCGCGATCACGTCGATTTCCTCGCGACCGAACGCGCCGTTGTCGCCGTTGTGCGGATTGAAGCCGCATACCGCGATGCGCGGCTGCGCCACGCCGGCGCGGTTGAGGCCGTCATGAATCAATTGCACCGCGCCGACGATGCGCTCCTGCGTGAGTCTCGCGCTCACATCCTTCAACGCGATATGCGACGTCACGCGCGAGGTCCAGAGCTCGTCGAGGACATTGAATTCGCAGAATGCGCCGCTGAAATCGAGCTGGCGCGCAAACCATTCCATCTCGTCGTTCGTCTCCATGCCGGCCATATGCAGCGAGGTCTTGTTGACTGGCGCGAAGAGCATCGCCTGCGTGCGGTTGGCGCGCGTCATCGCAAGGGCTTGTTTGAAGGCTTCGAGGCTGTACCGGCCGCCGCGTTCGGTCGATACGGCGCGCTCATAGGGGGCGTCGTCGGGGAGGCGGAAGTCGATGAGCGATGGCACGTCGGTGTCGCGCGCGGCGTCGTCGACGCGCTCGACCAGTCGATAGTCGAAGCGCTGCTGCGCGATCTCCATGCCGTGATCCAGCTCGCGCTTGTCGCCGACGATGAGCAGATCGGCGCGCGCGCGATTCTCAGCCTTCGCGATGAGGCGCGCGATGAGTTCGGGACCGATGCCGGCGGGATCGCCGAGAAGAACTGCGATGAGAGGTTTCATGTTGGTAGGGTCTCGTATCTCGTGATCGGTTGCAAGCGGGGGCGGCGCCGGTCGAGGGCGATCGAACCGAAGATATACACCCGCGCGCACGCGCCGTAAAAGTGCAGCCGCGTGTTTGCATCACTCGATGATGTCGAACTCGCTCAGATGCTTGTCGGACAGCGTGATGCCAAGACCCGGCGTTTCATCGGAAAGTTGCAGATAACCGTTTTGCGGTTGCGGCTCGCCGTCGAAGATGTAATAGAAGAGCTCGTTGCCCACTTCCACATCGAACACGGGGAAGAACTCGGACATCGGGCTCGCGGTGCTCGACATCGTCAGGTGATAGTTGTGCATCTGCCCCGCGTGCGGAATCACAGGAACGGACCACGCTTCGGCCATCGCGTTGATCTTGCGCGCGGCGGTGATGCCCCCCACGCGATTCGTATCGTACTGAATGACATCGACGGCGCGGCGTTCCAGCAGATCCTTGAAGCCATAGCTCGTGAACTCGTGCTCGCCGCCGGAGATCGGCACGATGTTCATTTTCTTCAGCTCCTGATAGCCTTCGACGTCGTCGCCGATCACGGGCTCTTCGAGCCAGCGCGGATTGAACTCGGCAAGACGCGGCAGCATGCGGCGCGCGTATTCCAGCGTCCAGCCCATATAGCATTCCAGCATGATGTCCACATCGTCGCCTGCGAGTTCGCGCAGCAGGCGCACCTGCTCCAGATTCTTCGCCATGCCCTTCGGACCATCTTTCGGGCCGTAGCCGAAGCGCATCTTCATCGCGGTGAAGCCCTGGTCGAGATAGCCCTGGGCTTCCGCGAGAAAGGCGTCGCGGTCGTCGTTGTTATAGAGCTTCGATGCGTAGCACCAGATGTTTTCTTTCGTGCGGCCGCCGAGCAGCTTGAAGACGGGCTTTTTCACCGCCTTGCCCATGATGTCCCACAGGGCGATATCCATCGCGGAGATCGCCGCCATGCCGATGCCCTTGCGGCCCCACGCGAGCGTGCGCCGATACATCTTCTGCCAGATATATTCATGATCGAACGGATCTTCGCCGATGGCGATAGGCGCGAGATATTCATCGACGATCTGCTTCGCGACGCGCGGCGCGAGCGCGCAATTGCCGATGCCGATGGTGCCGTCGTCGCATTCGATCTCGACGACGAGCCAGCCGTGAAAGCGGAACGAGCCCATCGCGTCGCCGCGCTCGTAGAGGATATCGACGGCATTCGTGCAGAAGTGCGCTTGCGGCGGAACGACCTTGCCTTTCCATTCGAAAACGCGTGCGCGGACGTGCTTGATCTTCATCTTCGGTGTCTCCGGGTTCGATTCGGGTGGGGCCGCTGAAACGAGGGTTTGCGCGGCTGTATCGGGTAGCGCTAGTGTGCGAAACTCCGCGATAACTGACCATTGAATTATTTGCATCAGGCTATTTCCTGGAGTTATCGCTCGCATGATCGCGCCCGCCACGGCCATACGCAAACGCCTGCGCCTGCGTCATCTGCAATTGATGACGGCGCTCTCGGAAACGGAATCGCTCAGAAGCGCCGCGGACGAACTCTCGATGACGCAGCCCGCCGCGACCAAGGCGTTGAAGGAGCTGGAGGACACCATCGGGGCAACGTTATTCGTGCGTCATGCGCGAGGGATGGAGCCGACCATCTACGGAGAGGCGGTGATGCGATACGCGCGCGTCGTCTTCGAGGATCTCGATGAATTGCGCGAGGAACTGGCGGCGATCGAGGCGGGCGATATCGGCAAGGTGCGCATCGGCGCGGTGATGGCGCCGGCTCCCGATTTGCTCACGAAGGTGATCGTGCAATTGAAGGAAGCGCATCCGCGCCTGCAGATCAGCGTGCAGATCGACACGAGCGATGTGCTCGTGCAGGCGTTGCAGCAGGATCAGCTGGATATCGTGGTGGGGCGCATTCCTTACGGCTTTTCCGCGCTGGATCTGACGTTCGAGACCTTGTCGGAAGAGGCGCTCGCGATCGTCGCGCGGCCGGATCACCCGGCTGTCGGCATGACGGCGAAACCGAAGCTCGCCGATCTCGCGAAGTATCCGTGGATCGTGCAGCCGCATCCGAGTCCGATGCGGCAGATCATCGACCAGACGTTTCGGGACTCGCGCGTTGCGCCGCCGGTGAGTACCGTCGAGACGTCTTCTATTCTGACGACCTTGTCGCTCTTGAGGGATTCGGACATGCTCGCCGTGCTGCCGAGTTCGGTCGCAGACTATTATTCCGCGCTCGATACGATCGCTTCGTTGCCCACCGCATTGCGTGGGCGCCTCGCGCCTTATGGGTTGATTCTCAGAAAGAACCGGCGGATCAGTCCGGCGACGCAGCTGGTTATCGAAGCGATTCGGCAGGCGTGAGGGAGTAGCGAGGCGGCGCTCAGTCGAGCGGCAGACGGTTGGATTCCTTTATCGTGTGCATGACAAATGCACTGCGTACCTCCCTGACATGGGGCAGCGCCGCCAGGACTTTCCGGCTGAAGTTGGCGAATCCGTCGAGATCCGGCGCGACGATCCGCAGAAGATAGTCCTCGACACCGGACAGGATGTAACACGACAGGACCTGGTCGATTGCCTGCAGGGAAGTCTCGAACTCGACGGCGTCCCGTTCCTGATGGGACGTGATCTTCACAAAGACGAAGGCGTCGATTCCGAAGCCGAGGGCCTTCCGATTCAGGTCCAGGTGATAGCCTTCGATAACCCCGACCTCTTGCAGGCGTTTGACGCGACGCCACACCGGCGATGAGGAACTGTTCATTCGCTCGGCCAGTTCCGCCATGGATATGCGCGGATCTTCCTGCAGATGGCGAAGAATCTGACGATCGGTCGAACTGAGCGGCGTGGTTTCCACTGCGATTTCCTCTGGAACGAATTTGTGTCTGCTGCGGGATCGCGGGTCAAGTCTATCGGATATTCAGCACCGTTCGGCAAGTTCATGCCGATACTACTTCATTTCGCGTGATATCAGACCGCGAGCGCTAGGGTTGACCCTGATCTCTTAGCGTCGTCCTTAAAGGTCGGCAAATCATTTCGCCTTGAAGTTATATGCCGGCATCACATGCCGCTCTCGCCGATTAAACCGGCAAAAATAGAAAAGAAAAACCGCCTGTCAAAAACTAGAATTTTTTGCATCAGGAGACGAGACATGTGGCAAGAATTCACTCAGGCACAGTTGGAGCGGGAGTACTCGCCTAGCTCCGTCGCCCACGACTACCTGGCGGTCGTCGCTGCCTACACTGCCGAGAGCGAAGCGGTATCGGCATCCCTCGTAAGCTATCGGCTGAAGTACGGCTTGCCGTCCGATGAGTATTCGATCGTATTCCCCGCCCGGACCTCGGCGGGTGCGATCGTGGTTTTTATCCAC